>Ga0207046_10010_pt1 | contig 54616 bp, 50 predicted proteins | sample Alteio_BWMinCont_66_FD_153303 | JGI IMG/M metagenome (GOLD analysis project Ga0207046, IMG submission 153303) | Enriched cells from forest soil in Barre Woods Harvard Forest LTER site, Petersham, Massachusetts, United States -... | ecosystem: Environmental > Terrestrial > Soil > Temperate forest >...
CACAAGCAAATGGAATAACTCATCTACTGTAAGTGAAAAATATATTGCTGCACCGGTAATTGAATTTACCCCGCCGTGTGAAGTAAGCGTAGGGAAACCCTCTGCACTATTTCTCCATTGTGTAGGAGCCACTTTTGGCATTGCTGCAAGCGCCCAGTGAAAATGCTCGATATTACACCCGGCTTTAGCGCAGCCATATTGTTTTCTTTTTTTGAATAGGACTTCGTCCATATAGCTTTTTCCTAGATGTCTAGCTAAACTTAGCAGGCGTTTTGAGTACATGTTTTTTGTTTCCATTTTTTTAGTTTAAATAAAATTGATAATTGATGCCTTTAATCTCGCCGTAATAGTTCATGTGGTCTATAAGCTCTTCTATATTATGAGCAAGGTCTTGCACCGTTGGCTTAACCGATAATGTTTTACCGCCCCATAGCTCAACTTTCTGCGCACCTTTAACGAATAGGTGTGTAAAGATTGCCGTGTTTATTCCGAAAAATTCGATTACGGATGCGATGGTTTCTTTCTCCACGTTTTGTTTATAGAACGGCATGTAGTTTTTGTCATACATTCACTCCGAAGTGAATACTTGCGGAATTTCTAAAATTGGCAAAAAGAATAACGGTTTTAATTCTTTTTCATCTTTTACTTTACCTGCTACTGTTTTGCCAACCAGAGCCGTATATAGCTTCTGGCATTTTATGTCGCCGGCCTTTAGATACTCGGCATATTTTCTGAGGCGCTCTTCGTTAAATCTTTTAGTTTTCATTTTTAAATTTTAATTTGTTTATACTGTTTAATTATTACTGTTTGTTTTTTGCGCGATCAATTCGGTATGCCGCTAAACATTCGTTGATACAAATGTTTTTTGTTGGCACTTTTACTATTTTGCATGTTTTGATTTTTCGTTTCCATATTCTTTAAACGAAAAAGAGCCAATCTCCAGCTGGTAAATAAAAAATAAATTTGTAAACAATTAATATTCAGTGTTATAAAAGAATTACAAGGACGGTTATGATCAAAAAAAATGGCTCTTGATTAAGAGCCATTTGAAAATATATTTCCAGATTTATAGTGAAATCCAGTCTCTTAGCTGGACTGTGCTTAGCTTTTTAATTTATATTTGAATCATATAAAATAACAAGATGAAAAAAGTAATTGTTTCAGAAAATGCACCTGCACCTATCGGACCATACTCGCATGCTAATTTAGTAACACCCGGCAGTATGCTCTTTGTATCAGGGCAAGTAGCTAAAGATGCTAAAACAGGCGAAATGATTTTGGAAGATATAAAAAGTGAAACAAAAAAATAATGCAAAACATTAATGCCATTCTTACGGATGGAGGTATGGATTTTACAAACGTTGTAAAAACCACCATCTTTTTAAGAAGCATGGAGTTCTTTGGTGACGTTAATGAAGTATATGGCTCTTTTTTCAACGACGGTAATTTCCCAGCGCGTGAAACTGTGGCCGTTTTAGGTTTACCTCTAAATGTGAATGTAGAAATTTCGGTGATCGCAGTTAAATAGATTTACCTTTTTTTTAAATAAAAAAGGCTACCAGACGGTAGCCTTTTCATTTTTTAGCTTTAAAATTATTCTTATCTCTAGTATCCATTCACCCATTGGATTTGGTTACCATAGTTGTCGTATATCCAATATCCTGGTATCCAAATCGGAACGCATACTCGGGCACCATAAAAACCACCATTATATCCGCCTCTATAATAACCACCTCTATATCCTGCATTTCCATAAAATCCTGTGTGAAAACCTCCGTGATAGTTGTCGTGAAATCCACCATGATAACCTCCGTGGAAACCACCGCCTCCATAAGAGCCTCTGCCACCATGTCCACCATTCATTGCGCTTACATTACCTAAGCTTAATAAGCTTAGAAATAATATTACTGCTACTTTTTTCATGACTTTGATTTTTATTACTTATAGAGAAACAAACGGTGTGCCAAACTATTTTTGGTTAACATATTTAAACAATAGCTCAAAGTAAAAAAAGCTGCTCATTCAAGAGACTTTTTTACCACCAAATACTGCTTTAGTCTATGAAATGAGCAATTAAATTAAACCCAATTGCTTTGCAATATCTTGAGTGAATTTCGCCATTGGTCGTTTGTGCAAATCTTTATCTTCTATATAATTTCCTACTAGAACTCTTTCAAATAATTTATTGTTTAGCGAAAGTTTTGAAAAATCAGAACGTAATCGCTTTATATAACTTTGATTATATATTTGACTTTTCACAATTAATTCTTCAATTACATCGTGTTGTGTTTCATAGATTTCTTCAATGTGAAAAGTTTCCTGGAATGTCTTTGAACCGGCAATTGTTGGTTCATTAAATTTAAAAGTTAACATAGAACTATCTTTTGTTGTTAGATATTTTGCTTTTGCATGCGCATCTAACTTAAAACCAAATAAAGATACTCTTGTTGCGTTAGTGTCTAAAGTGTATAAATCGAATTTAACTTCATTATTACTTTTGGATCTATTACATGACGTGCACGCAGGATATAAATTAAATAGAGATATACTTAAGAAAGGGAATTTATCCTTCGAATGAAAATGGTCTACATCAAATTTAGCAACGACCTCACCTCGTTTTTTTACTGCTGTAATAGTTAACTGAGAATTACAATAAACACAGGCTTTAATTCCTATTTTCTGAAAATATTGAGGAAAGAAAGATTTTCTCAATCCCTTATAATCTAAAGCTTTTAATATTTCATCTTTTATCGGACTCTTTTTTTGCTCATTCCTTTTTGTTCTATTATTATATACTGTTATAAGTGGAACTTGCAGAACAGTATTTTTTATAGTTTCAAGTTCACTTGGTAATTTAAATAAAAAATCATTTTGCGTGAAATAATCAATTACGTCGTCCAAATAATTTATTTCGTCTATATTTTTTCCAATCCTTGAGATTAAATTCAACTTTCTTAAAGCATTACGTTGAAGATTTGTAACCTGCGCCCTGTACTTTTCTTGAATTATACTTATTTTCTTTATATGAAGGCCTATCATGATTTATTTTTCAAAAATGTCAATACTTTTATTTGTTCATCAATAAATATATTCTTGTTTTTTGGGAAAGCGTCAGCGTATAACTCCATTAAACTACTATATAGAACAGGTTCAGCTATAATTGAGATTATTTCTTCACAATCATTTTTAGAATAAATAGTATTTCTTTCCACTTAGGAGATTGGCTGGGAACAGGAAATACCGGAAAGCAGAAAAAGAAACGAATGCCTTATGAGCAAGCAAAAAAATATGTACAGGTGCTCGGAATAAAAACACAGCATGAGTTTTTTGCATGGAGAAAAAGTGGCCAGCGTCCGGATACAATACCACCTGATCCAAACAAATCGTATCTCGAATTTAAAAGCTGGGGTGAATTTCTTGGAACGGATAGAGTTGCAAATCAGGATAAAAAATACCGAAACTACGATGATGCAAAGATTTTTCTTAAACCTTTAAATATAACTTCTCAAAAGCATTTTAGAGAATTATTAAAATTAGGGGTTATACCTAAAGATATTCCGAGAAGCCCATTTGCCTATTATTCGAGGCGCAAAACTTGGGTAAGCTCTCCTGACTTTTTCGGAAGAGTATGAAAAAAAACATCCTAAAGCGAGCTGACACCGAATTAATGTCAGATTTAGATTTTACCACTAAATGTAAAAGATTAAAGCTATATTTTTATATTCCAATCAATTTTTTCAAGCCTTTTTTTTATGTTCTTCAATGTATTCAAAATGGCGTCTTCATTTGGGAAATTACCGTATATTAAGTTTTTAAAATCTCCACTATAAATCACTTTTAACTCACTCCAAACATTTTCTAAATCTCTAAATATTAAAGCTTCACTTGGGTGGTGTTTTAACCATTGATTATTGTTTTTGAAACTAGCAACGTCATCATTTGCTACTTTCAGTAACATATCGTCAAATTCGGTTGAGTTTATAAAAGCAGCAAATTCATCTTGTTGTAAAAGTTGATTTAAATCGTAAGTATGACGTATTTTCTTTTTCAAATCTTCCATAGGGTCTTCGCCATATGAGAAACGTACAAGGCTCATTATTTTCTCGCAAATAGTTCTTATTGGTTCTAATACCTGTAATTCAAAAGGCAATAACCCGTTAGCTTTAGCTACATCAGTTTGGCCGTTATTTATCATCATATTGCCAACAAATGAAATAATACTTTTTGTAGTATAAGGTTCATAATAGCCTAGCCAAGTTGCCTCAAGCACAATAACATCTCTTACCTGTCCATAACTTCCCTCGAAGGATTTATTATAACTATGGGCTGTTTTTCGGATCATCCCCATTTTATGTGTAAGTCCTGTAATTTCTACTTCGGGTAGTTCGACCTTTATAGTTTCGCTTATTTTTTTTAGTTTTGATTTTAACTTACTGTCACTTTCATCTTTCCGCCTCAAAACTACTAAATCAATATCTTCGGAAAATCTTTCTATCATATTGTAGCATTTTGATAATGCTGTCCCACCTTTAAATACAGTTTCTTTGCCTATTTCATTATTAAAAATTGTATACAAGGCATAAGTTACCCAGTAGTCTTTTTCTACATAAATAGCAGGTATCTTCATTTGGTCAGAAGTAAACTGAACTGCTTGTTGGAAAAGGGTTTTATTTTTGTGTAATATCATACTATATTCCATTTTTCTGTTGTAGTTAATACTTTTGCTAAACCAGGGAATTTATAATTTGTTATTGAATTTAACGTTTTATATAATGACTCAGTTATTGAATTTTCTTTTATTTCATCTAATAAGGACCCAAGAAGGGCTTTTGTAGCTGGAGGATATTTTAAGGCCAATCTTACAATGGTATTTTTGTCTTTTTCTGATAAATTCTTTAAAATGAATAATAATCGTTTGCAAGAAGATTCAATATTACTATCAGGTATTTTTTTTATGTAACGAATTGTATCCATTATTTGAAGCAACGGAATATTTTCTTTAGTAATAGTGTTTTTTTGTTTTATAAATGAAATGGTATAACGTTCTCGCTTGAAATTGGGTCTAATTTGGTTTTTGCCAATTTGTATAGTGTTACTTACTTGAGTTGTTAACCCTAATTGATTGTAAATGCTATATCCAGTAAGATAACCAATAGTTTTTCCGTCATCTTCCAATAAATCTTTTACAATTTGTGCTTGATTCGGTTGCAAGTTGCCGAATGGGGTATTTTCAGGCTTATAGTATTTGCCTTTTGCAAGTTTCATTATTTTTCCTGAACCGACCATTCGATTGAGAGCCTTTATTACTGCTTCTTTCTTATTCACCTCAGTAATAAAGTCTAAATAGGTGAATACGTATCCCTTAGGTAATCTATCTATTGTAAATGCTATATATTCAGAGGTTTTCATTAATTAATTGCCTGCTAATATACATATTTTTGTCCAGTTTATTAGTAAAAAAACTGGACATTTGGAATTTTAGTGATGTACCCCTACCTTTGCAACCTAGTTGCAAAGGTAGGGGTACAACCTAACTTCTCTTTTTAAGAACCTTAAAAAGAGTTTTTAAACTAATAGATAGACAGTTTTTACTTCAAATTGTGTTTTTTCCTTATTTAAAATTGTTTTTCGGATCTTGACAGCAAAGACGTTATTCATTATTAATGAATTAATGTCATACCCAGTAAAATCGATAAAAGCGTCAATAGTAAAGCCAAATTGGCAGTAATTTCCTACGAATAAACAATTTTTAACGTTTTGGCAAAATATTTGATGTGCGAGGCATACTAAAATGAAAAAGGGGTTTTGCGACTACCAATCAACAATTACCCCCTTTTTAGATTAGCAAACCCTACTAGCGTTAATTCAGGTAGGTGGATGCTTTTTTGTGGGCGCAAATATAGGATTTTTCTGAAACTGCAAAATCCTTTTGTTTTTCTTCCAAAAACTTCTCGTATAAGTTAACCAGCCTTTAAGCCTTGGGTACGCTGTAACTTTATCTTGGCAAAATTTAAAAATAAAACCAATGGTAAAACTTTACAATTACAAAGAAGAGTGTATTCAAAAAAAAAGGAGGCTTGAATGATTGATTACAATAAAAGACTTGATAACCTCCGTCAAAGAAGATTTGACGATGAACTTAAAAAAGCAATACTATCCGAAGCTTTTAATAAATCAACGTATGGAGTAACAAGAAATTATGTTCTAGAATCTATGATGCCTATAGATGCTAAGTATACTGAAAATACTTATAACGCATCAAGTATGCTTCAAAATCAAATTCGGTTACGTTTAAAATTGTATGGATATAATATTGATTTTGCCCATCAGGGTTCAGTTCCCACAGACACGCATATAAAAGTATATAGCGACTTGGATTTGCTTGCATTTGATACAGTATCTTACTCATTAGTGCCGCCATTAAAACCATCTGTTCCATATAAAGGAGATCCAATTGAAGACCTTAAACAAATGAGGAACTTAGTATTCAATATTCTAAAAATAGATTTCCCTTCCTGTAATATAAATAACGAAAATAGTAAAGCTCTAAAAATAAGTGGGGGAATCCTACAAAGAAAAATTGATATTATTTATAGTCATTGGTTACATGACCAAAATTATTATACTTACAATCATGAGCATTTAAAGGGTATTTGCTTTTTGGATAGAGATAACCATCAAAGAATACAAGATTATCCATTTTTACACATCAAAAGTGTAAACGATAGAGATATTATCGTTAACGGAAATGAAAAAAGGCTTATACGACTTTTAAAAAACTTAAAAGTTGACTCTGATAAGAAAATCAATTTATCAAGTTTTGATATTACCAGCATTGTACATACGATGACGGATGTGCAACTTAATACACCAGTTACTAGAATTTATGTGTTGTTAACAGAGTGTAATAACCATCTGGAGCAAATTTTAAATAATAACTCATTTCGTGATACTTTATATTCTCCAAACGGAAAGGAAAAGCTAAAATTTGATTTATTAGAAGTGAAAAAATTAAAGGATGAGCTGGACGAAACTATTGCTGACATTGAAAGAGAAATAAAACCTATTTACGAATCCTTTCAAAAAGCGGAGGTTAATTATTTATAAGATATGAAGAAAATAAAAAATAAATTCTTTGAATGGCTTAGGTTACATTTAAAATTATTAAAATGGTTAAGTACAATCATTTATATTTTGGCTGCCATTACTCTTATTTGTTGGTTATTTAAGTTGACCTGCAAGTTTTCTATTTGTGATATTGATTGGGAGGCATTATTTACAATTTTTACAACAATTAGTGCAAGTATAGGTTTAGTTTATAAATGGTTGTTATCAGAAGCTCAATATTCGCCTGCAACTGCCCTTGCGCACGGCTATGTGAATAATTTCCTTGAGCCATTGATTACACAGTTAAAGGAAGATGGAGAAGCAAAGCCAGTTATTACTATATATGTTCCGGAAGATATAATGGATTTATTTCCAACTAATATCGATAGAGTTAAAGCCGATATACGAAATAAAAATTATCAATTAGGGGAAATTAATCTAAATATTAAGCATGGAAGAGCACGTGATATTTTAGTAGTTGAAAAATCAAAAACGAAAAAACTTTACTTTGATTTCCCCAATACACTTACTTCGTTGATAAGTTATATTGATTATTCAATAGTTTCAAAAGCTAATCGAGCAAATGATGAACAAAAAGAAGAACTTACAAAGGAGCTTATTGATAAATTTTTTTCTACAGTAAAAGAACTTATCATAAAAAAGCGCTTGCAGAGTCACGTTAATTATTGCGATCACAGTTTAAACTTTAATTTTTAAAATCACATGAAAAAATTATCTATCAAAAAAATTATAGAATTCAAAGCAAAATCTAAAAGAGGGAAAAAGAATTTTGCATCTGATTTAAAAATCGATAAAGAAAAAGTAAAAACAGATGGTGGCGGAGATTATTGGATTAGTTGTTTGAGTTCAATAAGCAGTAGTTTTCAAACCAATGAAACACAGAATATAGAAGATAAAATAGAAGAGTTAGGGGGAAAGCATGGTGAGGCTGAAGATAAAAGAATCAAAGATATGTATAAAAGAAATATTGACATTTTACATAACTACAAAAGCTTTGATTTTAAAAAATGGAAGCCTTCAAAAAAAGTAGCATTCCTAAAAAAACATAAAGATGACTTGACTCTAACAATTAAAGGACTTCAAGTTCAAATAGCCCCTAATCACGTTTTTATATTCTCAAAAAGTGATGAAAAAGAAATTGGAGCAATTTGGTTTATTGCAAAACTTAAAGGATTTAAAAAAGATGAGTTAGGAATGTTTACAGATATTCTATATAGATACCTTAAGACCCACTATTCGAAAGATTACATTATAAACCCTAAATATTGTATAGCAGTGGACGTGTTCAATAACTTCGAAGTAAATTATTCGCAATTGGAGAAAGGAGAGGTATCCGCAATTCTAAATCCAACACTGGATGAGATAAAGAAATTAATGTAACAACAAAACATAATCCTTTAATTTTAAAGCAAATACCTTTTTAATTTTATATTTGAGCCTAATGGTGCAAAAAGTTTAAATAATCCAAATGTAACTCACTCATTATTAATGCTTTTTATGTACTTTCCAAGCAAAGCTACTGCTATTAAATCATCCTCAAATTGGTTAGATAATTCGATAGGCCCCGCTACCATACAGGACAAGTCGCTTTTTAAGGCGACTTTTTCTTTTGTACTCACTCCAAACCCCTTGCTATTACTGGTAAGAAACTCTAAAACCTCGTTTATTTCATTGGTTCGATAACTTTTATTACTAAACACCAGTTTTTCAGGGAATATCAAACCAATCATTTTTTGCTTGTTTTCCAAAGTTGAGGTAGTATAATAGTGTTTTAGATTGCTTAAAAGAGATAAGCTATAACTACTATACTCTATAAATCCGCTATCCGCTTTTTTAAGCTCATTAATTCGTAACTGCAAATCAATACTTTCTTTATTTAAGCTATCCTTGACTCGTTTAAAATCATTTCTATCAATTTCATCACTTATTAGTTTCTGTGTAGCTTTACTAAGCATCCCGGTTTTATTTACAATCTCGGTTTCAAGTTTTTTAATTTCCGTATCCCTATCACCTTCATTTGTTTTAAAGACATCCTCCATTACAGCTAAATAAAGTTGAGCCACTTCGGTTTTTATAGTAATATCATTCAGCCATTTTTCAAAGCATTTATGTGCAAATTCCGTATTATGCCTTTCATTGCAACCCGGTTGGCAGTGATAATAAAAATACTTACCTCCATTGCCTTTAGAGGAACTTCCAGTTAAATTTTTACCGCAACTATTACAAACTAAATAACCCCTTAAAGGCAGCTCGACCCTTGTTTTTGTTTTCTTAGCTTTTATTTTCTTTTTACCAAGCAGTACATCCTGTACCTCGTTAAATAAATCCTCACTTATAATCGGCTCGTGTAAACCCTGTACAATTTCTTCGGGTTCTTTTAAATAAGCTTTAACTCTAACCTTACCGTAGTAAAGCGGATTACGCAACATAACCCAAAAAGGATTTTTACTAAGTGATAAACCTTTTATCGCCATTTCCTTACGTAAAACATCTATCGGATATGTTCCGGTCGCAAACAACTCATAAGCCTTTTTTACCAGTCCTGCCTTATCTGTTTTTATGAGAATAGGTTTATTAAAAGAATCCCTTGCATTTTTGTATCCGATAGGTGCTGTACTAACCCAACGACCTTCACGCATATTTTTACGCATACCATTTGTAGTATTCATTGCCCTACGGTCATTTTCTATTTCAGGGATAGTTAAATAAAAAGACAGCATCATTTTTTGTTCGGGAATGCTAAAATCAATCGGCTGCTCAATAGCATTTACCTCAACACCCATTTTAGTAAGCGTTTTAATCATATTATACGCTTCGGGTGCATTTCTGCTAAACCTGTCCCACCTCAACACCAATAATTTATCAATAATAATACTTTTACTTTCTTTAAGAAAAGCAAGCAGTTTATTAAATTCAGGTCTATCCTCAAAATTTTTTGCAGAATAGTCTTCCGTAAAACAGGCTACAACATTGTTGCCTGCAACTTCGCAAAATTGATGCAGTCTTTCTTTTTGAAAAGGTAAACTTGTACCCTTAGCCGCTTGCTCATCCGTTGATACCCTTGTGTAAACTATTACGTTTGCCATCTTTTAAAGATTTATTTTGGTTAAACAATAAATAATCCAAGTTGCCCAGTTTGTAGAGCAGGTGTCTTATTTTTTTTATTTCATCTTCTGTGTACTTTGCTCCGTTTTTTTGTAAAATCTTTTTACATGCCTCTATACTTAACATTTAATAATTGGTTGACCCTTGCGCCAGTTACTCTGGTCGCTTAGGCTTTGCTCAGGCTACGCTGTAAAAACTGCCTCAACTGCTACATATGCAATAGCAATGGGAAGTGGTTATGGTACAACTCAAATGACACACTCTGTTACTAATAGTTTGGGTGTTGGTTTTAATAGTAATGTACCAACTTTTTTTGTTGGCCCGGGGGCAGGTACATCGGGTAGCTTGGGTAATGTCGGTATAGGCACTACAAGTCCGGCTCAACTTTTGCATGTAACTGGCAGAGCACGTTTCGATTTATCTACCGCAGCATCAACTACGGGTCGTATGTATGTAACGCGTGCCGCAGCTGCCAATCAAGAGTGTCTTCTTTCATTTTGTACCGGAGGAACATCTACTTACGACTGGGTAGCCGGAACCTATAATAATGGAGCCACCGGAAACAGCGATTGGATTTTAAATAGCTGGAACTCCCGTGCCATTACTGCCATGTATAGTAATGGTAATGTAGCCATTGGTAGCACAGGTATAAGTAATGATGTGCCACTGGCCAAGCTACATGTTGGCGGCGATTTTATGGTAGGAACTGATGGCACAGCAGCATCAAGTGCGGCATACATTAAAAATAGTTCAGGAGCTTATACAACATCACTCACACCCGATTATACTTGGTATAAAGATTCAACTACAGGCATATTTCACAACGCTGCAAAAATGATTGGTTTTACAAGTGGCGGCTCTGAAAAAATGCGAATTGATGCAAGTGGAAATATTGACATTAACGCCACTTCAAAAATTTATCTTAATAGCAACGGCGATTCAAATCATGGCTTAGGTGTTTACGGTACCAGCAACGATACAACAAAATTTGCAGGTAAAGCCGTTAATGGCCCTGTATTATTTGGTTATGGTGGTGGTGCTTTAGCTACTAATGTATCAGGCACAAAAAAAATTGCCTTACTATGGGATGCCAACGGCTATGTACATATAGGGCCTACATTTACTAACTCTACCCACACAACAGCAGCACTTACCGTTGGGGGCGATATCATAGGTAAATCTCTTTACGTTACTAATAATAACTGGAGCGATTTTGTATTTGATAAAACATATAAGCTAATGCCATTAAGCGAGGTAGAAAAATTTTATACTGCCAACCATCATTTGCCAGATGTACCAACTGAAAAAGACATACAACAAAACGGAGATAACGTGGGGCAAACCGATGCCATACTATTACAAAAAATTGAAGAACTTACTTTGTATTTAGTACAGCAGCAAAAACAAATTGATGAGCTAAAAAAATTATTGGCTGATAAAAAATAGTTGTATGAAAAAATTATTTTTTATCGGGGTCTTAAGCCTGTATAGTATATGGCTTTTCCCACAGTATATGACGCTGAAAGGCAATCAGCTTTACGATAGCACAGGCGCACCCTTTTATGTAAAAGGCGTTAACTACGATATAGATTTATATAATGCAACTAATAGTTTAACCGGCATAACCCTAAAACCCGCTGCTTATTATTATAAAACTACCCGCCCCACCTATTATAAAGATTCTGCCGGTATAAAAGATATAGGAGCCGACTTTCGTTTCATTCGCGATAGCTTGGGTTGTAACACCATCAGGCTTTGTGTAGGTTTAGCTTTTGCCGATAGTTGCGGCTCTACCGCTTTTCGGATAATGATAAGGTTAGGTAACGGCGACAGTATTTATTGGCCCTGCCTCACCAGCGGCACGCTAACTTTTATGACTCCTTATTATCAGGCTTTATTAGATACCGCTGCTGCCTGTAAAGTAAAAATAGTGTTGCTCTTATGGAGCAGAGGGGCATCCTGCTTTGGCAGCGTCCCACTGGAAGGAATTTATTCTGATTATTTAACAGCGACCGCTCTTGCTTTAACAAACAAAAAAGCATTGTTGGCTTACGATGAATGGAACGAACCCGAACTTAGTTCTTATGGCAATTTGGCGGCAAAAAGTACTGTGTGTAGCCATACACAAACCTGGTATCATAACCTGAAATCGCACGACCCCAACCACCTGGTTACCGTTGGCCTGTGGGGCCCCGATGTGTACAACTATGGCATTGATGTGTATGCTGCTGATTTTTACGCCATGCACCTGTATTATAACACCAACAAAGCCATACATTATTTACCAAATTCAACTAATTATGTGGTAGACTCTATACTCGATTATAATAACGTAGGTGCTTATACCGATAGGTTTAACACCTTTGCCCGTATGATGGCAAATGCAAGCGGCCGCTATGATGGCAAATGCAAGCGGCCGCCCTTGGATGATTGGTGAAGCCAGTTCGGGTGCCAACCTGAACCCCGATTACACCCACCCCGATAGCGCAAACTATTATAAAAAAACCGATGGCGATGTAAACAACCAGGCAACTTATTTAACCAATATATATACAAGTGTAAAACAATTAGGCGGCATGGGCTGCCTTTGGTGGTGTTTTATGGATGGCAGAAATAATAGCCTTGACATTAACCCCGAAGACCCCGCCGATAATTTTTTTGGCTTGTTAAGCAACAACCGCAAAATAAAAACCGCAGGCTACACACTTAAAAATTTTAACCCAAACACCGTTACCGGGCAGGGGCCTGCTTACCCAACCGACTACCAAAACCTCATGGGCCATGCGGGTACTGCCATAACGGGGGTGGTTACAAATGCTACAGGAGGCACCGTACACGATGCCCTGGTTACGGGTTGGCATAGAGATAGTATAGCGGGAACAACCTGGGCAGATAATGTACCCACCGATGCAAGCGGTAATTTCTCCATTACTTCGGTGACGCCTTCTCTTCCAGGACACTATTTAGCAACTAAAATAAACGTTTTACTGGTGGGTGCGGCGGGTTATAATGTGGGTGCTTGTGATGCTTCTACTTATTCAACGCGTGGCAATATGCCGCCGGGCAAATCTTATAAAATAACCAAAGCCTCTAATTACGATACCACCTACACCGCCCTGCATTTATTGGCTAACACCCATTATGCCTATATTACCGACCCCGATGTGTTAACCCTGCAAGATTTTCATATAAGTGCCAGTACAGGCGGCACTATATATGTAGATACGCTTATGGCAAGTAACGAAATTGCCATTTTGCCACAGGGCAGCACCGATAGTTATGTGGCACAAACCGCCGAAGCCGCTTTTTATAACAGCTTTCAGCTACCCAATTGCAGCAACCCCCTATGGGCAAGCTATAATGCCGACCGCAAATCAAACACAAGCCCCGGCAAACAGCCTGTAACGGCAGGCACCGTAGCCGACTTAACAAATCAGCCAAGCATAAATGCCAAAACAGTTTACCTCAGTGCCGATGGTTTTTTACTACAGGTGTACCCAAACCCTGCTACAACCGAGGTGTTGCTGCAAAGCGCAAAAAGCATTAACTTAGTAACGCTTTGCAATATGTATGGGGCAACCGTAGCGCAATATAATTTGCAGGGGGCGCAGCAGCAAAGCATAAACATAAACACGCTTACACCAGGCACTTATATAATTAAAATTTTGTACACCGATAATACAACAACATACACACAAATTATAAAACAGTAAATAACCGCGTTGTCATTTCGAAATGAGGAACGATTGAGAAATCTGTTACAAATAAAATAAACCATGAAAAAAATAATAGCAATAATAGTTTTAGCGTTCAGCTTAAATATACAAGCCCAAAATTGGGAATGGGTTAAATTAATCCAGCCCAACGACAATAAATCGTATATGGGTGCTGTAGTAGGCTCTAATGGCAAAGTGTATACGGCAGGTAACTTTAATACATCAATTAATTTTGGCAACAGCCAGTCGCTTAGCGGCAACTGGGATGGTTTTGCGGCTCAGTTCGATACTGCGGGTTTATGCCAGTGGGCACAACGCATTTATGTAACAACACAGGGCTGCGGTTGCACTGTGCAGGGCAACCACAGTTATGCGCAGGTGGTTACCGATAACAGTGGCAATGCCATTGTATATGGTGCTTTTTGTGGCTGCGGCGCAACTTTTGGCAGCGGCATAACATCAGCTAATTCGGGTTATAATTTATTTTTGGCAAAATATAATTCGTCTGGCGTATGCCAGTGGGTAAAAACTAAGCCGGGCTCTTTCAACCCATCAACAGGACAAACAGATGATCAAATTTATGCTGTTACTATTGATGCAAGTGATAACATATATATTGATATGGGTAGCCTTGCAACAAACACAACTTTTTGTGGTTTGACTTTTGCGACAGCGGGAGAATATTTATTTAAAGTAAATTCAAGTGGCGTTGGTATTTGGGAAAAACAAATTTCTACTACAACAGCGGGTTATGGTACCACTCAACTTAAATATTTTAATAAAAGAGTTTATTCATGTGTTCAATTTGTCGGCACAGTAGCTTTAGGAACTAATACAGTTACCTCACAAGGCAGTACAGATGTAGCTGTGCTGAAAATGGATACAGCAGGTAATGTGTTAGCCTCTACTGCATGTCAAAGTACAGGTACAGACCAAAGTCTTAGCATTGCTACATCAAATAACAGAATTGTTTTATTAACTAGTACTGATGCAAATTCAGTTACCATAGGCACCCATACATTAAACACCAACGGCAGTAAGGATAAAACTTTTTTAGTGGCTTACGATACTACAAGTTTAACAGTACAAAATTATACTAACACGGCTCACGATAGTTTGGGTAGTGGTAGTGGTTTGTATGGTGATATTAAGGGCAATTTATATATAACCGTAAATAATAGTGCTGCTACGGGCTTTGGTAATATAGGCAGCATAGCAGCGGGCAGGCATGTTATCCGCATGGATAACACGCTGACTAATTATTGGTACACCCAAAGTGTAAGCACTTGTGTAGCCCCCGATACTTTAGGCAATATATTTATTGTAGATGGTTTTAATATTTCTGCTTCGTATGGTAGTTCTTTAAGCGAAACGTCAAGCGGGCATGGTATAACCTTGGGCAAAATACACAATGCCTGGTCAACAGGCATGGGTGGTATACGTATGGCAAGTACTAACAGTATGCAGGTTTACCCAAACCCAAGTACCGGTTTGTTTAATTTACAGTTAGGCACAAACATTAAAAATAATAACGCAAAAATTACTTTGTACGATATAAGCGGCAGACTTATAGCAGATAACATTCCTTTTACAAAGCAAGATGAAAACACTTTACAAATTGATTTAACCAAATATGTTGAAGGCAGCTACATTATAAAAGCTGAGGTAGATAATGTTTTATACTCAGCTAAATTAGAGCGATAAGGTTTTGAAAAAAATATTATAGCTGCAAGTGCAAACTAATAGGGTGTGTCTGCAAACTTGTTAATTTTTAAATGCAAACCTAAAAAAATGCCGCTGCTAAAAAGAGAGTACACTTTGGTGAACCGCAAAGGTAAATTTCAGGAAGAACCTATGAAAAATATAAAACCATTAATTTGTTGTAACAATCTTGCAACAAAAATTTGAAATATAAGTAATGAGATAAATGTCTGCCGATTGGCATTATTTGCGACTGTTTTAAAAAGCCTATACAGTACCTCAGCTACTGTAAACGAAAAGCAAATAATTTTAATAAAAAGAGATATAAAAATATTTTTTATAAAATTTTATTTATGAGTTCGTTTTTGATATAATATTACCCATTTGTTTTAGAGAATGGGCGTCGTCTGTATAGGGGGGTATTGCTGTAAAGTCAAAGTAATTCTTTTATACTTTTATTTCCATTACTTAACTAAAACGCAATTTTAATAGTGAAAATAAAAACGGCTTACTTTACTTAATAAATTATGCAGTATTTGCCATTAATTCTTTAATCAATCTACGTTCCTTTAAAATAGCTTTGCTTGGTTTATATTGTGTTTTATACAACTTATCCGGCATTTTCCTTTGCTTTATATTAATTGTAAGCCTTATTACCCTTAAATAATAGTCTATTGCTAACCTCTTTACCTCATCTAATGTTAACATTCCATTATTTTGCAAAGCAAGATAATTTGAGTTAAAAGCACTTGCCATCTTAGGAATACCAATAGGATTCTTACAATAACTATATGCCGGATTAAGTAAATAATGATTTGAATTAGGGGTTAATTGTATAAATACGTGCAAGTTTATGAGTGATATTATATCCCGCACCACATTTGAATAGGCTTTTTGTGGCTTTATAGCATGGGTCTTATCAGTATCATTACTCACATAAATAGATAGATTACGATAACGGCCTATAAGTTCAGTATTGAGGCATATATAATTTGCTGTATTAACCTGCATTAAAAGGAAATTAAAAATATTTAATTGGTTTCTTGATAATTGGTAACTTAAAACAATATAGTTGCGTGTAAAGCATTTAGATGACTTTCTATAATTAAAATCAATTATTTTGTTTGCAGGTTTATCCGGCGCAATATGTTTAAGAATTGAAGGCATTTATTTTTATTCTTTTATGTTTTAAAGAAGGCTTTACGTAATCCCAAAGGCATAGATGAAGGCGACCACCTGCTATTGTCAGCTCGATTTCTCAGCATTTTTAGTTTAAATAGTTTTAAAGCAAATTTGGTGGATTCTCCTTTGTAATAAGTTTGGTTTCTATGCTCGGATTCTAATTTCTTTATTCTATCTTCTAATTGCCAATACCTGTCATTCCAATAATCCAATTTGCTGCTTATTTGAGATTTATAGTAAATTCTATTCCGGTATGCTTTCCGGTGTTTCCATTTATGCGACCCATAACATTTGTATAATATTCTTGCTCGCTCCCCACTTTCGGGGCAAATAAAATACAAAATATCTCCCGTACCTAAATTAGAGGGTTGCCGGCAAAAATAAATCTTGTAATCATAATTATATTTTTCATTGGTATTATCTGTAAGAGTATAAATCAACCTCAGCCAATATTCATCTTTTCTAAAATCACTTTCAATAGAAATACGTGAACCATTTGTCCACTCCATTGTAGCCGCAATTTGACACCCTTTTTTTACCAAACCTTTTTTGATAAGGTAAGATAATTCAATTCGTAATGCTTCTCCTGTGGTTATTGAACCTGTTGAGTTTCGTCCCATTTTATCGCCTTAAATAAATAACCTAAATCTTTAGGAATTAACACTGTTATCTTGCTCACCTCTTTTGGAATCCATTGCTTCGGTTCTAATAATTATTTTATTTTTTTCTTTAACTAATAGCTTTACAAGTTGAGTTTCTACTTTTGATTTCATATTTATTTATTAAGTATTTCAGTTTCTTAATTGGTTTGATGTCTTAGTGGGAGGCAAGTGCAACTAAACAGCAACTTTATAAACCTGATTTAGCTTTATCTTAGATAGAGGCATAACAGGTACAGAAGCCTTTAATTCATGGATTTTGTAAAACCTATCTAAAATTTGGTTCGATAATGGTGCTGTAGGGGCTACTTGACAGGAAAGCATATCAGAAACGGTATGCTTTTCTTTTTTAGACCATCCCAAATAGGGATTTCAATAATAACAATACTATAATTGTGGCTGACGATTAGTATATTTGTTTACTTAAATTTTTTATGCCTAATATATTAAATGTTTTAACCACGAATGTTGCGGGGGGTATAATGGTTGCTCTTTTTACCTTTTGGCTTGGGTGGCAGGCTTAAAAAAATATTAAGAATAAAGATGTCAAAAAAAGTATGAAGCAACGAAATAAATACAAAATCAGTGTTAGTAAGGTAAAGTAAAATAGATTTAATTTTTTCATGAAAAGGCTTGACAATATTATACAGATGTACCTCAAGATAAACACAAACTCTGCTTTGGCTATAACTGGAGAATGGGGTTCTAGTAAAACTTATTATTATAAAAATACAATTGAGCAGTTAATTACAAAAACTAAGGTTATTGAATGCGAACACCAGTATAGGTCGGTTTTAGTTTCTCTGTTCGGTTTAAAATCAATAGAGGACATTCAAACAGAAATTATATTAGCTCTGACCCGTCATTTAAAAACAAAGGTTTGAAATTAGCTGCCGACATAAGTGCTGGCTTAATAAAAGGTATCGCACAAGCAAAGGGATTGGGAATATTGGTCGATGCTTTCCAGGGTGTAAAAGTTTCCAAAGAGCTTCTAATAAATTATTCTGATTTAGTAATATGTTTGGAATAACTCTTATATATTTCACACGTTGAATTGGCTTTTTAGTTAGGACTTAGCTTAAAACAAGTATTGGTAAAATATTCTTAGCGCTTGTATGTTCTTTATTTCCTGAGCAAATCCAAAATCCGTGAATTATGTAACTTTTACCAAAGCTTGTGTAATATTTGTGTGTTTAAAAGGACGCAACTTCACTGAAATCCTTTTAAATGAAATTAGAACAACCAGTCCCTTTCAACATTCTACTTGCCGACGATGATGTTGACGATTACACCTTTTTTAAAGAAGCATTAAAGGATTTTCCATTAGCCACCAATCTTACGTGGTTGCATAACGGAGAAGAGCTTATGCAACATCTAGCAAATGAGGCGACTGAAATTCCTGATATTCTTTTCCTTGATCTTAATATGTCACGCAAAAACGGCTTTGAGTGTTTGTCGGAAATAAAACTCAACGAACGTTTAAAAGACCTTCCCATTATTATTTATTCAACCTCATTTCATAATGTAATTGCACACAAGCTTCATAAAAACGGAGCGAACTATTATATAAGTAAGCCCTCTGAAATTTCGGAGCTTAAAAAAGCAGTTCAAAAAATGATTACGCTTGTAAAGGAAGAAAATATTTTACAACCGGCTATAGAAGATTTTGTGCTTACAAATGAAAGAAAGAATTATAAGACGCATTTTTGGTTTAGTCATTTTTTCAGACTACCCTCTATAGAAAAATTTAATTAGTGCTATGAAAACTCATGAAACTCCACTTAACATTTTACTTGCTGATGATGACCCCGACGACCGTTTATTTTTCGAAAAGGCTTTAAAAGAAATACCAATTCATAGTCACCTTACATCCGTTAATAATGGCGAGGAACTTATGAAGTATTTGACCACTAATACTGAACATCTGCCTGATGTTGTTTTTCTCGATCTTAGCATGCCTCGCAAAACCGGATACGAGTGTTTAATTGAAATAAAAGAAGACGAGAAATTAAAAAGCATTCCTGTTATTATGTTTTCAACCTCCTTTACGCACGGCATAGGTTTAGAAGAGAGCTTAATAAGCACTCTATCAAAAATGGGGGCGCAAAATTATATTCGTAAACCTGGCGATTTCGAAAAACTAAAACAGGTAATTCAGGATGCACTTACTAAGCTGATAGAAAAAGAAAATTTAACTATATAAAATTGACGATTAACACATTAAAATGACCTCACTATTTTCATCTATTAAATCTTATCCACAGCCTATGAGTTTTAAACAACTAAATATTTTGCTTGCTGATGATGATACTGACGATTGTATTTTTTTTAAACAAGCCTTGCATGAGCTGATATTGCCCACAGTTTTTACGGCTGTTCACGATGGAGAACAACTCATGCAGTTTCTTACTGATGAAAAAAATGAACTGCCTAATATTCTTTTCCTCGACCTTAATATGCCTCGAAAAAATGGATTTGAATGTTTATCTGAAATTAAGCTTAGTGAAAAACTAAAACTACTTCCTGTAATTGTGTTTTCAACCTCTTTTGAACAAGAAGTTGTAAACATGCTTTATCAAAACGGAGCGCAATATTTTATTCGTAAGCCTTCTGAGTTTTCTCAGTTTAAAAAAATTATTCAGCAATCGCTTACGCTTGTGGCACTGGGCAATATTTCGCAACCGACTAAAGAAAACTTTGTGCTAACTGTACAAAACAGCTAAACTATTTAATAAGTAAAAAATTATGGAAATAAGAAAAGAATCTGATGAGGAATTTTACAAAGAACTTGTCATTCAGAAAAAAGAAAACGAAAGATTACTAGTTGAGCTAAGTATTGCTAATAAAGAGCTCGCTTTTCAAAAAGAAGAAAAAGGGAAACGTGCTGCTGAATTAGGCATTGCAAATATTGAACTTGCTTTTCAGGATGATGAAAAGGGTAAACGTGCTGCCGAATTGGGCATTGCAAATAAGGAACTTGTTTTTCAAGATGAAGAAAAAGAAAAACGTGCCGCTGAGCTGGGCATTGCTAATATAGAACTTGTTTTTCAAAACGAAGAAAAAGAAAAACGTGCTGTAGAGTTGGGCATTGCCAATAAAGAACTTGTTTTTCAAAACGAAGAAAAAGAAAAACGCGCTGCGGAATTAATTATAGCCAATAAAGAACTTGTTTTTCAAAATGAAGAAAAAGAAAAGCGCGCTGCGGAATTAATTATTGCCAATAAAGAACTTATTTTTCAAAACGAAGAAAAAGAAAAACGTGCTGCTGAATTAGGTGTGGCTAATGAAGAGCTTATTTTTCAAAATGAAGAAAAAGAAAAGCGCGCTGCAGAATTAATTATTGCCAACAAAGAACTTGCTTTTCAAAACGAAGAAAAAGAAAAACGTGCTGCTGAATTAATTATTGCTAATAAAGAGCTTGCTTTTCAAAATGAAGAAAAAGAAAAACGAGCTGCCGAGTTAATTATTGCCAACAAAGAGTTACTGGCATTTACCTATGTATCAAGTCATGATTTGCAAGAACCCTTGCGTAAAATACAAACCTTTGTTACCATCATACTCGAAAATGAAAATAAAAATCTATCAGAAAACGGAAAGTACAATTTTCAGCGCATGCAATTGGCTGCCGGACGAATGCAACAGCTTATTGATGATTTACTTTCTTTCTCGCGCATTAACACCACTGAACTGAAGTTTGAAAAAAGCGACCTGAATTTAATTATAGAAGAAGTAAAAGCCGAATTAAAGGATACCATTCAGGAAAAACACGCCATTGTTGAAGTGGCCGAACAATGTTCTGCCAACATTATTGCTTTTCAGTTTCGCCAGCTTATGTATAACCTTATCAGCAATGCGCTTAAATTTTCGCAACCCAATATACCATCGCATATTATTATAAAAAGCAGGATTGAGAAGGGTAGTACATTAAACAACAAAAAACTTTCGCCTGACAAAAATTACTGCCACATAACTGTTAAAGATAACGGCATTGGTTTTGAGCCTCATTTTAGTGAACGTATTTTTGAAGTGTTCCAAAAACTCCATAGCAAAGAGGTGTATAGTGGGACCGGTATTGGACTTGCTATTGTAAAAAAGATAGTAGAAAATCACAATGGCATTATCATTGCAACCGGCGAGTTAAATAAAGGCGCTTCGTTTGATATTTATTTTCCGAGTAATTAAAAAAAGGTGTCCCTTATTCTATTTCTCGCATTGAAATTTTTACTTTATAACAAGTAACTCTTTTCTTAGCTCTTCGCAGGCTTGTTTGCAAATGGTTTCAATTTTCAAAATTGATTCGCCCAATAAAGCAATCGTTTCTTTTTTTATCTCGCCTTTTGCAAAATTATCACGCAGTATAATGGCTTCTTCTTGTATTTTTTTTGTTATGTTTTCAAACTCCTTATCCATGCCCATAGTTGAAAATGAAGGTATAATGGAGTGCGAAGCCATTCGTAATGATTCCCAGTTTTTAGCGCTAAGTGCTTGTTGCATGCCTTTAATTAAACGAGGTGTTTCATCTATGTAGACATCAATTATTTCGGTAATTAATGATGTATTATTTTTAGTAACACGTTTTAAATAATCTAAATTAATGCAGGTTCCTTTTTTCTGCCTGGGCTCTTTTTCTCTATTAATTTCTCCATCTTCATACATCGAACGTTTTAAATAACGAATAATTTTATTATATAATATTTTTTCGTCAACCGGTTTAGATATATAATCATTCATCCCAATAGCTTTACATTTTTCTACATCAACTGTAGTTACATCAGCTGTAAGGGCAATAATAGGCGTTTGCAACTTCATTGTATTGCGTATATATTCGGTAGTTTCAAAGCCATCCATTTCGGGCATTTGCAAATCCATCAAAATAATATCGTACTTGGTTTTTTTGAGTTTCTCAATGGCAATTTTACCATTGTTGGCTATATCCATAGCAAAACCAAACTCTTCCAACAAGGTTTTCATTAAAAGTTGGTTTAAAGGAATATCCTCTACCACCAAAATATGTATATTATTTAGTACGGTTTTTAAACTTTCGGTTACCTCTGCGTCATCCAGTATTTTTTCGTTTGTTTTTTTAAAGGGTAAAATAAAGCTAAAAACGGATCCTTTACCTTCTTTACTTTTTACGGTAATACTACCGCCCTGTGGCTCCACTAGTTGTTTAACAATAGCAAGTCCAAGACCTGTTCCTCCATATATGCGTGATGTTTGGCTGGTTGCCTGCTGAAAATCATCAAAAATATTTGCCAAACTATTTTCTGGTATGCCAATGCCGGTATCTGTTACGGTAAATTCTATAGTTACTTTATCAGAGTCTTCTTTAAGTTTGTGTACACTTACTGTTATTTTTCCTTTGGCGGTAAACTTTACCGCGTTGCTTACCAGATTCAAAATAACTTGGTGCAAACGTACTGGGTCGCCAACCACAACATCAGGTATAGTAGTGTCATATTCTTTAATTAGCTCCAAATTTTTTTCCTGTATTTTAGTTTCAAATAAATGTAACATGGCAGCTATAGAAGTAGATAATCTAAACGGGGTTTGCTCAAAAGTCATTTTGCCTGAATCTACTTTTGCCAAATCCAATATATCATTAATTAAAACAATTAATGCATCGCCACTTGTTTTAATGGCATTTATATATTCTTTTTGTTTTTCGGTTAAATCTGTTTTTAAAACCACCTTGGTAAAGCCAACAATGGCGTTCATGGGCGTTCTTATTTCATGACTCATGTTTGATAAAAACTGCTGTTTTGAGTTAACAGCTCCTTCAGCAATTTCTTTCTCTTTAGTAAGCAATCCTTTTTCTTTTTGATGATATCGTGTGCGAACTGTAATGTCTTCAATGGCTAATAGAATTAATTGTTCGGAGTGCGTTTTTTGAATAATTAAATGGGCATTAAGCAACATTATTTTTTCGCCGATACCGGGGAATGTATGGGTAACTTCAAAATTTTGAAAGCTATTATTTTTAGGAATAACCTCACTTAGCAACTCGCGTAGTTTTGGTATGTTCCATTGATTATTGCCAAGCTCAAACAAAAATTTACCTTCGGTGTCTTCTTTTTTTACTAAGAATTTTTTGTAGAATGATTTATTAGCCGATTTTATATACAAATCTTTATTAAGCACCAACATGGGTTCATGTATGGTAGCAATAATAGCTTCTGAATAATCGTACGATTCGGTAAGCATATCGTTACGGGTTTGTAATTCGTGATTGGTAGATAGCAGCTCTTCGTTACTGGCCTGAATTTCTTCTTTAGATGTTTCCAGCTCTTCATTCAGGGTTTGAAACTCTTCGTTAGTTGAAACAATTTCTTCGTTGGCAGCTTGTAGCTCTTCATAAGTTGTTTCTTGTGTTTCAATAATCGAATTCATTTCTGTACGGATGTTATTTAATTCCTCCGTTAGTTTTTTAATTCTTCTATCTTTTTGGGTGGAGTTATTTTGTGCCCCTTTGCCTTGTTCAATAAATTTTTCTACTTGTTCTTGAAGTGTAAAAACAATAAGAAATAATTGTTCGTCCCAATTTATTTTGAGCGGACTAACATCTAACGACATCATCCGGAAAACAGATTCAATTTCAATTTCTATGCCCGATTTGTATACGGTTTGTTTTGTTTTGATGGCTTTATTAAGTGCATTACGTAACTCAAAGGCAAACTCAGGCCTTGCCATTTTTAAAATATTCAAGCTGGCTTTGCCTGATGAATGTGTTAGGTATAAAGATGCTTTGCCTCTAAATTGCAAAATTTCCATGTCTTTATTTACCACAGCACAAGCGGGCATGTAATGACTAAGTAGGGTAGAATCTATAGCCTTTTCTACATCAACAGGGTTGGCCGCTATACTTTTTGTAGGAAAACCTATTTTTTTACTGTTTATAGTAGTGCGGGCAAAGTGTGGGATTATTTCCAGTATTTTTGGTGTGCCTGTATTTTTTTTGCGCGAATATATTTTAAATTTATTATTTATTCTGCTAAAAAGCTGCGACGATGTGCCTATTGATTCGGCTTTGCCTAACATTAAATGTCCTTTTTCGTTTAGGGCAAAATGCATGGTGGCAAATATTTTTTTCTGCGCAGCGGTATCAAAATAAATAAGCATGTTGCAGCAACTAATAAAATCCATGCGCGAAAAAGGAGGGTCGCGCAAAATATTATGAGGTGCAAACACGCACATTTCGCGTATTTCTTTTACAATGCGATAGTTGTCTCCTGTTTTAGTAAAAAAGCGATCTACATATTTTTTCGAAACAGTTTTTATGTTGCTAGGCGTGTACTCGCCAACGCGTGCATCTTGTATGGCTTGTTCACTAAGGTCGGTAGCAAAAATTTGTACGGGTATTTTTTTGTTTTTTTTGTCTTGCAGTTCAGTAAGTAACATGGCAATTGTATATGCCTCTTCGCCCGATGAGCAGGCAGGCACCCACACGCGTAACGTTTCGCCGGGTAATTTGCTTTTAAGCAGTTTGGGTAAAAAGGTGGTTTTTAAATAAGTAAAAGCTTCGGCATCTCTAAAAAAACTGGTTACATTAATAAGTAAACTACTATACAGCAAATCTAATTCGCTGTTTTTTTTGCTTAAAAGTTTGGCGTACTCTTTTATGGATTTTACACCACATTGTAGCATTCTATTGGTTAAACGCCTTTTAATGGTGGGCAATTTATAATGACTAAAATCTACACCGGTGTGTTTATGCAGTAATTCAAAAATAATTTTTAAAGTGGGGTTATTATCTTCAACAACAATATCGTTTTCTTTACTTTTTGCTAATAGCTTAGGTAAACCTGTTTTGCCAAATTGAATAAGTTTACGAGCCATGCCCTTGGGCGACAAAATAAAATCAACTACACCTGCCTCAATAGCAGATTTTGGCATGCTACTTGCCTGCGCCGTATCATCTTGTGCAAAGGTTAAACCACCTGCGTTTTTAATAGCCTTTAAGCCGCGTGTGCCATCGTGTGCGTTGCCCGAAAGTACAATGCCAATTACATTTTCTTTATGGGTTTCGGCAAGCGAAGAGAAAAGCACATCAATTGAAATAGCCGAACCACCTTTTGTGCGAGGCAATAATTTTATATGTCCATCAGTTACTTCAATGCCCTTATCGTGCGGTATTATATAAACATTATTAGGAGCCATGTGCGCCATGTTTTCTACCTCTTGCACTTTCATCTTAGTAATTTTGGAAAGAATGGAAGCCAAAAAACTTTTATGATCGGGGTTAAGGTGCTGCACATAAATAAAGGCCATGCCTGTATTAATGGATAAGTTTTTAAGTAAAGCACTTACGGCTTCTAAACCGCCTACCGATGCGCCAATGGCAACTATAGGGAAATTATTTTCTTTAATTTTTTTAAGAGGAGCTGATTTTTTGTTTATGGGCATGCGCAATAATTTCAGTTAATAAAATAGATTCGGCAAAATAAAATGCTGTAAAAATCTCTTTAAGAGGGAGAGTAGATGTTGCTCCTTTAAAAATTTAACGAAACCTTATACACAAAGGAATAATAAAATGATTACAACCAAAGATAGGATATAAAGCATAGTATTTGTGTTTATTTTACTTTTAGTGCTTAAAGGTTAAAATAAGCTTTGTACACCAATGTAATTAGGGGTTATAGACATACAATTTTTGTTAATATTTCTTTTAAATAGGTGAATCGTGTAATTTATTGCACATAGTGTGTAACATTTCTGCCTTAAAGCTGCTCATTTTTGCGGCGTAATAATTCTATTACAACATAAAAAACCTTAACCCATAAAAATGAAAAACAATACACCTTTTAAAAAAGAATTTTTTAAACTAAGCTTAGTTGCGGTTACCTTATTTGGCGCATCGTGCAGTGCACCAAAAGCCGAAGACACAAAAGAGATTGCTATCGAACATAACGAGGCAAAATTTGACAGCACCAACAACGAAAAAGACGCTAAGTTTTTAGTTAACGTAGCCGAAATTAATTTAGAAGAAATTAAATTAGGACAGTTGGCTAAACAAATGGGCAGAACCGAACATGTAAAAGAGTTAGGTCAAATGATGGATGCTGCACACAGTAAGTGTATGAGCAGCTTAGCAACACTTGCTGCTACCAAATCTATAACTATACCAACTACACCAACCGATAATGCATTAAACGCGTATAAAGACTTAAACAATAAATCGGGAGCTGATTTTGATTTAGCTTATTGTGATATGATGGTTAACGGACATAAAGATGCTATTGTAATGTTTGAAAAAGAGGCTGCCGAATCAACCGATGCTGATATTAAACAGTGGGCTACTGAAACACTACCTGAGTTACGCATGCATTTAGACCATGCTATGGCTTGCCAAAAAGAAGCCGAAAAAAACAAAGCAACTGCAAGTAAATAATAAAAAGTTTAAATCGGTGCTCTAATTAAAAACATTTTTTTATATAAACACTCCTAATTGCAATAGTAATTAGGAGTGTTTTTATTTTATGCATATAGCATACTTATTTTACTATATGTAAATGATGTAACTTATTAAACAAGTTGTGTAACAGTTTCGCTGATTGAGAGACGCACATTTGCAGCATGAAAATTCATTCATCCATAAATTTAATTAAAATGAAAAATAAACTATTACTTATTGTAGTAACCGCTGCTTTACTGTTTTTTCCAAATGTAAATTTTGGGCAAGCACCTAACTTGGGTACTGCAGCTAATTTTGTTCTCTTCAGTTCAGTTGGTGCTGTTGGCAACACAGGCATTTCGCAAATTACAGGTAATGTAGGTACCAATAGTGGTGCCATTACAGGCTTTGGTAATGTAAACGGTGTAATGCACACTGTTGATGGAGCAAGCGGACTTTGTAACTCCGATTTGATAAGTGCCTATAACCAACTAAATGCTACTGTTCCAACTTTATTTCCTGGAACTTTGCTCGGTAATGGTGTAATCCTTACTCCGGGTGTTTACTCCACTCCAAGTGCAACAACGCTAAACTTAGATTTAATTTTAGATGCACAAGGTAATTCAAGTGCTGTATTTATTTTTCAAATACACGGTACATTCTCTACAAATACAAATTCAAAAATAAAATTAATTAACGGGGCACAAGCCTGTAACGTGTTTTGGCAAATAGAAGGTTTAACTAGTATGGCTACTGGAACAACTATGAGAGGAACTGTTATTGTAAACAACGCTGCTATTAATATGAGTACAGGCGACACGCTTGAAGGAAGAGCCTTATCTACTGCCGGAGCAGTTAATGTTGATGGTGTACTGGCATACACACCCATTGGTTGTGGAAGCCCTTTACTTACAGGGCCTATTGCACCAACGCTTGCCTCGGCAGCTTGTTATGCATTATTTTCGTCTGATGGACCAGTTACCAATGTTGGTATAACACATGTTGTAGGAGACGTTGGAACAAATTTAGGTTCGGCAACCGGGTACAACCCTTTATTTGTAACAGGGATGATTCATCCTGTTCCGGATGGCTCTACCGCTGCTTGTGCAACTGATTTGCTTAACGCATACAATTATTTAAACACATTACCTTTTGATATAGAGTTATTATATCCGGCACAGTTTGGACATAGTTTAGTACTAACACCTCATACTTATCGTATGAATTCTGCGGTTACATTTACTGATTCACTTTACTTAAATGCAGAAAATGATGCAAATGCAGTATTTGTAATTCAGGTAAAAGGTGCTTTTTCAACGAGCGTAAATTCAAAAGTTATTTTAATTAATGGAGCGCAATCAAAAAATGTGTTTTGGAATATAGATGGAGCCGTAAGTATAAATACAAATTCAATTTTTAGAGGAACTATCATTTGTAATAACGGCGCTATGAATTTGAATACAAACGTTACGCTTGATGGCAGGGCACTTACTACTACGGGTGCTTTAAATACATCTGCCGTAAATGTTGTTATGCCTCCGGGTTGCGGTAGTACGGGAACAACGATTACTGCGCAGCCAAACAATCAAACAGTTTGTGCGGGTAGTTCGGCAAGTTTTTCGGTTGCTGCAACAGGCACAGCACTTACTTACCAGTGGAGAAAAGGAAGTGTAAATTTAGTTAACGGAGGAAATATTTCGGGAGTAACTACAGCTACACTTACAATTAATCCTGCAAACGTTGTTGATGCTTCTTCCGATTTCAATGTTATTGTAGGCAGCTCTAACGCGCCAAATGATACTTCAATAAACGTTATTTTAGATGTTAACACAGCACCAATTATTACCGTACAGCCTACTAACCAAACTACGTGTACAGGAGATACCGTTCGTTTTTCAGTAACCGCAACAGGGTTTAATCTTACTTACCAATGGAGAAATGGAACTACAAACTTAATTAGCGGTGGAAATATTTTAGATGCAACGGCAGCCACGCTGGTTATTTATCCTGCTACCATAGCTGATACTTCATCTAATTATAATGTTATCATTACCGGAGGTTGTCCTCCAAACGATACATCCATAAAAGTTTCTTTACATTTTAATAATCCAAAAATTATTACGCAACCTAGTAATCAAACAGCATGTCTGGGAGGCTCGGCAAGTTTTTCAGTTGCTGCTAGCGGAGCAGGTCTTACTTACCAATGGGTAAAAGGCAGTACCATTTTGGTTAATGGAGGAAATATTTCGGGCGCAACTACTGCAACATTGGTCATCAATCCGGTAACTGCTTTAGATACTACAACCAATTATCATGTTATTATTAGCGGAAGCTGTCCTCCAAATGATACATCTATAAATGTTTCTCTACAATTTAATCATTTAAATATTACTACACAGGCTACTAATCAAACAGTATGTTCAGGTAGCCCTGCAAATTTTTCTGCAATAGCAACCGGAACAGGCCTTACTTATCAGTGGAGAAATGGCATTGTAAATTTAATTAATGGAGGAAATATTTCGGGAGCAACTACTGCTACGTTAATAATTAATCCGGCAACTATATCAGATACTTCATCTTTTTATAATGTTATTATTTCGGGTTTATGTGCACCAAATGATACTTCTATATATGTTTCTTTACACATAAACCCCTTACCAATTGTAATAGCTAATGCCAGTGCAACAACTGTATGTGCAGGCTCTTCGGTTACATTAACAGGTGGTGGAGCTATTACATACACATGGACAAGTGGAGTGATGAATGGAATTAGTTTTGTTCCTGCATCAACAAATACATATACGGTTACAGGAACTAATGGAAGCAATTGCTCTAATACTGCAACGGTAACAGTTATTGTAAACCCCTTACCAATTGTAACTGCTAATGCCAGTACAACAACTGTATGCGCCGGGTCTTCAGTTACATTAACAGGTGGTGGAGCTACTTCATATACATGGACAGGTGGAGTGGTAGATGGAATTAGTTTTGTTCCTGCATCTACTAATACATATACGGTTACAGGAGCTAATGGAAATAATTGCTCTGATACAGCAACTATAAAAATTACAGTAAATCAGTTACCGGTTGCTATTCCAACTAGTAACTCGCCGGTTTGTACGGGTAGTTCACTTAACCTTACAGCACAAACAGTTGCAGGTGCAACCTACTTCTGGTCGGGTCCTAATTTATATACTTCTTCAGTTCAAAACCCGACTATAGTTTCAACTACAAGTGTAAATGCAGGCATTTATTCACTTACGGTTTCAAATAACGGTTGTAGTGCCGATTCAGTTATTACAGTTGCAATAAACAATTGTGCTGTAGTTACTACAGATTTAAGTGTTGTTAAATCAGTAAACAACCAACATCCAATTTTTGGCAACACGGTTGTGTTTAGTATTACGGCAACTAATAATGGACCTAATAATGCAACAGGCGTAGTTGTGAATGATGTATTGCAAAGCGGATATAATTATGTTGCATCAACCGTAACAACGGGAACGTATAATCCTTCAACCGGTGTTTGGACAATTGGCACATTAAATAATGGCTCATCTGCACTGTTAACTGTAACAGTAACAGTTGTTGCTATGGGAAACTATGTTAACACAGCTATTATATATGGTAATGAAGTTGACCCTAACATGACCAACAATAATTCTTCGGTTGAAACATTTCCAAGTGATTTCTTTATTCCTGAAGGCTTCTCTCCAAATGGTGATGGAATAAATGATGTGTTTTTTATCAGAGGAATTGATAATTACTCAAACAATGTGTTTACAGTTTTTAACCGTTGGGGAGATAAAGTGTTTGCAGCAAGTAATTATCAAAATACCTGGGATGGTAAAACTACTACCGGTGTAAGAGTGGGCGGAGATGAGCTGCCTGTAGGCACCTATTTCTATACACTTGACTTAGGAGATGGCTCACCCGTTTTTAAAGGAACTATCTATTTAAATAAATAATAAACTCTAAAAATATTTACAATAAAAAATAAACAAAATGAAAACATTTAAAAAAATAACGCTTGTGTTAGTTTCAGCCCTAGGGAGCCTAACCACTTATGCGCAGCAAGACCCCATGTACACCCATTATATGGATAATACATTAGTAATTAACCCGGCTTATGCCGGAAGCCGAGATGCATTAACTGTAACCGGACTCTTCCGCTCACAGTGGGTTAATTTTAAAGGTGCGCCGGTAAATCAAACCATAACCATGCACGCGCCCTTAAAAAACCAACATATAGGCATGGGTTTTTCAGTATCAAACGATAAAATTGGCCCAACAAACAATACATCTTTTGTAATTGATTTTGCTTATAGAATAACCCTGACTAAAAAATCTAAATTAGCTTTAGGTTTAAGTGCCGGTGCAAATATATTTCAGGCAAATTTAAGTGCACTTCAGTTAAATCAACAAAGCGATCCAACGTTTCAAACTAATATAACTAATCATGTAACTCCAAATGTTGGTTTTGGTGCATATTATTCAAGAGAACGTTTTTATGCGGGTGTTTCAACTTCTAATTTAATACAAAGTAATTATTCATCTATTACCCAAGCTAACGGAGCTCCTTTAATAGGACAAGAGCAAAGGCATTATTATTTAATTGCTGGAGCCGTATTTAATTTAGGCGATAACCTTGCTTTTAAACCTACCGGGTTACTTAAAGTAACATCAGGTGCTCCGGCAGAATTAGATGTTACAGCATCTTTTATCATCATGAAAAGATTATTACTTGGCGCTATGTTTCGCACAGGCGATGCTTTTGGAGCCTTGGTTGGATTTAATATTACTGACCAATTGCATGTAGGTTATTCTTATGACTTTTCTTACGGATTGAAAACATCTGTTTACAACCAAGGAAGTCACGAAATAATGTTACGATACGACTTCTTATTTTTTGAGAAAAAACAAGTTCACTCTCCAAGATATTTTTAACTATATAAAAACCTAAAAAAATGAAAAAATTATTTATTCCAACTATTATATTTATTGGCCTAACTGTTAATGGTTTTGCCCAAGAAAAATCGAAAAAAGAAAAGCAAGGAGACAAATACTATTTTGTGTACTCTTTTAATAAAGCCATTGATTGTTACACACACGCAAAACATTTGAGTGTAGATGGACAGCGTAAGTTGGCTAAAAGTTATCAAGATGAGAATAAAGACACCTTAGCCGAGATAGCTTATTCAAAATTGCTAATTACAGCAGGTGGAAATTTGCCAGAAGATTATTACGATTATGCCATGATTTTAAAAGACAATGGTAAGTATCAAGAATCGAATAAGGCTATGGATAAATTTACAGAACTAAAGCCAACCGATTTACGTGCAAAAAACTATATTGCTGAAAGAAGTGAATTACCTGATTTATTAAAAGATGATGGAAAATATAAGATAGAACATTTGGATATAAATACAGATGCAGAAGATTTTGGCGCATCGTTTTATAAAAACGAAGTTGTTTTTGCATCAAGCAAGGCACTGCCTAAATTAATTCAAAGAAAATCAAATAGAAATGGTAAACCTTACTTAAATATGTATGTATCTACAGTAGAGCAAGGTCAAATGAAATCTCCGGCACTTTTTGATAAAATATTGGATAAAAAAATGAATAATGGACCTTCAAGTTTTAGCAAAGACGGTAATTATATGGCATATACCCGAGATAATTATGAACTTAAAAAGAAAGACCGTGTTGTAAACCTCGAAATTTATTTCCGTAGTTATAAAGAAGGAAAATGGTCGCAACCTGAAGCCTTTATTCTTAATAATAAAGATTATTCAGTTGGTCAGCCCTGTTTAACTGCTGATGGAAGCATTATGTACTTTACAAGTAACATGCCCGGTGGTTATGGCGGAACTGATATTTATAGAATTAAAAAAGACGAAAAAGGAACTTGGGGAGTTCCTGAAAATATGGGCAACAAGTTAAATACAGAGGGTGACGAAATGTTTCCATTTTTTGAAGAAAACAATGGTGTGCTATTTTTTGCTTCTAACGGACGTTTTGGTTTAGGTGGATTAGATATTTTCATTTGCTTAGTTAATGATACAAAAGTGGGTACTGTATATAATGCGGGCTCGCCTTTAAACACGCAATATGATGATTTTGCGTTAATAACAGATGATAAATTGAGTGCCGGTTATTTTTCTTCAAACAGAAGTGGCGGTAGCGGAGATGATGATATTTATGCTGTTGATATATTAAAAGGCTTAAATATTGGTAAACAAATAAAAGGATTTGCAAAAGATATAGAAGGAAATCATCTTTCTAGCACGTTTATCACCTTGCTTAATGATTCGGGCAGCAAAATTGATACTATGACTACTAAAACAAACGGTGCTTTTGCTTTTTTTGTTGACTCAGATAAGAAATTTAAATTAAGCGGTACGAAAGATAAATATGCTGAAGGCGATACTATTGCAAATACATTTGGTAAAGAATTTATTGTAAGAGCAGATGTTATATTACTTACAAGAGAAGAACACATTGCTAAAAAAGTTGAAATAGGTGCTGATTTAGCAAAAATAGTGAAGCTAAATCAATCTGTATTGAATCAACCAATTTATTTTAATTTGGACAAATATAATCTTCGTCCGGATGCAGTAACTGAATTGAATAAAATTGTTCAGGTAATGAACGAGTATCCTAACATGGTTGTTGAATTAAAAGCCTATACCGATTGCAGAGATACTTATGAATATAATCAGATACTATCTGATAAAAGAGCGAAAGTTTCGGCTTGGTTTATAAAAGCACGAATTACAAAACCCGAACGCATTTATGGTAAAGGCTATGGCGAAACAAATTTAGTAAACGGATGTGCCTGCGAAGGGGCTGTTGTTTCTACTTGCTCTGAAGAAGAGCACCAAAAAAACAGACGTACTGAATTTATTATTGTAAAAAAATAATAAAAGGCGATTTATTTGAAACACCATTCTTAAATGAATGGTGTTTTTTTATTTAGGGCACTTTTAATATGTGAATAATGTAACTTATTATAAAAGTTATATAACACTTAACGCTTTAAATAAACTCAATTTTACATTGTGAAAATTAATTCACATTTAATAAAACTAAAATGAAAACAAAACTATTATTAGGCATAACAACAGCTCTGCTATTATTCCCAAAGGAAAATTTTGCGCAAGCCCCAAATATGGGCACAGTATCTAATTTTGCTCTTTTTACAACTGTAGGAGCAGTTAACATAAACGGAATTTCTCAACTAACAGGAAACATAGGGACAAACAACGGTTCAACTACTGTTTTTGTTAACGTAAACGGAAATATACACGATCAAGATGGCGCAAGCGGACAATGTGCAACAGATTTACTTTCATTGTATAACCAATTAAACAGTACAACTCCAACTTTTTCTATAGCTCCGTCGCTTGGAAATGGTCAAAATCTTGTTGCAGGTGTCTATCATATTGCGGGCGCTTCAACTTTAAACTTAGACCTTATCTTAAACGCACAAGGAAATGCAAATGCTATATTTATTTTCCAAATTCAGGGTGCTTTATCTACCGGTGCTAATGCAAAAGTAAAATTAAGTAATGGAGCTCAGGCTTGTAACGTGTTTTGGAAAGTTGAAGGTACCGTAGGCATGGCCGCGGGTACCACCATGAGAGGAACTGTTATTGCCAATAATCAAGCAATTACCATGAACACAAACGATACACTTGAAGGAAGAGCACTTTCTACTGCCGGGGCAGTTACTGTTTCAGGTTCTATGGTATATACTCCGGTTGGTTGCAACAGTACTTTACTTACAGGGCCAACACCTCCTGCATTAGCATCTACAGCATGTTATGCTATATTCTCTTCTGATGGTCCGGTTGCAAATGGTGATACAGTAACTGTTGTTACCGGTGATATTGGAACAAATGTAGGTTTAACTACTAACTACGATACTTTAAAGGTTAATGGTAAAGTTCACCCAATTCCTGATGGCTCCACATCACAATGCGCAGCCGATTTAGGTAATGTATATACTTATTTAAACACACTTACACCAGATATTGAATTAATGTATCCTCCAAAATTTGGAATGAACACTGTTCTTACACCGCATACATATATTATGAATGGCGCTGTAACATTTACAGATACAATTTATTTAAATGGAATGGGTAATGCAAATGCAGTATTTGTTATTCAAGTATTTGGAGCATTTGCTACAAGTACACATTCAAAAGTGATTTTAACAAACGGAACACAAGCAAAAAATGTATACTGGGATGTTAATGGTGCAGTAAGCATAAATGATTATTCTATTTTTAACGGAACCATTATTGCCAAAAATGGCGCTATTAGCTTGGCTAAAGGAGTTATACTTAACGGAAGAGCTTTTTCAACCACAGGGGCTGTACACACTGTAGCAGATACTGTAACTATACCATCTACTAGCGGTTGCCAATTAACAGGCATTGCAGTTTTAGGTACAGCAAATAAAACTGCTACTATTTATCCAAATCCATTTAACACATCAGCAACAATTAATATAAATGATGCCTTACAAATTAATAACTGCGAATTAAAAATATATAATGTTTTTGGGGCTGAAGTATTGAGTTTAGCAGTTACCCAACAAGTAACTACACTTGAAACAAGTAACCTTTCTTCAGGGGTTTATTTCTATAAAATACTCAACAACAATAATAAAACAATACAATCGGGCAAGCTAATTGCGCAACAGTAAACTAATTATTCAAAAAAAGAGCCTCACTACAATTTGTAATGGGGCTCTTTTTTTTGAATAATACCATTATATAAATGAGTGAATGATATAACGTTTTTACATCATTATGTAACAACTAAAGGTTTTTAGTTAGTCACCTTTGTGAGGTGAAAATTATTTCACAAATAAAACTAAAACCCCATGAAAAATCTAACTGAATTAAAAGGACATTGGCACGAAACAAGTGGCAAGTTGAAACAAAAATTTGCCATGCTAACAGATAATGATTTATTGTTGGTAGAAGGTAAACAAGAAGAAATGTTGGGAAGACTTCAAACTAAGCTAGGTAAAACAAAGGAAGAGATACAAAAAATTATTTCTGATTTGTAAGTCAGAGATTAGTCAAATAAATAATATCAGTAAATCTTAAATACATGAAAAACATAGATAAAAACAAAACATCAAAAAAATTGGTTAGTAATGCCGATCATACTAGTAAGGATAACGATGCGGACAAAACTGGAACAGATACAGGTTCTGATAAAACTAAAACCAATAACTCTGAAGCTCAAAAGGGAGCTAACAGGTTTGATAAACCTAAAAGAGAAGCTAATCCAGATAAAACAGGAATAGATACTAAGACCGACAAAACAAAGAAAACTAATATTAAAAAAAAATTGGAGGGCTAAATAAGACAAGAAAATTAGAATCTAATTTTAAAACCATCATTTGAATATTATGAAGAAGAAAAAACTAACAACTGCAAGCGGTAGGCCATATTGTGAGTTTGAAAACTCTATGACGGTTGGTAATAGAGGGCCTATTTTGTTGCAAGATTATTTTCTTCAAGAAGATATGGCCCATTTTAATCGAGAACGAATTCCCGAAAGAGTTGTTCATGCAAAGGGAGCAGGAGCCTTTGGGAGTTTTACTGTTACCCATGATATAACACAGTATACAAAAGCAAAAATATTTTCTGAAATTGGAAAGCAAACAAAGATGTTTGCTCGTTTTTCGCAAGTCGGGGGTGAAAAAGGAAGTGCAGATACTGAAAGAGACCCACGGGGTTTTGCACTTAAATTTTACACCGAAGATGGTAATTGGGACTTGGTTGGAAACAACACCCCTGTATTTTTTATTAAAGACCCAAAAAAATTTTCCCACTTTATTCATACACAAAAACGCGACCCAAAAACAAATTGTAAAAGCCCAACTATGATGTGGGATTTTTGGAGTTTAAATCCCGAAAGCTTACATCAAGTAATGATACTAATGAGTGATAGAGGAACACCGTTTTCGTACCGTAATATGCACGGTTTTGGAAGCCATACTTTCTCCTTAATTAATAAAAATAATGAATTGACTTGGGTCAAATTTCACTTTAAAACCATGCAGGGCATAAAAAACCTTACAGGTAAAGAAGCTAATGAAATGCGAGGTGTAGATCCTGATTATTTACAGCGTGACTTAGTAGAGGCTATTGAAGGGAAAAAATTTCCGAAATGGGCTCTACAAATTCAGTTGATGGCTAGTGAGCAAATAAAGAATTTAAAATACAACCCGTTTGACGTTACAAAAATTTGGAGCCATAAAGATTTCCCATTGATAGATGTAGGGATTGTAGAACTAAATGAGATTCCAGAAAATTATTTCAGAGATGTTGAACAAGCTGCGTTTGCTCCAGCACATGTAGTTAATGGGATTGGGTACTCTCCTGATAAAATGCTACAAGGTCGCTTACTGTCTTATCCCGATGCACAACGTTATCGCTTAGGGGTTAACTACGAACAAATTCCTGTAAATAAATGCCCTTACATAGTGGCTAATTATCAACGAGATGGATTTATGCAGACAGAAGACAATGGAGGAGCGGGAGCCAATTATAAACCAAATAGTTTTGATAATATAATTGTTGATGAAAACTATAGAGAGTCCGCAATGAAATTAGAATCTAATATTGCAGATTGGTTTGACCCTAATGGAAAAGATAATGACCATTATACTCAACCCGGCATGTTGTACAGGAATGTATTGAATGAACAAGACAGAGAAAATTTAGTAAGCAATATTATAAACTCCATGACAGGCATAAGCGGAGAAAAAAAAGATGAAATTGTTAACCGACAATTATGCCATTTTTTTCGAATGGATATTCAATTAGGAGCAATGATAGCAAAGGGTCTTGGAGTTACCCTTGATGCAAAAATAATAGCCCGCACACAATAAGAAAGAAGCATTTATAAAAACAAGATTAAAAAATATGTCAACTAAAAGAAAGTATCATCAAGTTATTGAAGACTTGAATGAAATGATACAAAAAAATAATTGGACTGCCGATTTTGAAAAAGCCATTAAAGCTGCCTATGAAAAGCGCGTACCGCTTATAGAAAATGTAAAAACACTTAAACAGTATTTAAATTGGATGAACGAATTTTTGTATTGGATTCCCACAGAAAACTCTTCGGGAGAAAATGTAAATGATCACTTAAGTGCTTCGTATTTTATTGCCGACCAAAAGCCCGTTTTATCATTGCAAAATAAAGTAACCCCACAAGATAAGGCACTTCCACTTACTCCATTTTCTCAATGGTTAGTGGATTACGCTAATGCACTTGGTGCATTTCATGATACACCCGAATCATTAACAGCGGAATCTGAAAAATCATTTTATGATTCACCATATTATAATATGAAGGAATATTCTCGCCCTCATGGAGGGTGGAAATCCTTCAATCAAATTTTTGCAAGGCATTTTAAGCCTGGTTATCGTCCCATAGCGACAGTATCAGATAACTCTTTAATTGTTATGCCAGCAGATTCTACTTTCGGCGGGCAATGGGAAATCAGAAAGGATTCTAATGTAACAGTTAAAAACCTGAATTGGAAAATAAGCGAGTTGCTTGAGGGAAGCCCTTACAAAGCCCGATTTGAAAACGGAATTTTTATGCATTCTTATTTGGGGCCTACCGATTATCATAGACAGCATGCCCCGGTCGGTGGAAAAGTTTTAGAGGCAAGGGTTATACAAGGTCAGGTCTATCAAGAAGTAGAAGCAAGAGCTGTTGAAGAAAATTCTGAAACACATACTTTGAAACTAAAAAGAGTTTATGACTCTTTTGATGTAGCTGGGTATCAATTTGCCCAAACAAGAGGATTGATAGTTCTTGATACACCAATAGGACTTGTAGCCGTTTTACCCATTGGTATGTCACAAGTATCTTCTGTTATTATAACAGCTGAAGTTGGTGTTACAGTCCGTAAAGGAGAAGAATTGTCTTATTTTCAATTCGGTGGATCTGATATCATTTTGGTGTTTGAATCATCAAGTAATGTTTGTTTAACCGCACAAAAAACTTTGCATTATAAAATGGGAACTGCTATTGGCCGAGCATACCCTGTTATTTAAAACTACTATTAAATAACAATGCCAAAACAAAAAATTAAAGAATGGCTTAGTCGATATTTACCCGCTGAAATTATTGGAACAATAACAGCACTAGTTGCCGCTTGTGTAACTCAATTTTTTTATCAAAACTTAGTTTTCACTGCATACATTGGCTCCTTTGGTGAGGCTTTTGGTTTTTATTCAACTATTTTAATTAGGAATGTTTTAACTGAAAATAAAAAACACAAGATTGAAAAAAAGTCATTTTCTTTTTCGGATTTCACTAAAATTGCAGCCCATATCGTTCTAGAATTTGGCCCAGCAGGAATAATTGATGGTTTAATACTCCGACCATTTTTCATGTATTTATTTCCTGTTATTTTAAAAAACTTTACACTCGGTATTTTTATTGGGAAAATCACCGGAGATTTTACTTTTTATTTTTTAGTAATTCTCAGTTATGAAATGAAAAATCACATAAAGAATAAAAAAATCAATATAAATGGAACAAAAAAATAAATATAAAAACATCTTCGATGAAGTGAAAGACATTGGAGTAATTTGGGTAATGGATGAGGCTGCTAAACATGGTTTTTATCCCGGAAACCCTCAATGGGCTAATCTTGGTCAAGGAGAACCGGAGGTTGGAGAAATAAAAGGAGCGCCTGCGCGCATTAATGAGTTTCATATTGAACTGGATGATAATAAGTACGGGCCATTAAATGGAATGGAGCTTTTAAGAGAAACCATTGCGGATTATTATAATAAACTTTACCGAAAAAATAAGTTATATAAATATACGGCAGATAATGTAAGTATTGCTATGGGTGGGCGTTTAGCCCTTACACGCATTTTTACTACTATTGGAAAAATACGATTAGGGTATAAAGTCCCTGAGTATCCCGCTTATGAAGATATGTTAAACTATCAATTAGATAGAATCACGCCTATCTGTATTCCAACAAAAGAAGAAAATAATTATTCTGTCCCTTTTAATGAATTTGCAGAAGCAATAGAAAAATTAAAATTAGATGCATTTTTATTTAGTAATCCTTGTAATCCAACTGGACATGTCATTAAAGACGAAGAATTAAAAACATATGTTAAAATTGCAAGAGAACAAAATTGTACACTTATTGTTGATGAAATTTATTCCCACTTTATTTACGAAAATGGAAAAGCAGGGGCTTCACCTGTATCAACAGCGGAGTTTATAGAAGACGTAAATTCAGACCCCATATTAATTGTTGATGGTTTAACTAAATCCTTTCGTTACCCAGGTTGGCGACTTGCATGGATTCTAGGTTCTAAGGATATTATAAAAAACTTTGGGAGAACTGCAAGTGGAATAGATGGAGGGCCTAGTTTGCCCATACAAAGAGCCGCACTTAAACTGTTAGAACCTGAAAGGGCAAATATGGAAACATGTGCTCTTCGAGAAGTTTTTAGTAAAAAACAAAGTCTGATGTTAAATTCATTACGTGAAAACGGGTTACTTTGTTCAGCTGATGCAAATAGTACTTTTTATATTTGGGCTGATATTAGTCAATTACCAATACCATTAAATAATTGCGATTCTTTTTTTAAAGAAGCTCTTAAATATAAAGTGATAACCGTGCCAGGGCATATGTTTGACATACATCCCGGCATGGATAACACAAAATCTAAATTTGACCAATATGTTCGCTTTTCGTTTGGGCCCACAGAAGAAAATTTAAAAATGGGGCTTGAACAAGTTACTAAATTAATTAAATCGTTTCGTTAATATGATACCAAAAGGAAAGTTACTCATAATCGGTGGGCATGAAGATAAAGGAAATGAAGTTGCAGGAGAAAACCTAGTTGTACATAAAAAAAAAGAAATGAAATCTCATTTCGAAATTTTGGGCACTCTTATTTCAAGAATTCCCCGAACAAGTCATATTATTGAAATTATTGCGTCTGCCTCATCTATACCCTTAGAAATGGAAGCCCTATATATAAACTCATTTAAACAGGAAGGATTTACTGAAGTTGGAATTATAAAAGTTGAAAGTATTAAGGATGCAAATAATCCTGGCTCAATAAAACGAATTGAGGATGCACATGCAGTTTTCTTTACAGGTGGAGACCAAAGCAAACTTGTTTCATTAATTGCTCAAACAAAATTATTAGCTTCCATTCGAAATAAATATTATTCAGATGAACATTTTATTGTTGGAGGGACAAGTGCCGGAGCCATGGCAATGCCGGAAATAATTATTACCGGTGGTATAATTGGAGCCGCACTCTACAAAGGAGAAATTGAAATGAGCAAAGGGCTTGATTTAATTAAAGATGTTATTGTGGATACACATTTTATTAAAAGAGGTCGGTTTGCAAGGTTGGCACACGCTGTTACTTTAAATAGACTCTGTTTAGGAATTGGATTAGAAGAAAACACAGCATTAATTATTTCAGAAGGAAATATAGCAGAATGCATGGGGTCAGGAATGATTATTCTTATTGATGGAAGTAAAATTGGTACCACAAACATTGATGTTGTAGATGATACCACACCTATAATAGTTGAAAATTTAAAAATTGGTATAATTGCTGAAGGAAGTCGTTATTCAATTAAGGAAAGAAAATTTCTAAACCGGTGATAAATAAACTTTTAGGCTTGATAATATTTTTAAATCACGTAATAAGGAGTTCGATATTTTGATTGTGGAGATTACTATAAAAAAACCCCTTGATTTTTAAGAAGTTTTTTTATTGACCCTAAATTAATTATCTGGCGTGTAATATGTTGTTACTGTAATAGTTATAGCATTTTGGGCTATATTAGTATCTGATAATAATGTTAAATAATTAATAAAACCCAACCTTTCCTTTTAAAAGCACGTATCGGTATAAATAAGACCAAAATAAGCCCTAACTTTAACTTCAAAATCAAAACATGAAAAAAATTACAAAAACTAAATGCAGATTACAAAAAACAATTGGCATATTATTTCTATGGATAGGAATAAACGTACTTGGCTTTGCACAATGTAATCCAAGTTTTACATATACAACAAGTGTTTCAACTGTAAGTCTTACCAGTACTTCTACAGGCACAACATCCACAACACATTACAACTGGGCTTTATCGGGTGCAGCTAATGTAAACTATAACTCGTATAGTTCAACTTATGTTTTTAGTCAATTGTATAATGGCACTTACACAGTTACTTTAACATTAGATTCTTCTTCATGCTCTGGTACAACTTCACAAACATTTACAATAAGTGGTGGTGCAAACGCACCTGCTTGTACTGCCAGTTTTACTTACTCTGTTGGCACATCGGGGCAAGTAACTTTTACTAATACTTCGCCTGTTGACCCTTTAAACAATACAAGTTATTCGTGGAATTTGGGCACACATGGTAATATGTATCCTTATTCAACATATAATATCCCTAGTTATACATATTATTACAATGGTACATATACAGTTACATTAAATGCATCTAATTCGGAAGATGGTTGTTATACCTCTGCTACACAAACTATTAGCATAACTAACGCGCATCCGGCTGTTTCATGTAATTCTGCTTTCACTTATACACTTGGTGCGGCAGGGTTGGTTAATTTTACCAGTTTATATACAGGTACTGCACCCGGCATTACATATAATTGGGATTTTGGAGATGGCAGTAATAACCCTTATGGTAGTTCAACCACATCGCATACTTATGCATACAATGGCACTTATAATATTCAGGTAAGTGTTAGAGATACGGCAACTAATTGCGATACCGGCTCGGTTTCTCCTCAAACTTTTACAATAACCAATGCAGCTACCCAACCATGTACACCTACTGTTACCTTTCGTTTGTATCAGGATTCTATTAATCCGCAGCCTCATGTTTGGGAAGTTGGTTCATATTACTCATGGCAGGTTAACAATGCTGTGTGGCATTGGGGTGATGGAACTTCTACAGCAGGTCTTTCACCAACACACACCTATTCTGTAGCTGGTCATTATTCTATATGTGTAACAGTATATTCTTCTTGCGGAGATTCAGCTACCGTTTGTCAAAATGATAGTTTGTATCGTTTATCTCAAAATAATAGCACCAACAACACCATAATTTCAGTTACTGTTCTCAATGTGAACAATAATCAAGCAACTGGAATAAAAACGAATACGCAAGAAACTACACAGGTATCTCTTTATCCTAATCCAAGTGTAGGTTTGTTTACACTTCAGTTAAACAATATTTCTTCTACTGTTTCAAAAGCGCAAATAAGTGTTACGAATATTTTAGGAGAAGTTATTTATAGTTCGCAGGAAGAAATAAATAACAACACTCTTTCTAAGGAGATAAACTTACAAAACGCAGTTAACGGCGCTTATTTTATGAAAGTTGATATAGATGGCAAAACCTATACCAGCAAAACAATTATTAATAAGTAGAAAAGGGTAGTCATATGCATAAAAGCCGCAAAAAAAGCGGCTTTTATTTTTTATTATTTCTGGCAGTTTCTTTATCCTGTGCATTTTCCAGGTTTTCATTATAACGCTTGTTATGTGGCAATATTTCTACTGCCTTTGCATAATCTTTTATGGCTACTTTAAATATACCCAACTCTTCGTAAATAGCACCCCTGCCATTATAAGAGGCAGCATCTTCTGGGTCTAACTTAATGGCACGGTCAAAATCGGCAAGGGCTTCGTTATAGCTTTTTAAATAGCAGTAAGCAGTTGCCCGATACCGGTAAGCTTCACTAAATGAGGAATCTAACTGAATGGCTTTGGTGTAATTAATAATGGCTTCTTTATATTTACCGTTTTCAACAGCGGTATAACCTTTGTAAATCCAATAGTATTGGCTTTTTTGTAAGTCGGCATGGCTAAGTTTTTGCTGCTGAGCCTTTGCTGAAATGAGAACTAAAGATAAGAGGCAGATTAAAAATCTTTTCATTGCATTATAAAGGTAAAATAAAAAACCCTTCAACATATTGCGAAGGGTTTAAAAAATCAAAGACGGATTAGTTTTAATCTCTTTTATTAATAAACGCAATAGCATTAAAAACAAATTGATAAAGTTTAAATATAAATTAGGTGCGCCTATTAGAGGTACCACTTAATTCTTGGCAGTTATCTTATTGTTTTACGTAAAAAGCATGCCGTATTTAACTACTTTTGCATAAGGTTTTTAAATATCTAAAACTATTTATAACGTTATAATAATTAAATTGGAGCAACTGACACAAAATTTGAAGAGTGGCGAGATGAAAATTCTTGAAGTGCCTTACCCAATGCTTGGCAAAGGTTGTGTGCTGGTAAGAAATCATTATTCGATTATTAGTGCAGGAACAGAGGGAAAAACCGTAAAGGATGCTCGTTTGGGGTACGTGGGTAAAGCTATGGCTCGTAAAGATGAAGTTAAGAAAGTAATAAATACAGCTAAGACAATTGGTTTAATGGACACCTATAAACTTATGATGAATAAGCTGGATGCTCCATCTGCCTTGGGATATAGTTGTGCGGGTGAAGTAATAGCTGTGGCTGATGATGTTAGCGAATTTAAAATTGGAGATAAAGTAGCTTGTGCCGGAGCAGGGGCAGTGCATGCCGAAATAGTGGCTGTAGCTAAAAACCTTTGTGTGAAGTTGGAAGATGGCGTAGCCTTAAACGAGGCTGCTTTTACAACATTAGGTGCTATTGCCTTACAGGGAATTAGACAGGCTGATTTAAGATTAGGTGAAAGTTGTGCTGTAATTGGCCTGGGTTTAATTGGGCAGCTTACTATGCAAATGCTGAATGCAGCTGGCATAAAAAGCATTGGCATTGATATTGATAAAAACATGGTAAAACTTGCCCAAGAACTTGGAGCAAGCCACGCTATTGAAAGAAATACAGAAGGCATTGAAAACAGTATACGCGAATTAACTAAAGGTTATGGAGTGGATGCAGTAATTATTACGGCAGCTACAAGCAGCACCGACCCGGTTGATTTTGCAGGAGAACTTTGCAGAGTTAAAGGCAAGGTTGTTATTGTAGGAAGTGTGCCAACAGGTTTTAAACGTGTGGGTTATTATAAAAAAGAACTGGAGCTTAAAATGTCGTGCTCATATGGGCCAGGGAGATATGATAGAAATTATGAGGAGAATGGGGTAGATTACCCTTACGGATATGTAAGATGGACAGAAAATAGAAATATGCAAGCCTTTGCTGATTTACTGGCTGAGAAAAAAATAAACATTGCTAAATTAATTTCGCATACGTTTGATTTTAAGGAAGCACCTAAGGCTTACCAATTAATTGTAGATAAAACAGAAGCCTTTACCGGTGTTTTGTTGAAATACGATACTGATAAAAAAATAAGTGCTACTGTTCAGTTAAAAAACACGAAAGCGGTAGCGGGTAAAGTTGCTATTGGTTTTATTGGGGCAGGGTCGTTTGCGGGTAATGTGTTGTTGCCTGCGCTTAAAGATGATTGCAGTTTTGTAGGCATTGCTACTAACCGACCAAACAATGCACGCAACATTGCCGATAAGTACGGTTTTAATTACTGCACGGGTAATGTGAGCGAGTTGATGGAAGATGCAACCATTAACACCATTTTTATTGCAACGAGACATGACTCGCATGCAGGGTATGTGATGGATGCTTTGAAACACAACAAAAATGTGTTTACTGAAAAACCTTTGTGTTTGCATGAAGCGGAGCTTGAAGAGATAAAAGACCTTTATCAGAAGTCAAAGTCGGTGGTGATGCTGGGGTTTAATAGAAGATTTTCCCCACAAATTATAAAAGCAAAGGCGTTTTTTGATAAGCTAAATGTACCTCTATCTATAAACTATAGAATTAATGCAGGCACTATTGCTGCCGACCATTGGGTACATGATAAGAATGTTGGTGGGGGAAGGATAATAGGAGAGGTTTGTCATTTTATTGATTTGTTAACGTTTATTACGGGCTCAAAAGTAAAATCATTGTCGGCGAATGCTATGCAGGATGCCAAGCATTTAACGGATACCCTTGTAATTAATTTTCAGTTTGAGAATGGCAGTATTGGAACCATATCTTACTTCTCTAACGGGAATAAAAATTTGGATAAAGAATATTTAGAGATTTTTGGTGCAGGACAGGTTATTGTGATTGATGATTTTAAAGATATGCTAACCTATGGCAACAGCAAAAAGACTGATAGCCTTAGCAAGCAAGATAAAGGGCATAAGCATGAAGTGGCAGTATTTTTAGAGGCTATTGAGAAAGGCAAGGAAAGCCCAGTTGCGTTTGATGAAATTTATCACTCAATGTTTTGTACCTTTAAGGTGGAAGAATCGATTGCGATGGGTGGCAAACAGATTTTAATTTAAGAACGATGAAGAGCTTAATATCATTACTTATTGTGTTTGTTATTGTGTTTTGCTCTTGCAAAAAGAATTATACCTGTACTTGTTCTACTACTTCGGTAACTAAAACAAATCCTAGTGGTACATCAACTTCTACGCAAACGGTTACTACATATTCTACCAATATTATTTCGCAAACTACTATTGATGATACAAAATCAAATGCAAGTAGTAAATGCTCGGGTATGAGTAATACCAGTGCGAATCCTCCGGTTAATTGTTCGATTAATTAATTTTTTTGCTTGAAGTAGCTGCGGTAAAAAAGCAAGATGCTTTTTTCTTCATTTCTTTGCTTGCCCAAAGAAACGAAGCAAAGAAAAGGCCCCACAAAAGCCAACCTGCGTTTTGTTTGGTGCACCGTCTGCCCACCTATACTGCCCAACAAAACTTAGGTTCGCGCCTTTCGTGGACGCCTGCCCCGGAGTTATTTTGTACGTGTTTATAGACCTAGCGTTTTTTCGCCCCAGCCCGACGGTGCTAAGGGGAAATTATTTCATTGGTGTTTGTTATTTACTAGCTTATGATAATTGCAAAGATTAAGTCATTAAACCAATGCAGGTGCTAATTCTTTTTCTAAGGCTTCTTCTCTCTTTTTACGAGCGCCCAAGTCTGAAGATGCCCTCAGATTAGAACCATATTGTTTTAATGTTTCAGAGGCAGCTTCGATATCGCCGTCCATTTTATCTGAATCGACGCTAACATATATATCAATTTCTGTTGCAAAATCCTCTAAAATTTCTCTAGCAATTTTCCTTTTAGTTTCGGCTAAAGGAAAAATTGACTTATACTTCGCTAGTAAGACAAATAAAGTATAAAAATCTGTTTTTTTAGACCATCTTGTATTTCCAATGTTTGGTAGAATATTTATTATTTCACGAAGAACAAAATCAAATGTTTCAATTAGTTTGTCTCGTTCAGGAAATTCGTTTTCATAAAGTTCATAATATTTATCCAGAGTCAGTTTTTTGTTTTGGACACCTTGTAGAACTGCAATACTTAATTCACTTACAAATTCCACATCAAGCATACGCTTTATATCATTAGAAGTGAAAACATCTAGTTTTTGCCATATTTCTTTATCTGCTAACTTATTCATGGTTTCAATGAATTGACCCCAATAAGTCGCTTGTCTTAATTCTTGAGTGTTCAGAGCAACATTATTTCTATTCAATCGTTGAAAAATTTCTCTTATTTCTATATCAGAAACTGCAGGCAACACTCTAATAACAAATTGATAACCATAAATAAGTTTTTTTTGATCTCCACTTAAATCGTCAAATGTTAAATCACCAAATGAGGGGCTATCCTTTGAGTCAATTGAAAATTTCCCATATATAAAATCAAGACAGGCTGTAATCCTTTGTTGACCATCAACTACAACATACATTTTTTCACCCTTTTCATTAATTATATCTTGCATATATATTTCTGGAATTGGATAACCATTCAACATAGTATCCATGAGAAAACTTTTCTGTTTGTCTGTCCAAACTGGATTTCTTTGAAAAGGAGGTCTCATCTCAAGTTGATGTAACTCATCTGCTTGTTTAAACCAAGCAACATCTCTATGTGTTGTTTGCAAAAATCTACTCATTTTCTTTGTTTTGCTTTAATAAGTTATCTTTTAATTTATTTATTGAACCGTTTTGATAAGCACGTAACGCTTCAAAATCCTTATATATTCTCAAATTAATTTCTTTATCTTCTGTGGGTGTAATTTTTCGCATTTCGTTGATTGCATTTATCCATTCATTACCAAATGGAAGAATTTGAATTATTTGATCTGTAGCAATAGTGCCCCAATAAATTAATCGTGTTCTATGGTCTTCGATTGAATTTTTTTCACTTTGTTTTAACTTGTGTCTTTTTGTTCCAATATTTCGTAAATAATGCCAAGCAATATCAAAATGATGAGCAGAAACGACTGCTACATCAATATCAGATTCTTCATCAAATAATTTAAAATTTTTATCAGGATTTAAACTTACGCCTGCAGCTGAGCTTCCAGTTAAAACAATTGATTTGCTATCAACCCCAATAAGGAGAGATAGTTTTTCTTTCCAATCAATATAATTATCCAAATTATCATTAAAAACATGGGGAACCCTCTCGACAACCCATTTTGAAGTAATAAAAGAAGAATGCTCATTTATTATATCTTCTATTAGTTTTTCTTTCATTACTTAGTCAAATCTACACTAATGCTTTTACATACAACCTATACAATTTTTGCAATAATCTTACATCAAAGGTTGTAACCTCGCGTTAGGGATTGAAACGAAAATCCTTTTGACGTAATTGGCAAAAGATTGAAGTGGAAAGCCCGACGCTTGTAATCAAGCGGAACGCCCAAATAAAGATTTCTCAGTCGTACCTCCTTCGAAATGACAATACAGGAGATACTTGCCCTACAAACTCACTCTATACAAATCAGTTACGTGGGTTAAACTATCTTTTACGGGGATGAAGGTGTAGTTTAATTCTTTAGAGACTTTTGTGTTATCGTAGTAGTGTTTGTTTTGTGCTGATTGCAGCATGCTTTTGGTAAAACTTCTTTTTTTACCTGTAATAGTTGAAAGAAAAGCATCGCCATATAAAGCAAGGTTTAAAAGAAACGCGCCTGCTTTTATTTTGCTGGTTGATTTACTAAAATTTTGCTGAAGCTGATGGGTAACTTGTTTGAAGGAACAGTTTTCGGCATTGAGGATGTAACGGTGTCCGAATTTATTTTCGTTGACTAATTTTATCATACAATTGGCAACATCGCGCACATCAACATAACCTGTTATGCCTTCGGTGTAAACAGGCAAACCATTATAGCAACGGGTGATGAGTTGTGTACTGCTTTGTCCCCAGCAACCCGCACCTAGAATAACAGATGGGTTAACCACGAGTACATTTAAACCCTCGGCAGCACCGCGCCATGCTTCGAACTCGCCACGGTATTTGGTGATGGCATACGATGAATTGCCTGCGGCGGTTTTCCAGACAGAAAACTCATCGATGTATTTTTTGTTGGCTTCGATTTGCAAAGTGGCTACAGAACTAACGTGACAAAATTTTTGTACGCCTTTTTCTAAACAGGTGTTTATAACGTGCGCTGTTCCGTCGGCATTGATGGCATACATTTGCTTGCTATCGGCCTCGTTAAACGAAACCATGCCCGCGCAATGATATACTTCGGTTACGTTGGTAAAGGCATCTTGCAGGGAGAAATAATCGGTAACATCGGCCTGGTGCCACTCGATTAAAGAAAAATATTTTTCGACCTCAGCGGTATAGTAGGAAAGAATTTGTTTGGTGTTTTGAATTTTAGACTGATGGCGATACAGGGCACGCACTTTTTTATTTTGCATGATTAAGGCTGCCGTTAAATGACTGCCTAATAAACCTGTGGCACCGGTAATTAAAATCACAAATTAAAATTTACAAACAATAACAAAGTTAAACAAGCTAATGAAGTAAGCAAGCCAACCATAAAACCTGCATACACTTGTTTGGGCGAATGCTCGTTTAAATAAAGTCGGGCAAAACAAATTAAGCCCGCAATGCCCAAGCAAATACAGATGGGTGTGATATGACCTGCGGTAGAAAAAAACTCGCAGAAATAAATTATGCCCAAGCAACCCCCAATAGCCGAAGCGTGGGCTGAAATTTTGGTGAAGAAATTTATGATGAAATCGATAGCCATAACCAAAAGGGAAACTAAAATAAGTTGACGAAAAAAATTAGGTAGAGCTAAATCGTGCAAGATATAAAGTAAACCTACGTACAAGGTGATAGTTGATACATAAGGCATAAAACGCTCGGTAGATTGTTTGGCCTGCATGTTTTTTATATAGCCCAGTTTTTTTAGCAGCACCATGTTTAGCAAAGGCAACACAACGGAAAAAATCACTACAGCCGCCATTAAAAAAAGTTTTTTTACGGGCGGAACAAAATAAGCAAAGTAGTTATTGGTGTATAAAAAATAAGCTGTCAGGTAGCTTAGCATAAACAGCGGATGAAAAAGATAAGATATTAGGTTAGCTAATTTTTTCATCGAGGGTTTTGTTTTTAAAAAGATAAAAATAACCTGTAGCTACAAAACCGCAAGCAAAAGGAATGCCAGCGTAAAATTTATACTCAACATGGCCGAAAAACTCGCAGCACATCCAAAAGGCGTTTGCCATAATCCAAAAACAAATAGCGATGTTGATGTACACCTCGTTGGTTTTGCGTGTGATGTAGGTGATTAAAAAAGCCACGGATACAGTTGGGAAAATCATAATAATGCCCAGGGTTTTCCACTCCAACATCCAACAAGTATCTTTAAGTAACCAAAGCGGTATATGCAGGTTTTCTATTTTGCGTAAGGAGAATTTACCTTGCATTTTTATTTATTAAAAAATATATCGGCGATGGTGAAGATAGAAAAAACCAAACTACCGATACCGTTAACGGTACCAAATGCCAGGTTCACTTTACTTAAATCGGTAGGTTTTACCAAGCGATGCTGATAGATTAGTAAGCCAATGAAACAAGCAGCACCCATCCAATAAATAAAACTAAAATGGCCTGCTACGCCAACTGTAATAATTAAAAGTGCTGTAACGACATGCACCACCTCAGAGAACTTTAGCGCACGTGGGATACCCAACCATGCAGGGATTGAGTTTAAATTGTGGGCTTTATCAAACTCGGCATCGGGCAGGGCGTAGATGATATCGAAACCGCCGCTCCAGGTAAAAACTACAAAGGATAATAAAACAGGCAACAAACTAAAGTGTCCCGTTAGAGTCAGATAAGCCCCAATGGGAGCCAGACTTAAGCCCACACCCAATATTAAATGACAAAGCGGTGTAAAACGTTTGGTGTAACTATAACCTAAAATTACCGCTAATGCTACGGGCGATAAATAAAAACAAATTGAATTGATTAGCCAGGTTGTTGCCATAAACGCCACCGAACAAACAATGGTTAGCAGCAAAGCCGATGCCGGGTTAATGATGCCCGCAGGCACTTCGCGATTTTTGGTGCGGGGGTTTAGGGCATCAAACTTACGGTCGATATAACGATTGAAAGCCATGGCCGCGCTGCGAGCGAAGACCATGCAAAGTATCATGTAAACAAAAATAACGCCATCGAATTTACCCTCTTGCTTATAAGCCAACAAAAAACCAATTAAAGCAAAAGGCATAGCAAATATCGTATGGCTAAATTTTATGAGTGACAGATATTGGTTTATTTTTTTAAGCATGAATTATTCTTTAAAAATAAAAATAATTGTGACAAGATAAAGAATGGGGATAGAACTAAGTACTAAGGCAAAAAATACAGGATGATACCATTTAGTTTCCATATTAAATTGCGTACGGCGAAAAATGACAAACACCGAACAAATGATACCTGCAATAGAACAAAACATGCCCCACTTTATTAAAGAGATAGAAATACAAGACAAGGCCGCTAAAACACCAAAAAACAAGGCTATGTTGGTAAAGAGTTTTCCTAAACTAATTTTTTTCATTGCTCACTAAAGTTGTTGCGGCTACAAACGGAGTTGCGGTAACTAAACCGGCTTCGTTTATTTGCTGCAAGTAAACATCCTGCATGTTATTAATTAAATTGGCCGTGAAAGGCATTTGAACTTTTATGTAATTATCGGTAAAGCCATGTATGAAACCGTTTTTATTTTCGGCTTCGAATAACACTTTACGTGTACTGCCAATGTGCTGTGTATAAAAATTGCGTTGTTTTTTGGTAGATAAGATGCGTAACATTTTGTTGCGCTCTTTACGCACTGAAACAGGGACTACACCCGAAAGCTCGATGGCATCTGTATTAGGACGTTCGGAATAAGTGAAGACATGGAGATAAGAAACATCTAACCCGTTAATGAAATTATAGGTTTCTAAAAATTCGGCATCGGTTTCACCTGGGAAACCTACAATAACATCTACCCCAATGCAAGCATGTGGCATAACCTGTTTTATGCGAGCCACACGTTCGGTATACAAATCGCGCATGTAACGACGGCGCATTAATTTCAACATAGCATTGCTGCCACTTTGCAACGGCACATGAAAATGCGGAACGAATTTTTTTGATTGCGCAACGAAATCGATAATCTCATCTTTCAACAAATTAGGTTCGATGGATGAGATACGGAAACGATCTACTCCCTCTACCCTATCCAGCTCTTTTATTAAATCTAAAAAAGTTTCTTGTTTTTTTCCGGTGTTGGAAGTTTGGGTAAAACCAAAATCGCCAATGTTTACACCGGTTAGTACAATTTCTTTAATGCCTTGCGCGGCAATTTGGTTTGCCTGGGCAACTACATTTGCAATGCTATCGCTGCGACTTTTGCCACGCGCCAGAGGAATGGTACAATAAGAGCAAGTATAATCGCAACCATCCTGCACTTTTAGGAAAGAGCGCGTTCTATCTCCGGCAGAGTAGGATGAAATAAATTCATCGGTTTGCTCAATTTCGCAACTGTGCACCTCAGCATGTTCGGTTTTAGTAAGATGTTCGATATAATGCGGGAGGTTAAATTTTTCTTTTGCACCCAGCACTAAGTCAACACCGGGAATTTGACCGATTTCGTTGGCTTTTAATTGGGCATAACAACCTATAACTGCCACAATTGCCTGTGGCGAAAGTTTTTTTACGTTGCGGATTAGTTGCTTGCATTCTTTGTCGGCATTTTCGGTAACAGAACAGGTGTTTAGTACATACACATCGGCCTGGGTCTCAAAATCGACCTTGGTGTAACCGGTGTTTTCGAACTTACGGGCAATGGTAGATGTTTCGGCAAAGTTTAGTTTGCACCCCAATGTATGAAAGGCTACTTTTTTGCCGTTTAAAATCATGGGCGCAAAAGTACGAAAAACATGGCTGTTTTTCTTTATTTTTTTGCTTGCCCGCGTTAGGGGTTGTAACGAAAATCCCTTTGAGGTAATCGGCAAAAGATTGCAGTGTACAGCCAGACGTGTGAAGTTGGTTTAATTAATATCTTTTGTAATGTCGTGGGCTGATTTTACAATAGTGTCGGCAATTTTATCATGCAAACCGCCGTAATTTTTATCTACCAGCATAGAAATGAAAATTAAAAAAGTAATTACAAAGCCTATGTTGGTAGTTATGTTTTCGTTGTCAGGAAACCATTCAACTAAAACAATAATTACAATTACATATAGCAACCATATTAATTGCCTTTTAATGGCTTGAAACAGGGATATTTTTTGGAGCGAATTAAAATCAACTACCTTAATATAAAACAATTGTTTGCCAATTGTTTGCCCCGATTTGGCATGAAAATAAATATAATACGCAGGACTTAAAAAGCTTAAAAAAGTGGCAAGAACGCCCGTTGATTTTGTAAAAAAAAGTAAGAGCCAAATAATTATGCCGTCAATAATGTGAGCCGCAATTCTGGCTATTAAGATTCTTCTGTCCGAATCTGATATTGTTATCATTTAATTAAAATTATGGGCATCAGCTAAAGTAATAAAATTAATAAACAAAAACTCCATCATCTTCATCACTATGTGAACCTAAAAGGTAAGTTGGTTTTTCGTTACCGAAGCGATAAAAATTATACTCATCTATAAAAACGTAGCAAAGAAAGTAGCGGGTTAAGTCGATAAAGTGGCCGAAGGGCTGGTAGGTTTTGCCAGTGTCTTTATCTTTTATAGTTTGTTTATCTATTTTTCCGTTGGCATCTTCTTGGGCGTTTTCAAAATCTCTGATAGTAGTTTTGCAGGTTTGGTTTACAAAAAAATGAAGTCCGTTAAAATTTTCTTCGAGCACTGTATTAAAAAAATCTAAGGATTGGCGGACAGATGGATGCGATTTTAAAACCCGCAACTCAGGATTAAACTCACGCAACTCGTGTTGCATAATAAAAAACAAATGCTCGCCTGCTTGCAGTTTTACATCTTCTTTTTGCGAGGATGGGTCGCCATAGAGATACATTTTCTCGCGGTGATGACGATAACGACGTTTAATTTCATTGGCTACCCAAGCGGTTTTATTATTTGGGTGATGCGCGGCAATTTCGTCACTTACACCAACCATTACTTATGTAGATGCCATTAAATTTGCCAAAGGGCAAGAAGACTTTAGCAAAACCTGCATATCGTATCGTTTGGGCATTTATGATATAAATGCATGGCAACCAAATCCACATGCAAACAACTACAAACTGGTTTGGTTGGTGCAAGGAGATGGTGGTTGGCCTTGCGTGTACCTTGATGCCAACACCGGACAAACTTATTATAAGGATGGTGGCATGGAAAT
>Ga0207046_10012_pt1 | contig 53460 bp, 50 predicted proteins | sample Alteio_BWMinCont_66_FD_153303 | JGI IMG/M metagenome (GOLD analysis project Ga0207046, IMG submission 153303) | Enriched cells from forest soil in Barre Woods Harvard Forest LTER site, Petersham, Massachusetts, United States -... | ecosystem: Environmental > Terrestrial > Soil > Temperate forest >...
TATTTTGCTTTGAAAGTAGAAATGTGTTTAACTCATTATGGAAATATTTATTTATTTCAATAGCGGGCGGAGTGTTTTTATCTAATACACCTATGCCATCTCCTACTTTAGTTGAGAAAAGTTGAGTTAACCCAAATCTAAACGATTCATATATGTTTTTAATTATGAAGTTAAAATCGGAAAACATTTTTTTCATAATAAAGTCATACTTTTGTTCAGTACCCTCCCAGCCACCAGTTTTACCTAAGGTGCCATTCCAGTTCCAAAGAAATTCATCTAAACTATGCTCAAGAGAATCTTTATATAAACAAGTCTTGCAATTTTTAAATTCAGGTTTGTTACAGTTTTCTTTCAAGAATTCTTCCATTGTTCCTGTTTGGATAAAATGTGCCATTAAAAAAACATGCCCCCCCTTTACTTAATCTAAAACCACCGCCTTCTTTATAAGTATAATTAATTGTTAAACAGATAAATAAGGAAATAACTGTAAAAAGTAAAACTATAAGAACTCTCTTTAAAGAAAGAACACGGAGTTTAATTTTATTTTTAAAGAGTAAATAACTTACTAAAAGAATAACAGAAGCTACAAAGGCCATTAATAGATGGGTAAAGTGAGTTGCACAGCCAAGCATAAATGCAAAAGCTAAAAAAACGACATTAACCACAGTCAGTTTTTCAACCAATAAAAAACATATAAATGATAGTATAAATATAGGAGTAAATATATCTGCCATTATTTGCCCGGCACACCAGCCTATACTTGAGAAACAAGTTAAAACTATTAAAATAGTAAGATAACTAAAATTAAATTTATCAGATTTAGTAATATTATTTTTTAAAAGAATATATAATACACCAGACAGCATGATGCATTGTGCATAGATAGTAAACCATAATGAAAAAGCCATACTTGAATGCCTTACAAATAGCCCGTAAGCTAATGGTCGGTCTATTGATACAGAGCCTAAGAAACCACTTCTTATATAAGTTCCTGAGTCAAAACATAAGAAAGGATAACCATTAAAGAAAACTGGAGTACATAAAATAAATGCACCTAATAGAATTACCCCAAATTCTTTTAAATAAGATTTCATTTTCGGTTTAATAAACAAAAATAGTAATTAAGCGCTTGTAAAATAGGGTTTATTTTTCAGTAAACCCCTTAATAAAATCGCTAACTAAATATGAAATTAACTTGCCTGTTTTATAGTCGGCTTTTATATGCGAAAGCACAGGTGCACCCTCTGCAATATGTAAATATGCGGGGTTTAGCTTTTGAGCGCAACGGTATATATATTGCCTTGCTTGTAAAGGCGAAATACCACAAGAAGTGCGGGCACTACTGGGTACATTGGTAATGGCATCTAAATCAAGTTCAACCCCACAATAACATTCTTTGCAAAAATCTATGCAAGCATCTATGCTTTGCATAAAAGTTTCTTTTTCGCGTATAAAAATATCTTCGTAGGTTTTGTATAATAAAAACTCAGGGTTATCTTTAAATTTCTGTAATGTGTTAGCTGCATTATACTGCTCATGCAAGGCTAAAACAACATATTTATTTAAAATCCCCTCTTCAAAAGCGTAACTAAAGCTGTTACCACTATGTCTGCCTTCTAAGGCTCTAAAATCGGTATGGGCATCACAATTAATAGCATTTATGCCTTTTGTGCATGTTTTTTTCTCGCGACGTAAGGCTTCATTTACAGCTTTAATTATGGGATATGAATTGTTATGCCCGCCGCCAATTACTATAGGGATTTTATTAGCAGCAATAATCATTTCTACAATTTCAACCACACGAGAATCAATAAATTCAACCAATTTACGTAAGCGTTCAATATCAAATTTACTTTTAGAAGATGAGTTTGCCGCCTGCTCCATCAAATCGTCTACATTGACCTCACCAAGCACTATAAGGCTTTCAGCACTAAAAAAAGAGTTGTCTTGTAAATTTAAAATATTTTCGACAGCAGGTTTCCAAGCTGTATTTGCACCTGGGCGACCATAGTTAGCACGCACCCCAATATCTTCAGGGATACCAAATAATACAAACTTAGCGGGCGATTGTTGTAAAAAAGTTTCTACTTCGTCTGCGCTTTTTATACAGGCAATTTTATCGCCAATTTTACATTCGCCATAACGACTACGCGTTAAATGTTTAATTTCTTTCTGGGTGTAGTATTTAAAATGGAGCATTTTAGTTGCCAGTCCAGTTTTCAGGATTTTCGCGCCATTTTTTTAAAGAAACAACATCTGCTTCTTCAATATAATTTTCTTTCAGTGCTTGCTCTATAAGAGCATGATAGTTGCATAAAGAAACCGTTGTACATTTAGATTTTTTAAATGCCGTTTCGGCTACTTTAAAATCGTATGTAAAAATAGAGGTCAAGCCTTTTACCTGACAACCGGCTTCACGCAAAGCATCAACGGCTTTAAGGCTGCTGCCTCCACTACTAATTAAATCTTCAATAACTACTACACTTTGCCCTGTTTCTATATGCCCTTCAATTTGATTGGTTAAACCATGCTTTTTTGCATCGCTGCGTACATATACAAAAGGCAAACCTAAATCTTGTGCAACTAAAGCTCCTTGCGCAATTCCACCTGTAGCCACACCTGCAATTACATCAGGCTTACCGAAATTCTCAATGATAGCTTCGCAAAATTGTTGGCGTATATATGTCCTTATTAAAGGATATGATAGTGTTAAGCGGTTATCGCAATAAATAGGAGATTTCCATCCGCTTGCCCATGTAAACGGTTTTGTTGGTTGAAGTTTTATAGCTTTGATTTGTAATAAATATTCGGCAATTTTAAGCGCGGAATCAGGGTGTTGAATCATGGCGCAAAAGTATAATTTGACTTCTTTATTTAAAAAAAAATTATGAACAAATCGACGATTATAGTGTATTTGAGTGATTTTAAACTTGTTTTCTATGACGAAAAGGTTGCAAACGATTATACCAAACAGAAAAAAACACCCTTTAATGCTAAAATTTTAACAGAATCGGCAAAAATAACAAAGGAAGACATCTATATTTTTTGTCCCAATTTGGAAGAAAATTTTAAGGAATTTGCCAAACATTTTATTTTTATTGAAGCAGCCGGCGGATTAATTACTAATGACGAAAAACAATATTTATTTATATATCGTCATAATAAGTGGGATTTACCAAAAGGCAAGCTCGAGAAAAAAGAATCACCTGAAAAAGCTGCCGTGCGAGAGTGTCAAGAAGAATGTGGTTTAAAACATATTACATTAAAAAATTTCTTACTTAACACTTACCATATTTATCCGTTTAAGAATGATTGGGCTTTAAAGAAAACTTATTGGTATACGATGATATGTAATGAAACAAATCTTGTACCCCAATTAGAAGAAAGCATTACAGAAGTTGGTTGGAAAAGCAAAATTGAAATTCCAGCCATGCTTAATAACACCTATTATAATATTATTGATGTGCTGGACAAAGCTAATTTATTGGATAACTAAAGTAGTTTGAATATTTGTTTGGTTATTTTTTTTATCACTTACCTGTAAGTTAAGTATCGTATTGCCTTTGGCTACTTTTTCATCAATCATAAAGAAAATAGTATTTGTTTTATGCTCATACTCTGCTAAATGCCACTTGCCATTTAAATGCAACTTAAATACACCAATACCACTATAATTATCGGTTACTCTAAAAGAAACTATACTTCCTGTTTTATATACCCCCATTTTATTTGAACTAAATTTTATTTGCGGAGCAATAGTATCTATATCAACTTTATATTTTCCAAAAGTTTTAATATTAGCTTTTGCAAAACCATTTTCAAAAACAGCATCAACATAGTTTTTAACTCCCGAAACATTTGAAAGACACAATTTATCTTTATACTTCAATAAATTATCGGGTACCTTTAGTTTTAGTAGGCAATTATTTTGAAAAGGCACATCATAATCCACCGCAGTAAAAGAAAGTATACCGTTTTTATAAAAAGTAATTAATTGAACATCTTCATAAAGGCTTTTAGCAGGAAGCTCTATACTATAATCAGCCGTGCTTTCTTTAACCGCAGTTAAACAATCTTGTTTCTTACTATCCCGAGCACTAATTGTTGACACAATAGATGTTTTTACATAAAAAGAGACTTCATCTTTTTGATTATAAAAATCATACGCAACTATTCGCACTATGTGAAAAGCATTATCTTTAAAAGAAATGAACCCTTTATCATTTATAGTTTTATAAATGGGTAAATCATTATTTTTCTCTTTAAATAATTTTTGAATAGTAATGTGCTTTTGTTTTTTTGCTTCGTAATCAGCATAAGTGTTTACATAACGTGCTAAATCAAACGTTATACTATCTAAAACATGACTATAATATAATTTACCATCTATATATATTTCAGCTTTGTAAATATTATTCTTGTTCCCTTGTTTTTGCTCATAATCAAAACACTCTATACCAAAAGCAACGGGGTAAGTTGTTTTAAGTGTATCTGTTTTTTTTGTTGGTAAAAAAATTTTCTCTAATTCATATTCGCTATACAAAGCCACGCGTTGTATTTTTGGCACAATAATGTCTTCAATTTTTAAAAAGCGTAAAGGGTTTAAAGGGGTTTCGCTTTTTTCATCGCGAATTTCAAAATGCAAATGCGGCCCTTCGCTACTCCCCGTGTTACCCGTATACCCTATAACTTCGCCCTGCTTTATCGGCAAATCAGTTGGTTTAGGGAATAATTCTATTTCAAAGACCTCGGCAATTTCCTGTGCAGCTTCAGTGTACTTTTTAATTTTATCAGCAAAAGCATACTCATGCCCATATACACTAACCAAACCATTTGGATGAGTAACATATAACACCTTGCCATAACCCGAAGTAGAAATTTTTATACGAGAAACATAACCATCCGCTACTGCATATATGGGTAAATGGTCCGAAAAATGCGTTTTAAAATCTATACCGGCATGAAAATGATTAGGGCGCACCTCGCCATAATTACCATTTAGAGCAGGTTTTCCTTTTAATGGAAATATAAAAGGGCTCTGTGCCTGTATATAATTTATAAAGGCAAATACAAAAAGTAAAAATTTCGAGAAGTTGTTTTTCATTTTTAAGTTCAACACAAAAGTAAGGTTAAAACAACTAAAAAAGCCCTGTCTTTATAAAAGAGACAGGGCTTTTAAATTAAAATAACTAAATCAGTACTATTTATACAGTACTTTCATTTCTACACGGCGATTTTTTTTGCGTCCTGCTTCTGTAGCATTGCTTTCAATTGGTTGAGTTTGTCCAAACCACTCGGCAATTATTTTATCTTCTTTTACGCCTTTGCTTACTAAGTATTTTTTAACGGCTTTAGCGCGTTTTTCAGATAAAAGCATATTAGCATCAGCCTGCCCTTGGTTGTCAGTATGACCTGATAGTTTAAGTGTCCAATCATCCGGATGTTGTTTCATTAAGGCAGCTAATTGATTTAATGAAGGGAAAGAAACCGGCTGAATGATATCTTTACCTGTAGCGAACTGTAAGCTTGAGAATGCTTTTTCTAAAATTTTCTTCTCAGCTGCTTTTATCTCAACCGGGAAATGAAAGAACCCATCCGCTTTTTTAGTCGCTTCTTTTTTATTTCCCTTAGAATCAATTGTTACAATACTTATAGTAGCATCATCTACCTCTAATTTAAATAAGGCTTCTTCATCAGAAGGAAGACTTTCAAACGTAAACCAACCCTCCTTATTTTTTACAGATACTGCAATAATTTTTCCAGTCTTGTCTATTAAATCTAATTTAGCATAAGGGCAACCTTTATTTTCGGCCGGCCCAGCTACATCAGGACAAGCATCATCTTTATCTATAACCCCATCTCCATCTCTATCAGGACAACCTTTAAGTTCTTTTGGTCCGGCAACATCAGGGCAAGCATCATATTTATCCGGTGTACCATCAGCATCTTTATCCGGACAACCCATAAATTCTACCAAACCAGGTTCATCGGGGCACTCATCATCTTTGTCAATTACTTTATCTCCGTCTCTATCAGGGCAGCCGTCAAATTCTACTAAACCTTTATCATCAGGACATTTATCATCTTTATCAGCTATACCATCTCCATCTCTATCCGGGCAGCCTTTAAGTGCTTTTAAACCTTTAACATCAGGGCAAGCATCATCTTTATCCGGTATACTATCCCCATCTCTATCAGGGCAGCCTTTAAGATTAACAGGTCCTGCCACCAATGGACAATCATCTTCTTTATCAGGCACACCGTCTTTGTCTTTATCTTTCGGGATTTTTCCAATGGTAATATTTATTCCGACTCTTAGATTAAGATTTTTACTGTATGCAGGGACAACAAAGGAACTGTTGTTTGATTTATATTTATCGAACACTAAAAAACTTACTACATTATCACTTACTACATAAAGCTGTACTGGCCCTGTAAAGGCTAATCCTAACCCTACGTTATCATAACTCCTGTTTATCATTGAGTAACTTAAAGATGCACTAAACCAACGTCCCACTTTGTTATTAAATGATACACAAAGTGCAGGATTAAACTGTTTATTAGCATAACGCGCATTTAACAAAAGCGCCACATTGTTTTTTTCGTCTAACCAATAATTAGCACCTAAATAAAACTGTGTAGTTAGCATGGTAGTATATGAAGTATGTTTTGTTTTAACTCCAAAAGCATTTGCTAAAGAATCACCAAAATTTTGCGCCGATTTCCCAAAGTTTGCAGAATCATTAATGGCTTGGTTTACATTAATGCCATTATATTGAACTTTTGCATTAGGATTGTTACTTACATAGTTAGTGGTATAATCTTTCCAGTTTATAAATCCTAAATCAACAATACTAAAAGAAAAACTAAGTTTGTTGCTGTATTTGTATGTCGCACCAAGGTCTATAGCTGCACCACGATTTTGGCGTGAAGGTGTAAAACCTAAAATAGAGTTTGTATGTTGTTGTGATGCACTATCAACACCCGAAGTGTTTACCGATACGTTAGCGCTTCCGGTTAAAGCATAATATTGACTGTTTGTATTTAATGTAGCAGAGGTTTTTTCAGTGTTAACGTTTTCTATACCACTTAAATATTTAAGTCGCCCACCAATAGTCCATTTATCGTTGACCTGACGAGTATAATTTACCCCCCACTCTCTATAATGTGTAGCATCTACACCCGGAGCTAAATGCATATCGCGGTTAAGATTAGCCGCCGCACCATTACCATTAATAGCAAAAGACATTAAATCTTTGGAAAACCCAAATCTAATATCTACTCGTTCAGTTAAATTAAAACTAAAGTAGTTTTTCTTTTTTACTTTAAAACCAAAGCTTAATAAATCTACATGGGCATTAATATTTATGAGGTTATTAGTTTTTAGTTTCCCTAAAAAAGTGTTTGCATCAACTAACATTCCACCATTAGCATCCTGCTTAATTACATCGTGAAGCGTAAAGCCATTATTACCATAATTTAGATAGTCTGACGATATACCCGGCAACCCAATATTAATATTGGTTAGTGGCATAGCACCCGGATTAACATACATGGCTTGCGGAATTGCCTGCATGTTGTATAATGTAAGACTTTGCTGTGCTTTTAGGTTTGTTAAGCAAACTAAAGTTATGATAACTGATAGAATTTTTTTCATAAATCGAAATGAGATTTGTTGTACTGTTTTAGAATTTTAGATTCAACTGAACGTTGACACCAATTTTGACATCCAAATAGTAGAAATCATAAATCTTAACATTAGTAGTTCCACTATTAGTTGTATTGGCCACAGCACCTATAAGTATATGTTTTACTTTGTTTAATTGTGGAATTACGTTACTTGGTATAGTAAAATCATGTGAACTAGGTGTAGGTGAAGTAACCATTCCATTAGCCCCAATACTTGCAGAAGGCATAATGACCTGAAACATTGGATTTATTAATTCATCAATAACATTGTAAGCCGAATCAACAAAAGCTAAACGCATACCAACATCAACAGGGAAATCATTATTAATATATGCCCTGATAGTAATAGATTTTACCTGATCAGTATTCAGGTTAAAACTATAAGCAACTGTATCCTGAAACATAAAATCTGAAGCCGTACCTTCTAAAGGTAAATCAAGTTCCATGTCTATTTTAAACTGACTGGTATCTGTTATAAAATTACTGTAAATTGTTCCCGAAGGGTTTGATATAGCGGTTACATTATAAATTACATTTTTAGGGAGTTGATTTATAAGTGTGAATATATTACTGTTATTCTTATTTAAGCTAAAACTATCTACCGCACTTTGACCAATAGTTGTAGGGGTTGGAATTGGAATTGGATTGGGTGCACCCGTAATAGCTGTTGCTGGTTGCCCATTAGAATATCCCTCAAAAGTGTTAAAGTGTGCGCCAATAGGTAAGCCATAAGAGTTAGTTAAAAATACTTTTAAAAGAGGGTTTAGTATATGAAAAATAGCCCCAGCATTTAATAAACTGTTTTGAAAAATAGTAATTGGTATTGTATCTGTATTAGGCGATAAAGACTGAGACCCTAAATAACCAATAATACTATTATAGGTTACATTAGTGAATGTTTCGCTAAAAGACGCTCCATCACCAATGACACTTACACTACCAGCGGCTTTAGTGATAGTAACATCATATCTTATTTTAATTACATCATGGGTAGTGTTGCCATTAGTCATATCAATTTTATAACCATCTAACACATAATTATTAGCAATGTTTACTGGACTTCCGGCATAGGTAACTGGAATGGTTTGTGTAAATGGTATACCACCAAGTGTTGCACCCGGAATGGTAATTTTTATTACTGCATTATCTTTTATAGTATAGTTAAGATTTAAAGCTAAGGTGGCGGTTTTACAATTAAGTATATCTACCTGAGCCCCCCCCCCCAGTTTGAAAATTAACTAATGATGAATCAGAAAATGTAATTGTTTGATTTGGAGGAAGTGCATTTAAGGCCGCAACATTAGCTGCGGATAAAGTCATGTTATCAGTAACAGGGGTTTGAGCCGGAATAGTAACCACATCAGCAGCTTTTAACGAAAATAAGTTCCCTTTATAAACCAAGGTAATAAAGCCGGTAGAATCGGTAGTTAACTGCCCATTTTTATTGGTGTTTTTCATTATATCTTTCATTGTAATAGTTGAATAAACCAATGCCCCGGCAAGTTGTGGACTAATAGAATTATTGCCGCTTTTGTTTAAATCGATTTTATCTTTTATGCAACTTTGAAAAATGGTTACACTTAAAAGCAATAAAACATAAAAAGTACTCAGTGAATAATAGTGTTTTTTCATGTATAATAATTTTAATGTAAAATTAACATAAGTAGGGGTTTAACAAAATTTAATTTGTATAATTATCTTAAATTATTTTATTTTTACAATAGCATAACTTATTTAATTTCAATAAGTTATGCTATTGTATTGAAGAAAAAATAAGTTTATTAACTTCTTTCTTCCCAAATTGAAGCTAAGTGAACAATGGTCTCAACAGCCTTTTGCATGTCCTGTACAGATACCCATTCATGCTTGCTATGGAAGGCATGCTCTCCGGCAAATATATTAGGACAAGGTAGCCCTATGAAAGATAAACGAGAACCATCTGTACCACCACGTATACTTGATAAAACAGGGGTAACTCCGGTACGTTTTACGGCTTCAATTGCATGTTCAATTATTTGTGGATGCTTATCAAGCACTTCTCTAAAATTGCGATACTGTTCTTGCACATCAAAAGTAAACGAGCATTTATTGTATTTAGCAATAACCTTTTCGGTAATTTGTTTTAATTCAGCCTCTAAAGCATGTAAAGTTGGCGTATCAAAAGCACGGATAATAAATTTTATTACAACTTGTTCTAAGCCGCCATTAATGGCTGTGGGGTGCAGAAAAGGTTGTTTTTTCTCGGTAGTCTCAGGTGTTTTATCTTTAGGAATATTGGCAATAATTTCTGCGGCAATTTTTATGGCATGCTGCATTTTATCTTTAGCAAAACCAGGATGAGTTGGAACACCTTTAATAGTGATGGTTACCCCATCTGCTGAAAAGGTTTCATTTTCAATATGTCCAAGTGTTTCGCCATCCATGGTATAAGCAAAATCAGCTGCCAGTTTTTTAATATTTACTTTATCAACTCCGCGTCCTATCTCTTCATCGGGTGTAAATAAAACCTTTATAGCTCCATGTTTTATTTCAGGATGTGTAATTAAATAATTAATAGCATCCATTATTTCTGCCACACCCGCTTTGTTATCAGCACCTAAAAGGGTTGTACCATCAGTAGTTATAATATCGTTGCCCAATTGATTTTTTAAATCGACATGCTCACTAAATTTTATTACTTGTGTGGTATCATTTGGTAAAACAATATCTCCGCCGGTATAATTTTTATGTACAATGGGGTTTACGTTAGCCCCACTGCAATCGGGAGAAGTATCCATGTGTGAGCAAAAACAAATAACAGGTACTTTTTTAGTTGTGTTAGCTGGCAAAGTAGCATAAACATAGCAATGTTCATCCATGTGCGCATCGGTTAAGCCTATTTGCTTTAACTCTTCGGCTAACAGCTTACCTAAGTTTTTTTGCTTTTCGGTGCTTGGGGTTGTTGTAGATTCCGGGGCACTTTGCGTATCAATTTTTACATAACGCAAAAAACGTTCGGATACGGTGTAGTTATATGAGTTAAAATTTATCATCTTGGCAATAAGATTAGTTTAAAAACTAAACCTCTACTAAAGTCCCAATTTTAGAGCCTTGTAGCAGTTGTTTTAGATTACCAACCTTGTTCATATCAAATACAATAACAGGTAAGTTATTCTCTTTACAAAGGGTAAAAGCAGTCATATCCATTACTTCCAACCCTTTTTCATATACTTCTGTAAACGAAATGGTTTCGTATTTAGTAGCTGTTTTATCTTTTTCAGGATCGGCAGTATAGATTCCATCTACACGCGTGCCTTTTAAAATAACATCGGCTTCAATTTCAATAGCGCGTAGTGTAGCTGCTGTATCAGTTGTAAAATAAGGGTTACCGGTACCTGCACCAAAAATAACTACACGATTTTTTTCTAAATGGCGTACTGCTTTTCTGCGAATAAAAGGTTCACAAATTTGTTCCATTTTTATCGCCGATTGTAAGCGTGTTTGCACTCCCATAATTTCTAAAGCGCTTTGTAAAGCCATAGAGTTAATTACCGTTGCAAGCATTCCCATATAATCACCTTGTACCCTATCCATTCCACCTTTTTCAGCCTGTATACCTCTAAAAATGTTTCCCCCGCCAATTACAATAGCTATTTGACAACCAGAATCGGCTGCCTCTTTAATTTCGCTGGCATACTGAGCCAAACGCTCGTTATCAATTCCAAAATGTTTGTTGCCCATTAAGGCTTCACCAGATAGTTTTAATAATATTCTTTTATATTTCATGTTATAATTTTCTTTCTATTAAAATAAGTGAATCTTTTTTTATATTAAACTTAAAATACTCATCATCTTCTTCTGGAACACCAAAGCCATTTTTACAAATAAAAGTAACTGAAAGAGATAGAGTATCATTATGAGTGTATGAAAATATCTTTTTGGGAACATAGGTAAGCGGATATTTACAAGAAAGCTTGCACCTTATAGAAGCAGTGCTGACAGCATCTTGAAAAGATTCAGTAGAAATATTTCTATTAAAACCAGCAGCTATCATATATTTTATTTTTATTGTAGAATCATTGCCGTCCCAACATAATATATTTCCTAATGGATGTTCAATAGAATCCAATAGAGCAACTTCAGCTAAAGAATCATTCTTCACTTTTTCTAACGCTTCTATTTCCGCTTTGCTTCTTGTATCACAAGAATATAAATAGATAGATAAAAATAACAATATAATTTTTTTCATAATTTACATTTCAATTCACAACAAGGCAAAAAAAATCCCGACTTAATGTCGGGATTAAAATTAAAAATTTAATTAACTTAACTGGTAGCGTTTAAAGGCTGCAACAGTTAGGTCTTTATCAATGCTTTGTAAATACTGGCGAATTGATAATTTATTGTCTTTAATAAACTCTTGGTTTAATAAAGTAGATTCTTTGTAGAATTTATTTAATTTACCTTGAGCAATTTTTTCAACCATATCTTCAGGCTTACCTTCTGCACGAATTTGTTCGCGTGCAATATCAAGTTCGCGCTCTAATGTTTTAGTATCAACATCATCTTTATCTACAGCTACAGGAGCCATAGCAGCTACTTGCATAGCAATATTTTTAGCAACTTCTTCGCTTACCGGTTTAGTAAAACCAACTATACAAGCTAATTTGTTACCAGGGTGATTATAAGCTACAACGTTGGCAGCATCTATTGTTTGATAATAAGATAATTCGATTTTTTCACCGATTTTACCTATTTGCTCAATAAATTTATCGCCAACAGTAACATCGTTATTGTATGGTAATGCAGCAAAAGCTTCGATAGAAGCAGGTTTTTTATCAATTGAAATTTGAGAAATAGTATTTGCAAAAGTACCAAAGTCGGCATTGATAGCTACGAAATCAGTTTCGCAGTTAACAACTACTAAGCTACCTAATTTGCTATCAGCAGAAACTCTAGCAATAACTAAACCTTCTTTTGCATCACGATCTTGACGGTTAGCAGCAACTTTTTGCCCTTTTTTACGAAGGAAATCAACAGCTTGTTCAAAATCTCCATTCGCTTCTTCAAGCGCTTTTTTACAATCCATCATACCTGCACCAGTCTGCTGGCGCAGCTTATTTACTTCACTTGCAGTAATTGCCATTTTTGTTTCCAATTTTATAATTATTTTCTTGCGGGAGTAGTAGTTCTTTTACGAGCACCTTTTTTAGCCGGAGATTTTTCTTCTTCATCTTTTGCTGCAGCATATTTAGCTGTAACATCTTTTTCTAAAACCTCTTCTTTTTCTTCAGCTTCTTGAGCATCTTTATCATGTTTACGCTCAGAAAGACCTTCAGCAACTGCTTTACAGATGATATCTAAGATATAAGCTATAGAAGTAGAAGCGTCGTCATTTGCAGGAATAGCAAAATCAACTGAATTAGGATTTGAATTTGTATCAACAATACCGAAAGACGGGATGTTTAATTTTTTTGCTTCAGCAACTGCGATATTTTCTTTGCTAACATCAACAATAAAAATAGCCGATGGAAGACGAGTTAACTCAGCAATTGAACCAAATTGAGTTTCCAATTTTGCACGCTCACGAGAAATGTTTAAACGCTCTTTTTTAGAAATGTTGTCAAAAGTACCATCTTTGGTCATTTTGTCAATTTGCGCCATTCTGCGAACTGTTTTGCGGATAGTTGCAAAGTTAGTAAGCATACCGCCCGGCCAACGTTCTGTAACGTAAGGCATACCGATAGCTTTTACTTTTTCTGCTACAATTTCTTTAGCTTGTTTTTTAGTTGCAACAAAAAGAATTTTTTTGCCAGAACGAGCTATTTGTTTTAACGCGTTTGCAGATTCTTCAATCTTCACAACGGTTTTATTTAAATCAATAATATGAATGCCATTTTTTTCAGCAAAGATATAAGGAGCCATTGCAGGATTCCATTTGCTACGCATGTGACCGAAATGTGCACCTACTTCTAATAATTCGTTAAACGATGTTAAAGCCATGTTTTTATTTGATTGTATAATTATAAATTAACGTTTGCTGAATTGGAAACGACGACGAGCACCTGCACGACCGAATTTTTTACGTTCAACCATACGTCTGTCGCGAGTTAAAAGATTATCAGGTCTCATAGCTGCGCGTAACTCAGGATTTTCTTCTACTAAAGCTTTAGCAATAGCTAAACGAATAGCTTGTGCCTGACCAGTAGTACCGCCACCATACACATTTATCATAACGTCATAATCATTACGCAGGTTAGCTGCTAATAATGATTGTTGAACGTAAAATTGTAAAGTGCTAGTAGCAAAATATTCTTTGTAATCGCGTCCGTTAATGGTAATTTCTCCTTTACCTTTTGTTACAAAGGCACGGGCTACCGATGTTTTTCTTCTTCCTGATGTGGTGATTTTTTCCATTCTTTATAATTAAGCGATAATGGTGTTAATGTCTAATTTAACTGGTTGTTGAGCTTCGTGCTTATGCTCGGTACCTGCGTAAATAAATACGTTGGTGTTTTGTACACGACCTAAACTGTTTTTAGGCAACATACCATGTATAGCTAAACGCAATATTTCAGTTGGTTTACGTTTTAGTAACTCGTTTGGAGTTGCAAAACGCTGTCCGCCCGGATACCCAGTGTAGCGAATATATTCTTTATCTTCAGCTTTTTTACCAGTAAATCTTACTTTATCGGCATTGATGATAATAACGTTATCTCCACAATCTGTATTAGGAGTGAAAGAAGCTTTGTTTTTACCTCTTAAAATATAGGCAACTTTAGACGCTAAACGACCAACAACTTGGCCTTCAGCATCAACTAAATGCCACTTTTTTTGAATAGTTGCCGCATTGGCAAAATCTGTTTTATAACTAATTGAATCCACTTTTATTGATTTTAATTCCCATTTAGGGGGTGCAAAGATATACTTTTTTTTATCTGAAACAAAAATTGTTGCTTTTTTTGAAAGAATTTTTAGCGTTCAGGACGCAAATTTAAAGAAAAAGTGCCAAAGTAAGGTTTATGTTAAATGGTAAACTCATAAATTCACTATTTCGTTATCTCAATTTTAGCCTCCTTTTTAAACAAATCGGCCTTGTTTTTGGGTTTACGGTAATCTTGCCAGCTAAACCCTTTTATTTCAATTTCTTTCACATTTAAATCTCTCATGGGCAAAATTTTAGCTATTGGCTTTTTATGGAAAGTAATTTGGTCAAGCTGGCCTTTCTTTTCATTAACAGTAAGCTTACTACTTTCAATTAAATTAACCCCTTTTAGCTTTTTTTTATCGTTTTGCAAATAGTAAACAGCTTGGGCGTTCCCTATAATATCAATCCTCCTAAGTGTATCGTCTTTAAAATATCCCCAAAGTAATTTTCCTTTTATTTGATTAAAATGTATGGTATCAAGTTGCGATATTATAAATGTGTTTTCGGGTATATGAATTTTATCCATTTTGTTATTGCTAAAATATACGATTATCAGTTTTCCGCTTAACTGATTTACCTTGTGCCACATAACCGGTAGGTGATAAAGAGTAAGTGTAGAATCGTAAGCAGAGAAAACCATGGTATCGGCAACGCCTTGCACATCGGTTTTAAATATTTTCACATGATGATAGGCCTTTATAATAGAACTATCTAGTTCTTTAAAGTTGGTGCTATCTTTTAATATGATGGCTTGTAACTTAAGTTTTGTTTCTTGCGAGATAACAGTATCTTTTTTAATGCGAGTAATTGAATCAACTAAAATTGTTTTTAGTTTTTTTACCTTTTTTTCAAAAGCAAACATGCTATCTGCTGTAGAAAATAAAGAATCTTTTCCCATTATTTTGGTGAGCAAAGCATTGTCGGTAACCCACATAATGCCTGTTTTTTTGTTGCTATAAGAGCGATTTCCACTGATAATGGTTTTTTGCACCGTATCGATCATTCTAATATTAATAAATGCGTTACCCGATTCATTCTTTTTATCGTAATGAATGCTATCTGCATACAAAATATTTTTACCGGTATATATAGCCGCTTTTTTTGTTAGATGAGAAAGCTGTGTTTGCGTGTTGTACCATCCCCTTTCGCAATACAATTTATCTTTTTTGCTAAGCACGTTGGTTGGCCCTAAAAATATTACTGTTTTGGTAGGTGTAACATATTTAAGTGTATCTGCCAGCATAGTATAATCAGGATTTACCAGCTTTACATCATACTTAAAAGATACCATTTTTGTGGGTGAATGATAATAACCATGTTTGCTGGTTAAGATGTTTTCTTTAGAAACAATGGTGCCACCTGTTTGATAGTTTGCCGTTTTATTTTTAGAATCGAAATTTAAAAAAGCTGTTGTAAGCACCATATCTTTTTCGGTACAAACAACATTACCATCTATAATGCCTAATTTTGTGGTGCCATCGTAATGGGCTGTTTTGCCTGTAATAGTGAGGGAATCGCCCTGACGAATAAATATGTTACTATAAGCTTCAATATTGTTGTTATCTAAGAAATAAGCGCTATCGCAAGTCATATACATGCCATCTTTAGTGGTAAATTGTACATGCCCAATAAGCCTTTTAGCACCACCTTTATAGTTTTTAACAAACTTAATTTTATCGGCTTTATAATCAATTTGGTCTTGCGCCAAAAGAGAATAGCCGCCTAAAAAAAAGAAAAGAAAAACAATTAGTTTACATTTCATTGCAGCGCAAAACTAATTAAATCTATTTTTTAAAATTCATAATTCTCAATTTATTAAATTGATACTATCTTTGCGCCCTTATGATATCAGTAAATTCAGTTACAGTAGCCTTTGGAGGCTCATCTTTATTTGAAAACGTTAGTTTTTTAATTAGCGGTAAAGACCGTGTGGGCTTGGCGGGCAAGAATGGTGCGGGTAAATCTACCATGCTAAAATTAATTGCAGGTGAACAATCGCCTACAAAAGGCGAGATTTCTAAACCTAAAGATTTTAAACTGGGGTATCTTCCTCAGGATATGATACATCAGCATGGGCGTACCGTTTTTGAAGAAACGGCTTCTGCTTATGCGGAAATCACACAGTTGCAAAATCGTTTAGTTGAAATAAATAAAGACCTTGAAATTCGTACTGATTATGAAACGGATAGTTATTCGCAATTAATTACCGATTTAACTGATATATCTGCAAGGCTTGATATTATTGGTGCTAACAACCGCGATGAGGAAATTGAAAAGATTTTAAAAGGTTTGGGCTTTGAGCGTACCGATTTTCATCGTTTAACTAACGAGTTTAGTGGTGGTTGGCGTATGCGTATTGAGTTGGCTAAACTTTTACTACAAAAACCCGATGTACTTTTACTGGATGAGCCCACCAACCACTTAGATATAGAGGCTATACAGTGGCTTGAGGAATTTATGGAAACCTATTATGGGGCACTTGTACTTATATCGCACGATAAACAGTTTTTAGATAATGTTACCAATCGTACTATTGAAATTGTAAACAGAAAAACATACGATTATAAGGCTAATTACAGTAAATATTTAGTGCTTCGTCAGGAAAGACAAGACCAACAAGAAAGTGCTGTTAAAAATCAGCAAAAATTAATTGACCATACAGAGGCATTGATTGATAAGTATCGCGCAAAGGCTAACAAGGCCTCGTTTGCACAATCGCTTATTAAAAAGCTTGATCGCATGGAGCGCATTGAGGTTGAAGATGGCGACAATACAGTAATGAACATGCGCTTTCCAAAGCCTGCTTTATCCGGTAAAATTGTGCTGACTGTTGAAGATGCAGCCAAAACATATGGAGACAAACTTATTTTTAAAGATGCTAATTTCATTATAACTAAAGGAGAAAAAATTGCATTAGTTGGTCGTAATGGTGAAGGAAAATCTACCATGATGAAAATGATTAGTGGCAAAACTAAATTTGATGGTACCGTGCAAATTGGACACAATGTGTTAGCAGGTGTTTTTGAACAAGACCAGGAAGAAAAATTAGACCAAAACAAAACCGTTTTTGAAACCATAGATGAGCTTGCTGTTGGTGAAGTACGTAAACAAGTGCGTAATATTTTAGGTTCGTTTTTATTTGGTGGAGATGATATAGATAAAAAAGTGCGTGTACTTAGTGGTGGAGAGCGAGGTAGATTAGCACTTTGTAAGTTGTTGTTAGAGCCCTACAATTTACTTTTACTGGATGAGCCGACCAATCACTTAGACATACGTTCGAAAGAGATTTTGAAGAAAGCCCTTTTAGATTATGAAGGCACAGTTATTTTGGTTTCTCACGATCGTGATTTTTTAGATGGTTTAACTAACCGCTTATTTGAGTTTAGAGAAGGCGCCGTAAAAGAGCACTTATGCGATATTAAAGAGTTTATGCAAAAACGTAAGCTTGAAAAATTAATGGAGCTTAAATCGGTACAAGTACAACCTACGGTAGAGAAAAAAGTGGTAGAAAAACCTAAAATAGACAATTCTGAAAAGGAAAAAGAGCTTAAACAAATTAAAAACCAGATTTCTAAATGTGAAAAAGACATTGAGCAGTTAGAAACCAACATAAAAAAGTTGGATGAACAGCTTTCTAATCCTGATACCTATCAAAAATTGATGAATGACAAGGTATTTTTTGAGAATTACAACCAAAGTAAAATTAAACTAGAAACCCTTTTAAAAGAGTGGGAGACGTTAAATGAACGAATTTCTGCTAATTAATTTGCGTAGTACCAATAATTAACTATATTTGCACCCTTAAATTTTATAAATCATGGCTCGTGTTTGTCAATTAACTGGAAAAAAAGCTGTAGGAGGTAACATGGTATCTCACTCAAATCATAAAACTAAACGTGCATTCGACGTGAATTTGCAACGTAAGAAGTTTTTTGTGCCTGAAACAGGTGAGTGGTTAACATTACGTGTATCTACATCAGCCATCAAAAATATTAATAAATTAGGTGTTTTTGCTTGTGTAAAAGAAGCTCGTGAAAAAGGTTTTTTACCAAAAGCTAAGGTTGCTAAAGTTACAACGGCACCTGTTGCTAAAAAAGCAGCTAAGTAATTTAAATTTTAAATTTTAAAAAGCCTTGTTACCTTTGGTGACAAGGCTTTTTAATTTTACATATGGTTAGAAATATTATTATTTGTTTAGTATTGATTGGCAACCTATATGCCCAATCAGATTCTTTATATGATAGAGATTGGCTTTCTGCCTCTTTTCATAAAGTAAGAAGAGATTCGCTTAGAGCAAAAATGGCTCCAAAATCGGTAGCCGTAATTTTTGCCAATGCTGAGAGAAACCGTAGTAACGATGTAGATTTTCAATACAGTCAAGACCCTAATTTTTACTACTTAAGCGGTTTAACAGAACCCAACGCTGTTTTATTGATTTTTAAAGAACCCCAAACACTTGACAGCATTACTACCAATGAGCTTATTTATGTGCAACCCCGTAGCCCTCGTGACGAAAGTTGGACGGGTAAACGTTTGGGCATTGATGGGGTTAAACTAAAATTAGGGTTTGAGCACTCATACATCAATACAGATTTTGCCGATTTGAATTTAGATTTGAAAAAGTTTGATAAAATATACCACTCACCTTTTAATAACGATGTGCGAGATGATAAAAATGATGCCGGAGACTTATTCAGTTTGATAAAAATTTTCAATGATAAAACTAAAGACCTTCAAACTAAAGATTATTATACTTTTTATGCCTTTATGGGGGATTTGCGTGAAATTAAAACTCCGGAAGAGCTTGTACAACTTAGAAAAGCCATTGATATAACTTGTGCATCTCATTTAGAATTAATGAAGAAACTTGAAAACACCATGACTGAATATCAGGCACAAGCCATTGTTGAGTATGGTTTTAAATATAATGGCTCCGAGTATGTTGGTTATCCATCTATTGTTGGTGCCGGAGAGAATTCGTGTATTTTGCATTATATAACAAACCGAAAAAAATTAACCCCTAATGATATTATGGTAGTTGATGCTGGAGCAGAGTATCATGGTTATACGGCTGACGTTACCCGTACCTTACCCGTATCAGGCAAATTTAGCGAAGAGCAAAAAAAGATTTATAATTTAGTACTACAAGCACAATTAGCAGGCATAGAAGCTTGTAAAGAAGGCAACCTGTTTCGTGCACCTCATAATGCAGCTGCAGATGTAATTAAAAAAGGTTTAATGGAGTTAGGCATTATATCATCACCTAATGAGTTTATGAAATATTTTTTTCATGGTACATCACATTATTTAGGTTTAGATGTGCATGATGTAGGTAATTATAGTCGATTAAAAGCTAATCAGGTTATTACTGTTGAACCAGGCATTTATATTCCTGAAAATGCTGTTTGTGATAAAAAATGGTGGAACATAGGCGTGCGTATAGAAGATGATGTTTTGATAACCACAGGCACACCTGACGTACTTAGTGGCAAACTGCAAAAAACAGTTGAAGAGATTGAAAAACTGATGCAAAAAACTAAGTAGGATATTTCTATTAATCCTTGTTGCATAGTTTTATAATTACAATTCTTATTTTATCTTTAAACCATGAAGCTAATTTTTAAATTAGGTAACGGTTGTTTTTTTAAGTTAGCGTATTTATTTTTTTTCTGCTTATCAAACAACAGTTATTCTCAAACTAAAAATAAAGAATGGCTATTAGTAGATGACATAGATTACTCCCATTTAAATGGAAATGATAAACAACTATTAGATTCTATACTTCCACTTTATCATAAAGCTACCCACGATTCTGACCGATTAAGATTATTAAACGAATTTGTTGAAAATTGCATTGATGAAGCTGTTTGGCCAAAGTATAATAGCTATATGCAGAAGATAGCTGAAAATGGGGATGGCAGTAAATTATATCTTATCTATCAAGCAGCAGCTTTAAATAATATAGGTTATGATGCTGACAATAAAGGCAATGTTATTAAAGCTACCGAATATTATACCAAAGCACTTACATTAAGAGAAAAAGCGGGTGATATAAGCGGCATAGCAGAATCTACTAACAACTTAGGAAGTTTGTGTAGTTTTCAAAGCGACCATATAAAATCCATTTTTTATTACAGTAAAGCAGTAAGATTATATCAGGCTATTGGAGATAAAAAAGGGGCTGCTGAATCGCTTAACAATTTAGGGAGCGCATACAATAACTTAAATAAAGTTGATTCGGCCATAATGTTTAATATGCAGGCACTTAGTTTACAAGAAGGAATTAGTGAAGAACTTGGAATGGCTAGTTCATATAATAACCTTGGTACTTGTTATATTGACAAAGGAGATACTTTAAGGGCAATTGAATATTATACAAAGGCATTAAAAATTGATGAAGAATTAGGTAACAAATCTGGTATAACGGCAGTACTTAATAATTTAGGGGAGATTTATTTTAATCAGAATGATATAAAAAAGGCACAGGCATATGCAGATAGGGCTTTTAAACTTGCGCAACAATTAGGTTATCCAACTGAGATAGGGAACTCTGCTCACTTATTATATTACATATATAAAAAACAAAAAAATACCGCCCAAGCTTTAGATATGTATATATTATTTAAGCAAATGCGTGATAGTATAACAGGACTTGAACAGGTTAGAGTAACCACATCGGCAGAATATACATATAAAGAGTTCCAACAAAATTTAGAACATGAAAAACAAGCTGCCGTTGCCAGCGAAGAGCGCAAAAAACAGCGCTTGTTTATGTTGCTTATAGCTTTTATAGCTATTGCAACTGGTGTTATTGCTGCTATAGTTTACAAAAACTTGCAGCGTTATAAAAAAGCCAAACTTTTGATAGAAAAACAAAAAGAATTAGTGGAAGAAAAACAAAAAGAGATATTGGATAGTATACGTTATGCAAAACGTATACAAGACGCCGTGTTAAAAGAACAAGAGCATATTTCTGCACATCTACCTGGGCATTTTGTGCTTTTTCAACCGAAAGATATAGTTAGCGGAGATTTTTATTGGTCGATTGAAAAAGACAATTATTGGTACGTAGCTGCAGCCGATTGTACAGGACATGGCGTTCCTGGTGCATTTTTAACCATATTAGGTACTTCTTTTTTAAATGAGTTAAATGCTACAGATGCCTTATTAACTCCAGCCGAAATTTTAGATAAACTTCGGAGCAGGATGATAGCAGAATTATCTGTTACAAATAAAGAAACCAACGAAACAAAAGATGGCATGGATATATCCTTAGCCAGATTAAATCTTATTACCAAAGAATTAATGTGGGCGGGCGCTAATAATCCTTTATGGATTACATCTCTTGTAAATCAAAATGAACACCAACTTATTGAAGTGCCTGCACATAAACAACCAATTGGGTTTTACCCTACCCTAACCCCCTACCCTAATCATGTTATAGAACTTAAAAAAGGTGACACTTTTTATTTATTTACAGATGGTTATGCCGACCAATTTGGTGGTGAGAAAGGAAAAAAATTAAAATACAAAGTCATTAAAGAGCTTTTATTAAATGCGGCTAATGAGAGTATGGAAAAACAAAAAAATATTTTGTTGGAATATTTTGTAGCATGGAAAGGCGATTATGAGCAGACAGATGATGTATGTATAATTGGAATTAATATTTATTAAAATTTGTGTATATAAATTATGAGTAACAAATTCATTTCTATAATTAAAATAGGGCTAATTGGTTTTGTTTTTTTCTTTTTCACACAAGTTAAAAGTCAGAATATTATAGCTTATAATGATAACAGAGGGTACTTTAATATTTTTGATAATGGCACTACTACTGTCGCCGCATATCAACCCCCACAATCGTTTCAGGTAGGGGGTAATTGTGTAGCTTTTGTTGATTTTGGCAACAGCTTAAAAGTATATTACAAAGGAGAAATTTCTACCCTTTATGATGGCATTCCTACAAAATACCAAGCAACACATAATTTAGTGGTATTTGATATTGGCGGAGTTATTAAAGTATTTGATAAAGGAAAAGTAATTTCTCTTTCGGGTTATACAACATCGTATCAGGTGGGTGATAGCTTGGTAGCTTTTATTGACCAAATATCTGGAACTTTTAAAGTTTATTATAATGGAGCCTTTCAAACCATAGAAGATTTTCATCAAACACAAATGATCTTGGAATATCAAGCAAGCAATAACACGCTGGCATATCTTACTTATTTACGAGAGTTTAAAATATTTTGGAATGGAAATGGATATAATCTTTTTAAGTTGGCTAATAATTCTTCTCAAATACAATATCAAACAGGAAGTAATATAGTAAGTTTTACAAGTAATAATATCTTAGGCTTAACTGTTTTTTACAAAGGAAGTATTTTTAATGTTTCGAATAAACAGGTAACTAATTATCAAACAGGCGATGATATGGTTGCTTATACAGATGCAGGAGGCATGCATGTTTTTTATGCGGGGAAAAATTACGATTTAAATGGTTTTGCACCAGACTTTTATCAAGTAGCAGATAGCATGCTTATTTATTATATGCCCGGTTATTTTTCTGTTTTTAATAAAGGTAAATCATCGGTACTTGCCAATTTTATGCCTAGTGAGTATGCCATTGATAATAATACATTAACCTATGTAGATTTACAAGGTGGTTTAAATGCTTTTTATAATAATGAGACTTATCAATTATCTACTTTTGATAAATTAATTGGATTTAAATTAACCGGTAATGCTGTTTGGTACAGTACAGCTACTGTTTATAACAAAGTGTTTCTACGAGGAAAAACCTTTGGGACTGATTAATTACCCGTGTATGGTTTCGCTTTTACCATACTTACTTATTACTTCAGCTTCATAATCAAGCCACTCTTTCCAACGTTTATCTACATCTTCCTTACCCGCATATTTTCGGGCAAAAGAAAGATAGGTAGTATAATGTGTAGCCTCGCTTATCATTAATTCACGATAAAAAGCTTTTAAATCTTCGTCTTTAATTTCTTCACTTAATATTTTAAAGCGTTCGCAACTACGGGCTTCGATAAGGGCAGAAAAAAGTAAACGGTCGATTAAAGCAATTTCTCTTACAAAACCTTTACGCATAAATTTATACAGGTCGTTCACATACTCGTCTCGACGCTCTTTACCTAATACAAATCCCCGTTGTTTAATTTTTTCATGCACCATTTCAAAATGCGCAAGCTCTTCTTTAGCAATGGAAAGCATTTCATCAACTAACTCTGTATATTCAGGATAAGAGATAACAATTGATACAGAATTACTCACCGCCTTTTGCTCACACCAGGCATGGTCGGTTAAAATTTCACTAATGTTTTTTTCTACAATATTTACCCAGCGCGGGTCGGTGGCTAATTTTAATCCTAGCATGCTTTACTTTTTATTAAAAATTGAATCGGGAATTATGATTTCTGTTTTAATATTTTGGTACTCTTCTACCTGCTCAAGCTTTCCGTTCTTTTTTGCAGTAACTTTTGTTTCATTAAAACCTTTACAAGATTTTTGGAAAGCATCAAAACGTATCTCTAACCAATCCGTTTCCGTAAGTTTTGTTTTAAGCCCAATAATTTTTAAATCTTTTTTATCAACCCATATTTGATAAGACCCCTCTGCTCCTATTACAAAGCAATTGATATTATTTAATGTATATATTTTTATTTTGCCTAAATCATATCCTGATTTTTTTAAACGAGTTTTGACATCATCAAACTCCCTAAAATACATACCGCCAAGCAGCAATAGTAAATCATTTTTATCTGCTCGAGTTTTAACTAATTTGTGTTTCTTATAACTATAAGCAGAATCATTTTTAAATATAACTCCGTTACCGCCAAACTTTGCTCCAATATCAATACGAAATTTATCAGGATAGCTTATCCACTCATACCAATAAGCAGTATCTATCACCACATCATTATTTGTTACTATATCATTTTTGTAACGAATGGTTTTTTGTTCGAACTGAACTGTTTTACAATAATTGTGGTAGTATTTTTTATGCATTACAGCCAACAACTCTTCTCCCGTTCTATACTGGGCAAACAATACAGTATTTGAAACAAAAAACAGTAATAAAATTATCTTTTTCATTCCATTAAGATTTAAGTTAATGCGTAAGCCAAAGCCACACCTAATAATATACTTAACAGTTTTGTTATGTGGTAACGGTGGTTTTTTTCGCTGCTTTCAAAAATAATGGTTGTAGCTATGTGCAAAAATATACCTACTACAATGGCGGTAAAGATTACAGAAAGGTGTTCTATATTACCAAATGACATTTCAATAAAATGTCCCACTAAAGCTCCCAAAGGAGCCATTCCTGCAAGCAATAGTAAATATAAAATGATTTTATTTTTAGCTATTTGCTGATGAATGAGCAAACCTGCAAAAGCAATAGAAATAGGGATATTATGTAGCGTTACACCCATTAAAAAAGACATTTGCTGAGCACTTTGCGATGCATTAAAAATACCTGATAGTGGCAAACCTTCAATAAACGAATGCAGATATAAACCAAATAGCAACACTAAAGGGATTTTATTTTTTTCGGCATGAATGTGCGCATGTCCATGCTCTATACCGCTTGAAAAAAATTCTAATAACACTTGAATAAAAAAACCTGCCAGTACCCATAAACCAGCTTGTCTTGCAGGAAGTGAAGAAAATATTTCGGGTACTAAGTGCAGAAAAGACAAAGCCAATAAATAAGCCGCGCTAAAAGCTAGTAGAAGCTTTAAATGGCTTTCGGTTAACTTAATAAAAAAGACCGTTATACCCGCAATTAAGACAGGCAGAAACAGAAGTGATATGTATAAAAAAGGTTCCAAAAAATTATTTTTCAAAAATAATAATTAATCGCTCTGATGAGTTTACATCAAATGGTTGTAAATTATAATTACCAAAGGTTTGTTTTACTTTTAATCCTGTTTTTTGTGCAAGGCAAGTGAAATCCTCCAAAGTAAGTGCTTTTACTTCTTCTTTAAAAAAACGTTTACCGGTTTTATCTTCGGTTATAATTTCTTTCACAATGATGTTGCCTTCCATTCTTTTTTTAATATGAAATGAAACATCATTAATAACCTTTTCATCGCTTGCTTTTAAAGTAGCCATTACGCAAGCCGCATTAAAAAAATCTATAACAAATACCCCCTTTGGTTTTAAGGCAGCATAAACCGACTGAAATACTTTTTCATCGTCGTGCTTGCTCTTAAAATAGCCAAAACTGGTAAAGAGATTAAAAACAGCATCAAAATAATTTGCATAAAATAAATTACGCATATCGTGTTTATAAAAGTGCAAATCATCACTTTCGGCTTGTTGAGCACATTTTATGCTTTCTTCTGAAAGGTCGGTGCCAATAACATCATATCCCTTTTTATGCAGGTAAAGAGAATGCCTGCCTTTACCACAATTCAAGTCCCAACAACGAGATTTTGGAGGTAAGTTTAAATATTTTAATAAGTTATCTAAAAAAAATGCAGCTTCCTCATAGTTACGATTGCCATATAAAATATGGTAATAAGAAGTATTAAACCATTTTTCGAACCACTGCATTACTTTTTTGCCTTTTTAATATCCTTTGCAGATGCGTGTACTTTTGCTTTTAGTTCTTGTTTAAAATCTTCTAGTTTTTTAAGTACTGCTTTATCAGATGTTGCAATAATTTGTGCCGCTAAAATGCCCGCATTTTGCGCTGCGTTTACAGCTACTGTAGCAACTGGCACACCATTTGGCATTTGAACAATAGAAAGAAGAGAATCCCAGCCATCAATTGAGTTGCTTGATTTTACAGGTACACCAATAACAGGTAATGGGGTTAAAGAGGCTACCATGCCTGGTAAGTGAGCTGCCCCCCCAGCTCCGGCAATAATAACTTTTAACCCATTTTTTACAGCATTTTGAGCATAATCAAACATTTTATCGGGAGTACGATGTGCTGATACGATATCAATTTCGTAAGACACACTAAACTTTTTTAATATATCTGCAGCAGCCTGCATTACAGGTAAATCGCTTGCGCTACCCATTATTATTCCGACTAAAACTTTTTCTTTTGCCATATTATTTACTGATAACTTTAAATATTTGTTTCACTTTATTGGCTTTTTCTTTAGCTTTTTCAAGGTTTTCGGCGGTAACGGTTATATGTCCCATTTTACGGAAAGCTTTGGTTTTTTCTTTACCATATAAGTGAATGTGAATTCCACTCATTTGCATCGTTTCTTCTATGCCCTCATAAATAGCATTTCCCTCATAGCCTTTTTCGCCTAATACATTTAGCATGACTGCCGGAGACGATAAACTAGTATCGCCTAAAGGAAGATTTAAAATAGCGCGCAAATGTTGTTCAAACTGTGATGTGATATTTGCTTCAATAGAATGATGCCCGCTGTTATGCGGACGAGGAGCTAATTCGTTAATTAAAACTTCGTTATTTTTTGTAACAAACATTTCTACGGCTAAAATACCAATGATGCCCAATTTGTCAGCTATATCAACAGCCAATCGCTGTGCCTCTTTTTCAATGGTTTTATTTATTTGTGCCGGTGAAAAAAGGAACTCTACCAAATTTGCTTCTGGATTAAAGGCACACTCAACAGCCGGAAATGTTTTTACTTCTCCGTTTTTATTACGAGCTACTATAACTGAAATTTCCGTTTTAAAATCGACCAAACGCTCTAAAACGCATGGTCCATCAAAGGCATTAGTAAGATTATCAGCATCAGCTAGTTTTACTACTCCTTTACCATCGTAACCACCTTTACGCAGTTTTTGAAAGAAGGGGAAAAAATCTTTGTATTTACTAATCTGTTCTTTGTTATCAATTAAAAAGAAATCGGGAGTTGGAATGTTATTGCGTTGGAAAAATATTTTCTGTAAACCCTTATCCTGTATGGTTTCTATTATGTGGGGTTGAGGATATACTTCTTTACCATCTTTTTCAAGTTGTTTAAGTGCATCAGTGTTTACATTCTCAATTTCAATAGTTATAATATCTGCTTTCTTTCCGAAATTGTACACAGTATCATAATCAGTAAGACTACCCTGAGTAAACTTATTGGCTAAGTAATTGCAGGGTGCGTTTTTATCAGGATCTATGGCATTAATGGCCAAATTAAAATCCATGCCGCTTTGTATAAGCATACGACCAAGCTGGCCGCCGCCTAACATGCCAATAATTTTAGAAGAAGGGTTGAACATAATTGCCCGCAAAGATAAATAAATGGTTAACGATTAACCATTATTTTCTGTACATAATTTAGGTCAGTTCCTTGTATATGAACAAAATAAGTGCCATTGGCAACATTATTTAGGTTTATTTCCTGTAATGATTTACCGTTACTATTTTGCGCAGTACTGTAAACCTCTTGACCCAAAACGTTACTAACAGTTATTTTATAGTTTTCTGAATTTGTTGAATTAAAACTTAAAACAAAATTACCGTTGTTTGGATTTGGATAAAGAGATACTTGACTTGATTGATTAGCTAATTGATTTATGCCGTTAGATGTGGCTGTAATCTTTTGCACACTTATGTCATCAAAATAAAGCCCATCATAATTAGTACCAGCATCTGACACCAAGTTAAAACGCAACTTAATATTTTGACCTAAATATGCCGATAAATTAATGGTTTCCTTTATCCAAGCATCTTGTATGCCATCGTACAAAGGTTGTAAGTTATCTTGATTTGAATTGCCTGTATGTGTATATTTTCCACAAAGTGGCGTAAATGTTGTTCCGTTTGTTGACGCTTGAATCTCTACATAATCATAACCTCTTTCAACTTCCCAACGAGCATCAAATTGCAAATAAGCAGCAATGGCATCCGTTAAATTAATATTTGAAATAGTTGTAGTTTTTGTGTTTGCATTATCAGCATAATTTCCAATCGGACTATCTGTAATGCTACCTGTTGGTGATACAAAGTTTACTGTAGAAATGCCCCATGTACCTGTCCATTGCGTGGTTGAGTTACAATTATCAGTAAAAGTAACAATGGGTGTACCTACTACACGCGTAATTGTATCAGTACTTGTATATCCTCCGTTATTTACATTTAATAAAAATTGTACTGTGCTAGCAGATGCCAAACTATTAACCAGAGTGAAACTTATTGAATCAGTTATAGTTTGTAATTCTGTCATAGTACTATATGTTTTACCTGCACCTACTGATTGAAAAGAAGAACCAACAGGTGTTATAGATACACTAAATGTACCAGTTTGTAAACCCAAACGCTGAATATTATATTTTATATATCCGTTTTGTGAAATAAAAGGGCCACTAATATCGTCTACTTCGGCATAAGCGGCTGTTAACCTTGCGGCATAAAAATTTTGATCCATCACATTTTCGGCTAAAGGTGTGATGTTTGTCAATACAGGCCAAAAACCATCATCAGGCGAACCCGTCTCTGGTGTCATAGCCAATATTTGAGGTTTAGTTGATTTCTCTCCATACATCCACGAATCACTATCCCCATTAGTAGTATAACCAACTGTTTGAATGGAAGTGCCATAACCAAACTCATCGCAAAAAGTCATACGTAAAAAGAAATTAGCATAAAGTATAGAATCTGGTGTTGTAATGCCTGCACTATCAGGTTCAATAAGTAAATCACTATATGTGTGATTATTTACAGCTAGTTTAAACGCGTGCGAGTTACAAAAACTTTGCATCATTTTTATTTCAGGTTCAGATGCGGGAGATGGTCCGCGATACGTATCACTACTGGTTGTTGGCGATGAGCCTATGTTATCATATCCCCATAAAAAATCATAATTACGGTTTAAATCAACCCCCATTGTTCCATCGCCATTGTTACGACGGTTTTTACGCCACAAGCCGCCACCGTTAGGGCTTTGACTTTGATTCCAAAGATACCCATCTGGGTTTACGCAAGGCACAAAATACATTTCTAAATTATCTACCAAATATTTTACCTCCGGATTAGTAGTATAATTTTCTAACAAATACCACATAAAATAAACAAGCTCTGTAAGACTCTCAGGCTCACGAGCATGATGAATGGCTGTGTATAAAACCTGTGGTTTGCTTTGGTTAACATTTGGGTTATTTGAAATTCTTAACCAATATAAAGAGTGACCATCCCAAGTATGACTTGTATCTATAACGTGGCGAGCACTAATTAAGTTCGGAAATTTAGCTGCCATGCTATCCATTATATTTAAATACTCCTGATATGTATAAAAACCACCCATGCTACCTAAGGTAAAATTTGCAGGCACAGGATAGTTTTTACAATCTTTACAACTACTAGCTGTTGTCATAGTTTTAGCAGATGCCATGTTACGATTGGCGTAGTATGTTGACATGTCAGTTATAAGAGTTTCATAAGACAAGCCAGTTTGCTTAATTAATTGCACTTCATTATCAGAAAACTCTCCAATAAAATAATCTCCTTTTTTATATACACCATGGTCTACTGCTATACCTTGTTTGGCAAGCTTTACCAAACCATCTTTACCGGTTTGAATTTTTAAGCGATGATACTGCATTTGCTGCCCGAACGAGTTTGCACCAAAAAGAATAGCAAAAAATAGAGTAATTACTTTTTTCATACCGATTTAATTTAAGTAAATGTTAGTAAATAGAACCAAAAAAGCAAGAAGATTAACAGAAAAGTGATAAAACTTGCAAATTGTGCTACAAATCGCACTCATTAGGCTCCACATGAATAAGTACATCCGCTACTTGTGGCAACTCTTCCATCAGGTGTTCTTTTAATTTATGAGCTATATCATGCCCTTGCTTAACACTTATGTTCGATTCAACTAGTATATGTAAGTCTACATGAAAAGTCATGCCTGTTTTACGCACTAAACATTTTTCGGTATCAATTACACCCGTTACTGTTTTAGAAACTCGGCGTATATCCAAAATTAAATCATCGTACAATTGCTCATCCATTATCTCACCTAAGGCGGGTCTGAATATATGATAGGCATTGTACAAAATTATTACAGCAGCAATAAGTGCTGCCCAATCATCTGCCGTTTCGTAACCTTTACCAAATATTAAAGCAATCGAAATGCCAATAAAAGCTGTTAAGGAAGTAATAGCATCTGCACGATGATGCCAGGCATCTGCCTTTAAAGAAGAACTATTTGTTTCATTACTTTTTTTAGAAACAATTCTATAAAAGGTTTCTTTGACGATAATAATAATGCCTAAAACTATAAGTGTATACGGTTTAGGTAAATTGTGTGGGGTTTGTATGTTTTTAATGCTTTGATAAGCAATAAGTATAGCCGAGGCGATTAAAAAACCTACTACTATAAAAGTAATTAGAGGCTCTGCCCTGCCATGCCCGTAAGGATGATTTTTATCGGCAGGCTTACTGGCATATTTTATACCGAACAAAACCAGTAATGATGAAAAAATATCAGATGTAGACTCTATTGCATCAGCAATAAGTGCATATGAGCTGCCAAAATAACCTGTTAGACCCTTTATTACAGCCAAGCCCATATTACCTATAATACTTATATAGGTTGTTTTAATGGCCTTTGCGCCTTGCTTTTCTATACTTTTCATCTATAAAAAGTAAAAATACTAATAATGTGCAAGCTATGATAAGATTGACTTCTTTCTCTTAAAAACTATTTAATCTTCTTTAATATGCTAAACCTTAAATTATTACGTTATTTGCACAACAATTTTAGTTTGTATGTGGAATTTTTTTGCGCGTGTTATATTAAGATATAGGATATTTTTTCTACTGTTCGTTACCGGTGTTACAGCTTTTATGGGTTATAAAGCTAAAGACGTAGAGATTACTTATTATTTTGCTAAGCTTTTACCAGATAGTGATACAGCAAGTATAGATTATGAATATTTTAGAAGCAAATTTGGACAAGATGGGACTGTTTTAGTTATTGGAACAGATATTACCCCGCTAAAAAAATTAGAAAACTTTAACGCTTGGTGCACCTTAGGTGATAAACTTAAAGCCACTGAGGGTATAGAAAATGTGTTATCAGTTGGAAGACTACAGGATATTACTTTAAATGATAGTTTGGGCAAATTTGAGATGAAAAAACTCTTTACCCAACAACCTAAAACACAGCAAGAGTTAGATGTACTTTGGGATAAAATAACAACCTTGAAATTTTACGATGGCATTATATTTAACAGCAAAACAAATTCTACGCTAATTGCTGTAACCTTTGGAAAAAAAGATTTAAATACCAAAAACCGATTATCAATTACTGATTCTTTAAAAGCAAAAGGTGATGCTTTTTCAAAGCAAACGGGTGTAGAACTTCATTATTCGGGTATGCCATATATACGAACTAATGTAGCTCGTAAAATTCAACATGAAACTACTTTCTTTTTAGCCCTTACAATATTTATGGCCGGCTTGGTGTTGTTTTTCTTTTTCAGGAGTTTTTATCCGGTTATTTTTTCTTTGTTAGTAGTTTGTTGCGGGGTTGTATTTAGTGTTGGTTTGATTGTTTTGTTTGGCTTTAAAATTACTGCCATGAGTGCCATTATTCCTCCATTAATTATTGTTATAGGCGTACCCAATTGCATTTTAATCTTAAATAAATATCATACCGAATTTGCTCGTCATAGAAACAAAATGAAGGCTTTACACATGGCTGTTGAACGTAGCAGCATTTCTTTATTCTTTGCTAATTTTACTACAGCTATTGGCTTTGCCGTTTTTTGTACCATTAAAAATTACATCTTTTTTGAATTTGGATTAGTTTCATCTATTAGTGTTATGGCAACTTACATCTTTTCTATGATGATTGTACCTGCTATATTTAGTTATCTACCAGCCCCGCCTGATAAACACATTAAACATATAGAAGGGAAAAAATTAACTGCTCTTTTAAACAAAGTTGATGTTTTAACTATTAATAAAAGAAAACTTGTTTATTTAATTACCATTGTACTTTGCATTGTTGCCAGCTTTGGTTTAACCAAAATGAAAGTAATTGGTTTTGTAGTAGATGATTTACCTAAAAAAGATGTAATTTTAACTGACTTACATTATTTTGAAGACCATAATGGCGGTGTGCTTCCGTTTGAAATTACGGTTGATACAAAACGAGAAAACGGAGTTTTTTCTAATAGTGCGCGTGCTTTATATCGTATTAATAAAATGCAAAAAGTGTTAGCTCAGTATCCTGAGTTTTCAAAACCCTTATCGGTAACAGAAGGAGTTAAATTCTTTTATCAGGCATATAAAGGTGGAGACCCAAAATATTATAGGCTTCCATCAGTTACCGAGTTAAAAAAAGTTGCTGAGTATATTCAACAAAATCAAGATGGTTCACAAAAACAATTACTTGCCTTTATAGATAGCAGCAAAAAAGTTACACGCATTAGTGTTAATATAAAAGATATAGGTTCTGTAAGAGTTAAGAAATTATTGCGTGAGTTGAAACCTCGAGCTGATAGTGCCTTTAATTATGATTACGAAGCAAATAAGTGGATGCAAGAAAATGAACGGTATGATGTTAAACTAACCGGTAATAGTGTTATGTTTTTAAAAGGAAATGAGTTTTTGGTAACCAACCTTTTAGAAAGCGTTATACTGGCTATTATTTTAATTGCCATACTTATGTTTAGCTTGTTTGCTTCACCACGCATGATACTTATTTCTATTATACCAAGTTTAATAGCTTTACTAATAACCGCTGGTATAATGGGTTATTTGCATGTGCCATTAAAACCAAGTACTATATTAGTATTTAGCATAGCTTTTGGTATATCAAGTGACGGAACTTTATACTTCCTTACAAAATATCGTCATGAAATACGTAAGAATAAGTTAAGTATGTCGAAAGCCGTTAGTTTAACTATACACGAAACAGGCATTAGTATGATTTATACCGCTATTATTTTAACAACCGGTTTTGCTATGTTTGGTTTTTCAAGCTTTGGTGGTACCGCGGCATTAGGCATTTTATTATCCTTAACGCTACTTATAGCTTATACCAGTAACTTAATATTATTGCCTGCTTTCCTATTATCTTTAGAGAAAAGCATTTTAAAGAAAGAGATTTTAAATGTTCCTGTTTTTGATGTTAATATTGATATAGACGATGATGAAGAGGAGAAGTAATTTTACTTCTTCTCTTTATCTAAATCAGCCAACATTAGCATTTTAATATATTTAACAGGCGCGCTGCCATAACTTAAAAACTTTTCGTGAAATTGTTTTAAGTTAAACTTATCGCCCATTTTCTTTTTAAGTTCTTCTCTAAAATCATAAATCTCAGTATAACCTGTAAAGTATGAGCAAAGCTGTACTTGAGTTACCGATACACGTTTCCATTTACCCTCTGCCTCTGCTTTTTGTTGGAAAGCTTCGTTTATTAAAAGATTAAGAGCAGAATCTTTACTAAGGTTATTTACATGCACCCCATAATCTAAAATAGTGTTGCAGGTTGTACGTAAATTCCATTTATAATACATTAACCACATTTCAGGTTCGTTATTTCCATAACCATTTTCTAACATCATACGTTCAGTATAAACAGCCCATCCCTCAATCATAGCGCCGTTACCAAAAACTGATTTAATAATGCTTGGCGATTGATTTGCGTAAACCAATTGAGTATAGTGACCCGGAATGGCCTCATGTATATTTAATATTTGTAGGATGTAATGATTATACTCTCGTAAATAACTTTCTGCTTTTTCTTTATCCCACCCCGAAAGGCTACCAACATTATAATACGTGTTTCCGTTTTTATCGTACGGACCAGGTGCACTGATAGAAGCCCCTGCCACACCAGCCATATAAGCAGGCTCTTTACGCACTACCAATGGTTTTGATGGGTCGATATAAATTAAATCTTTTTGTTTAATAAAATTAACCAATAAAGGGATTTGATGCTCGATAGCTATTTGAAATGAATCTGCCTTTACATGATGTAAGGATAATTTATCAATCATCATTTTAATTGCCTCTAATTTATTTGCAGGCATTTTTTTGTCCGACAAATATTTACTCCAAAGCTGTTTAGTTATATCAAACATTTGCTGGTGTAATTCTGCTTTATGCTGAATAGCTTTTTGATAAATCTCATCGGCAGTGTAACCAGACTGAATATCATACTCAAACTTTTTAGCATATAAATCTTTTCCTAAACGGAAACTACGAGGAGTTTCGTTTTTTAAATTCTTTAACCAAGCAGCAAAATCTTTAATGGCAGTTGTAGCTTCTTTAGCGCGTACAGTTATTTGCATTTTTTCTTCAGTTGATAAATGCGATTTTTTTAAGGCGTCGTTTAAATCAGTTTCAAATACTGAAGCACCACCTAAGTTTTGATCTATAGCTAGTTGTGTGTGCTCAAGTGTAGGGTTTTTTATTTGTTTTTTTGCAGCCTCATAATAAGCAGGGATGTTTTGCATCTTCAAATAAAAATTATGCAAACGCGTATCAAGTGAATCATAATTATTGCCAAGCATTTCGGCAAATTCTCCACAAACATTATACTGAGAAGGGTTCCACTCGTATGATTTTAAATTATTGATAGCCCATTCGGTAGAGTTTATCTGGTTTTCTATCATATAATAATCCGTCTTATTATTATCAGACAGTTTAGCTAAATCAAGCGTTTTTAACATCACCAAAGTTCCTTTACAAAAAGCCATTTCTTTTGCACGACTTTCATCATCAGACACAACTAATAAACTATCATATTTATGATACCCTTGGCTACTTGCCCAGCTCGGGTACATTTTCCAAAGATCTTCTACAAAATTTTGTTTAAACGCATCAAATAATGAATCGTCGCTTTGCATGGTCTCGGTTTTAGTATTAGTTTGATTGTTATTTCCACAAGAAGCCATCAATAAGCAAGTTGCAGCAGCTAAAACTATTTTTTTCATCTTAAGAAACTGTTAAATTTCGTCAAATATAATCTTATCGGCTAAATTTTACGTAATTAAAAAAGGGCTGTGTATAACTAATTCAATTATTTTTCGTAACTTAGGCTTTAATAAATAACATTGTACAAATGCTTTCGTACAAAACATATTTAGTTGCATCTTTATCCACCTTGCTGATAGCTGGTGTGGTGCCTGATGAAAAAAAACCTAGTAATGAGAAAGCTAAAAACCTTTTAACAAAAAAGGTTAAAAGTTCTACTGATTACCGCGAGGATGTAATTACCGTTTTTAATAATGAAGCGCAACAACATCAAAGTTACGTTTACGATAAAGAAATTTATCAGCTTGGCTGTGATACCTTGTCTCAAGTAAAATTTTGGCGCTCTATTATGCATTTGCCTAAAGATTCGGCATTAATGTGTTATTCTAATCAACGTTGTATAATCAACAAAGTACATTTAAAGAGTTGGAACACCTTAAGTGACGCGCAAAAACTTGTTTACAGAGATAGTTTACGTTATGTGCATTGTTTAACTGATAGCGAACGTATTTTATTGGTAGAAGGAAAGAGTTTTTTCTATGACTTTGATAAAGCTTATCCAAACCTACACCGCGGCATTGATGATTTTATGGCTAATGATGTTGACCCTTGGTACGCTCAAGCTATTTTATTAATAGAGAGCCCTAATCGTTTACAAAAATCAACCGTAGGAGCTTATGGTCCATTTCAATTAATGAAGCCTGTGGCACGCTTATTTGGCTTAAAAGTAAATAAACAAATGGATGAGCGTGCCGATTTTGACCGTGCTGCGTATGCTTCATCAAGCTTAATTAAAAAAATATGTATCCCAAAAACAAAAGAAATTTTAGATACACTTTGTATTAGCTATAACGAAACAGACTTATGGTTTAGATTGTTGGTTATGCATGTTTATCATGCTGGTGCAGGTAATGTTAAAGCAGCCTTAGAAACTATAAGACCAACGCAAGGAGATTTTTCAGTTATCCAAACCCTTTGGCACACACAGGCAAAAGCCTTTAAAACAGCTTCGCAAAACTATTCGCAATTAGCACTTGCTGCTATGCTTGAAATGAACGCCAAGCTAAAATTAGAAGGTTTACCTAAACCTATAAAAGACTAATTTATTTAGTTTTTTATTCTAATTTTGAAGTTGAATCTAATAAACCATTAATTACTATGAACAAGTATAAAATATATAGCGTATTTTTTTTGTTTTTACTTTTTATAAGCTGTAAAAAAGAGGGTACCGGAGGAAAAGCTCAAATAACAGGTTTTGTAGTTTATAACAATACAAGGATAGCAAATGCTGTTATTTATATTAAATATGGAGCCAGCACATCACCAGGCAACAATCCAGCTTTTTATGATAGTCAGCAAACCGCAGATTCTCAAGGTAATTTTACGTTTGGTAGTATGGTTACTGGTAATTACTATTTATATGCTATAGGTCATTACACCGACCCTAATAGTTACCTAGGTTCTAAAAATGTTACAGGCGGCACTGCTGTTAATGTTCCGCATACAAAGTCGACTGTAAATTATGTCATTCCGACAAACTAAATAATGCCACAAAAGACCTTTTTATTTTATGATGGGGATTGTGCACTGTGTAATAAATCAGTTCAGTTTGTTATAGACCATGAAAAAGAAACTCAACATCCTATTTTATTTTGCTCGTTACAATCTACTTACGCAAAACAAGTTTTAGAAAAACATAATTATAACTTCAATCAGTTAAGTACCTTGGTTTTATTGGTTGATGATAATGTATTATATAAGTCAACAGCAGCTTTAGAGCTTAGTAATTTTTTAAAAACACCATATAATTGGTTTATTATATTGAAAATAATTCCACGTTTTATACGAGACAGAGCATATAATTTTATTGCTAAAAATAGGAAGAGGTTAATTAAAAATTCTTTTTGCTATGTGCCTTCTCCTAAGTTAAAAGGTAGATTTATTGATTAAGTTTATATAATGAAACAATTCTTCCTCTTATTATTATTATGTTTCATTGCACTAAATACTAAAGCACAAAATAACGATGTACATATACTTTCCAACATCTATGCAGATAGTTCTGCTATAAAAGATAAAACAGCAAAAATACTTTCGATATCTGTAGCCCCAATTTCTTTGGCCACTCCGGCAACCATGCTAATTGTTGGTCTAATTAAAAAAGACTCTATTTTAATACATAATGGCTTAAAAACCGGCGGTGCCATTTTATTAACCACCGCAGTTAGTATAGGGTTAAAATATGCGGTCAGCAGGCCACGTCCATTTAATGAGTATCCTTTACTGTTTCAAGGCAAGGTTAGTGCTAGTGGTTATTCATTCCCTTCAGAACATACATCTTCTGCTTTTTCAACAGCTACGTCGCTTAGTTTAGCTTATCCAAAATGGTATGTTATTGCACCCGCCTATTTATGGGCTTGCGGCGCAGCCTATTCGCGTATGTATTTAGGTGTACACTACCCCACTGATGTGCTTGCCGGTGCTGTTATTGGAACAGCTTGCTCTTTTTTATCGTTTAAAATAGAAAAATGGTTAATTACAAAAAAGCATCGTAGATAATTTGTAATTTTCTACCGTAATTAAACCAATATCATGCAACACATAAACCCAAGTGATAAAGAAATTTACGAGCTTTTAGTAAACACAAAAACAATTGCCATGATTGGAGCCTCCTCTAATCCAGAAAAAACATCGCATGGCATTATGAAAAAACTGCAATCGGTTGGTTATCATGTTATTCCGGTAAATCCTAATGAGGCAGAAATACTGGGAGAAAAGTGCTATGCTTCTCTAAAAGATATTCCTTTTCAAATAGATTTGGTTAATGTTTTTCGTAAGGCAGAAACTACCGTACCAATTGCAAGTGAAGCCATAAATATACATGCAAAAGCATTATGGTTGCAATTAGGCATTGTAAATGAAGAAACCTCCGCCATTGCTAAACAGGGGGGGCTAACCGTCGTTATGGATTCTTGTATTGCAGTTATGCATGCTATATTAAAAGTGCCAAATAAATAATATGGAAACTCCACAACATCATTTTAAAATAGTAATTATTGGAGCTGGCAATGTGGCAACACACTTGGCTAATCGTTTAAAAAAGAAAGGCCACGATATTTTACAGATTGTTTCCCGTAGTGCAGAAAACGCAAAAGTGCTTTCTTTACAAATAGGATCTCCTTTTGTAACCGATATAAAAAAAATAAATAAGCAAGCAGATATATACTTACTGTGTGTGCCTGATGACGAAATAGAAAAGTTAAATAAAACTCTAAAACTGCCTAAAAAATTAATTCTTCATACTTCAGGAAGTGTTGGCATGGTGGCATTAAAAAATATATCCACTAATATTGGTGTATTGTATCCTTTACAAAGTTTTTCGAAACAAGTAAAAGTTTCTTTTGCATCACTTCCCTTATTGATAGAGGCAAGTAACACGGCATCTTTACAGCAATTAAAAATACTGGCATCATCTTTAAGCAAACATATACATAAGTTAGATTCAGCAGGTCGATTAAAAATACATGTAGCAGCTACTATGGTAAATAATTTCACTAATTATTTATACCATTTATCGTATGATTTTCTTTCTAAGGAAAAAAACAACCATTTCCATTTACTAATGCCCTTAATTAAACAAACGGCAAAAAAAATAAAAACAAATAAACCTTCTACCGTGCAAACTGGTCCGGCTAAAAGAGGCGACGAAAAAACTATCAAAAAACATTTACAGTTACTAGAAAAATATCCTGAGCAGAAGAAGGTGTACGAATTATTTACTTCGCTTATAAAGAAAAAATATAATGTCTGAGAATTTTAAATCACGCTTAAAAAACATAAACACTCTTCTATTTGACATTGATGGTGTAATGACTGACGGGAAGTTTCATTTTATGCCCGACGGAACGCCCATGAAAAGTTTAAACATTAAAGATAGTTATGCATTACAGGCAGCTGTTAAAAAGGGGTATAAAGTAGTTATTATTACAGGCGGGAGTTCGGAAGCGGTAAAAAACTCCTTACATCGTTTGGGAATTGAACATATATTTCTAAAACAGCACGATAAACTTAGTTGTTATAAAGATTTTATTGCTGAAAATAGCATTGATGAAAAACAAACATTATATATGGGTGATGATTTACCTGATTATGAAGTGATGCAACGCGTATCTGTAGCATGTTGTCCAGCTGATGCCGTAACTGAAATAAAAGACATTTCTATTTATATATCTGATAAAAAAGGTGGGGAAGGTTGTGTGCGCGATATTATTGAACAAGTTATGCGTGTACGTGGCGATTGGGAAATTGCACATTGGTAAATGAATATAAAAGCGTTCATAAAACTTATTCGCTTTAATAACTTAGTAGTTATTGCGTTAACTATGCTTGTTACTCGTTATTGCATGATACAACCAATTTTGGCTGTGCGGCATGCTGATATGCAATTACAATTATCGCAAGCTGATTTTTTTCTTTTAATTATAAGCACCTTATTAATTGCAGCTGCAGGCTATATCATTAATGATTACTTTGATGTAAAAACCGACCGAATTAATAAGCCGGAGAAATTATATATTGATAATGGGGTTAAACGTCGTTTAGCCATTGTTATACATACTGTATTTAATGTTTTAGGTTTTGCCATAGGTGTGTACGTTGCTCATAAGGCAAATAATATTTTTTTGTGCGGCATTCAGTTTATTTCAATTACTGCCTTGTGGTTTTATTCTACACACTTAAAAAGACAAGTACTGAATGGAAACATATTGGTAGCCGTACTTTCAGCTATGGTGCCTTTGTTGGTTTTATTTTTTGAGATGCCTTTACTCGAACACAAATTTTTAGAAAGCATTAAAAGTTTTTCGTTTTTATATTTATCTGTTTGTTCGTTCGCCCTGTTTGCCTTTTTACTTTCGTTAGTAAGAGAAATTATAAAAGACATAGAAGATTTAAAAGGCGATTATGAAACAGGTTGCAGAACTATGCCCATTGTTTGGGGTGTAAAAGCTGCAAAAGCTATAGTAGCAGGCTTAATAAGCAATATTTTATTATTGCAATTATTCATTTTTTACAAATTGTATAAACAGCATTTTTCTATTCTATTAATTTATTTGTTTGTTTTTGTGTTTATTCCATTGGTTTTTTTAATCTGGAAATTATATAAATCACAGCAAAAACAAGAGTACCACACTTTAAGCAAATGGGTTAAATATATTATGCTTACAGGTGTTTTATCAACCATTATTATCTATCTTACTTGTTATGGATACATTTAATCATACTATTATTTTAGGCTCAGCCTCACCACGCAGGCAACAACTTTTAAAAGATACAGGCTTCGCTTTTAAAACAGTTTCTATTGATGCCGATGAAAGTTTTTCTGCTACGCTAAAAGCTGAACAAATTCCGTTATATCTGGCAGAGAAAAAAGCAAGCGTATATCCTGAAAAACTAAAAGATGATGAAATTTTAATTACCGCTGATACTATTGTTTGGGTTGATAATGTGGTGCTAAATAAACCTGCCAACGATTTTGAAGCTACACAAATGTTGCAATTTTTATCAGGAAAAATGCATCAGGTGTTTACAGGAGTTTGTATTACATCAAACAAAAAACAAGTATCTTTTTTTGATAAAACAAAAGTATATTTCAAAAATTTATCTGAAAAAGAAATTGCGCATTACATAAAAAACCACAAACCTTTTGATAAAGCCGGAAGCTATGGCGCACAAGATTGGCTTGGACTTATTGCTATAGAAAAAATTGAAGGAAGTTATTTTAATGTAATGGGTTTACCTACTCATAAATTATATATGCAGCTAAATTCATTTTAATTAGGGAATTTGACGCCTCTGTAAGCCTTGATTTCATTGACTTTAAAAATATAATAGCAATTTATTGCCAAATTATACTATCTTTATAGAAATACTATTTCAACTGTTCTTTTAAAACTCTGTTGTATTTAGATTTTATCTTAACCCCATCCCTACATGAGACAACTTAAAATAACCAAATCAATTACTAACAGAGAGAGCGCTTCACTTGATAAGTACTTGTCTGAAATTGGTAAACACGAACTTATTACCGCTGAAGAAGAAACTATTCTTGCACAAAAAATACGTGCAGGAGATGAAGCCGCTTTAGAGCGACTAACAGTTGCTAATCTTCGTTTCGTAGTATCAGTTGCTAAGCAATATCAAAACAACGGGTTAACATTACCCGATTTAATTAATGAAGGAAATTTAGGTTTAATTAAAGCTGCTAAACGTTTTGATGAAACACGTGGTTTTAAATTTATATCGTATGCTGTTTGGTGGATTCGTCAATCCATCATGCAAGCTGTTGCTGAGCAATCGAGAGTTATACGCTTGCCTTTAAACAAAATTGGCTCTTTAAACAAAATAAGAAAAGCACTTGTAATTTTAGAACAAAAGCTAGAACGCGAAGCAAGTTTAGAAGAAATTGCCGAAGCACTTGAAATGTCGCAGGAAGAAGTAAGCGTAACTTTAAGTGTTGCTAATAAGCACGTTTCGGCTGATGCTGCATTTTCAAGTAATGAAGACATGAATTTGATGGATGTGTTATTTGACCCAAGCAATCCTCAGCCTGATAATGTTTTAATGACGGCATCTTTAAGCATTGAAATTAAAAGAGCCTTAGCTACCCTTACCGAAAGAGAAAGTGAAGTAGTTAGTTTGTTTTATGGCATTGGCTTAAAAAACGGTTTAACATTGGAAGAAATTGGTGAGAAATATAACCTTACCAGAGAACGCGTTAGACAAATAAAAGAAAAAGCCATCAGACGACTTAGAAATGCTTCGAAAAACAAAATTCTTAAAACTTATTTAGGTTAATTATTGTTGTAGCAAGTTAAGTAAAGTAATTTCAATCGGTTATAAAGATTGATGAACGGTTTTTCCTCCTAAACACTAGTATTTGTTACAAATTGTTTACCTAAAATTAAAGATTAGGATGTATTTTCTTCTTATCTTTGATATACATTAAAACAAAACCAAATGGGATTATTTGACAAACTCAAAAATGAATTTATTGATATTATTGAGTGGACCGACAACTCTACTGATACTATCATGTGGAAATTTCCACGCTACCAAAATGAAATAAAAATGAATGCCAAGCTAACTGTGCGCGAAAGCCAGGTAGCCGTATTTTTAAACGAAGGTGTTATTGTTGATGTGTTTCAACCGGGCATGTACACCTTGCAAACACAAAATATGCCAATACTTGCCACACTAAAAGGTTGGAAGTATGGTTTTGATTCTCCTTTTAAAGCTGATGTATTTTTTATAAACACCAAACAATTTACCAATCAAAAATGGGGGACTAAAAACCCTATTATGCTGCGCGATGCAGAATTTGGCCCGGTACGTTTACGTGCCTTTGGTAGTTATGCTTTTAAAGTAACTGACGGAGGTAAATTTTTAAAAGAAATTGGTGGAACCGCTCAAGAATTTACAGTTGAAGAAATTAATGAACAACTGCGAAACCTAGCTGTTTCTCGTGGCATGGATGCCGTTGCAGAAAGTAAAATTGCGGTACTTGATTTAGCATCTCAGTACGATGAAGTTTCTAAAATTATTACAGATAAAATTAAGCCTGAGTTCAATGAAATGGGCTTAGATTTAACTAAGTTTTTAATAGAAAATATTTCGTTACCACCTGAAGTAGAAGCTGCTTTAGATAAACGCAGCAGCATGGGCATTATTGGCAATATGGGTGCTTTTACACAATTTCAGGCAGCTAATGCTATGGATGATGCGGCAAAAAACCCTAATGGTGGCGGCTTAATGGGCGCTGCTATGGGTGCAGGCATGGGTTATGGAATGATGAACCAAATGGGTAACGCATTTCAGCAACAAACATTTAATCCTAATACCGGAATGAACACTCCGCCCCCACCTCCGCAAGCAGTACAGTATTTTGTAGCCGTAAACGGCGCACAAACTGGTCCGTTTACTGTACAACAATTACAAGCAATGTCACAAAGTGGACAGTTTAACAGACAAAGTTTAATTTGGAAACAAGGGATGGCCGGATGGGCAGCCGCCGAAACAGAAGCTGGTTTAGCTTCGTTATTTGGTGCAATGCCACCTCCTCCGCCTCCAATGCAATAATTTTATAAAACAAAAAGGGCTAATCAATTGATTAGCCCTTTTTGTTTTATAGTTTTTGGACTCATTTATTTACCCAACAACAATTTTTTCAATTCATCTAAACCTTGTGAAGCGTTTTTTTTAATGTGACTTACGTTTTGTAAAACAGATGCTTCGAAATTACCAGGGTCAACTAAATATTTTTTAGCCACTGGGTTAGTATGATAAATTAATCCGGCTGCAGGATAAACAACTAACGAAGTTCCTACGGTAATAAATATATCAGCTTGTGCCACTATGCTCATGGCATTATCCATTTCGGGTACCATCTCCCCAAACCATACAATATGCGGTCTTAGTTGAGAGCCTTTTTCGCATAAATCACCTATTTTTATTTCTTGCCTTTTAATTGGATAAACAAGTTTTTCATCAACCGAAGAACGCATTTTTGTTATTAGTCCGTGTAAATGCAACACCTTTTTAGAACCTGCACGTTCATGCAAATCATCAATATTTTGTGTGATAATTTGCACATCAAAATACTTTTGTAGTTCAGCTAAAATTATATGCCCTTGATTAGGTTTAGCTTCTATAACTTGTTTTAAACGCTCATTATAAAAACGTAATACATGAGCCTTATTTTTCTGCCAGGCTTCGGGGGTGGCTACATCTTCTATACGATACTCTTCCCACAAGCCATTGGTATCTCTAAACGTTTTTAAACCGCTTTCGGCACTCATGCCAGCACCGGTAAAAACTACTATTTTTTTAAGCGAACTCAAGATAAACAAAGATAATATTTATACAATATCAACTTCATTTGTTACAAATTGAAATTTATTGCCACAAAATAAACCTTTATCGCTCAATTTTAATTGAGGAATTACCAGTAAAGCCAAGAAAGATAAAGTCATATAAGGTGCTTGTAGGGTGACGCCTAATTGCTTGGCAGCTTTATCCACAGCAGTATATTTTTCTGCAACAACACTAATTTCTTCGGTTGACATAATACCAGCGACTGATAATGGAAGCACTTGTTTATTGCTTCCATTAGCTAATGATACCCCCCCCTTGTTTTCTATAATAAGGTTTACAGCCTCACATAAATCAACATCATTAGTGCCAACAACCACTATGTTATGGCAATCGTGTGCCACGCAACTTGCAATGGCTCCGCTTTTCAATCCTACATTTTTCACAAAGGCAATAGCAACAGGTGCATTAGTATAACGATTTACCACTGCTATTTTCAATACATCGTTTGGTATATTACTTTCAATAAAACCGTTTACATTGTTTGTTGGACAATGAATTTCGTTAGTAATCAATTGCCCATCAATGGCTTCAATAACTCGAATAGTTTTGCTTTGTGCTTTTACTTTAAAATCTGCCGGAGATTTTTTATCGCAATTAAAATTATTTACAATAGTTGCCTCTACACGCGGTATTTTTGTTTTTCCGTTTTGCGCTACACATTCACCTTTAATGTAAGTAAATAGCACATTAAAATCGGCAAGGTTATCTGCAATAATAAAATCGGCGCTATCCCCTACTCTTAATAAGCCCACAGGCAAATTAAAGTGTTGCACTGTATTATATGAAGTGGCACGAAGTACATCAAATAAGTTACAACCTTTAGCGATGGCTCTTTTCACTAAAAGATTAATGTGCCCCAATATCAATCCATCAGGGTGTTTATCATCTGAACAAAACATAATTTGTTCAGGATATTTCTCCAGTAGAGGAATAAGTGTTTCAAAATTTTTAGCTGCGCTTCCTTCGCGTATCATAACTTTGACACCAAACTGTAATTTTTCCAAAGCTTCCTGGTACATATAACACTCGTGATCGGTACTTATGCCTTTAGAAAAATAATTTTTCATAGCATCTCCCATTAAACCGGGTGCATGCCCATCAATTGGTTTGTTATGTTTTTTAGCAGCTTGTAATTTCTTTAAAACCTCTTCATCGTTATTTATAACCCCAGGGAAATTCATCATCTCTGCCAGATAAACAATTTCAGGGCGAGCCATTAATTTTTCAATATCGGTGCTATTAATAATAGCCCCGGCTGTTTCAAAAGAAGTAGCAGGAACACATGATGGCGCACCAAAAAAGAAATGAAAAGGAACTTTAGCTGCATTTTCTAGCATATACTCTACCCCTGCCACGCCAATAACATTAGCTATTTCATGCGGATCGGAAATAGTAGCTACGGTACCATGTACCACAGCAGCACGTGCAAATTCAGATGGAATAAGCATAGAACTTTCTACATGCACATGCGCATCTATAAAACCCGGCAGTATATATTGTTGAGGAGCAGATTCTATTTCTTTTATGGATTGTATTTTCCCATTTTCAATAAGTATTTCGGCAGGGTAAATTCTTTTTTGATGTATATCAACTAAGTTGCCTTGTATAGTGATGCTATTTTTCATTTTATAATGCGTTAATAATGGTTTTAAAAACATCTGACCACCAAATATTTTCGCCTTCGTTTTTGCTCAATTTTACAATGATTATATTTTTTTTAGGGCACACATAAATATATTGTCCTAAAAAACCTTGCGCCCTATAATCTCCATTTTTTTCTAACCACCACTGATATTTATAAGTAGAAGAACCGCCTTCAGTAAGGTCGGCATGTGTGCTTTGCTCAACCCATTCGGTAGGTAAGAGTTGCTTGCCATTGTAATTGCCTTTATTTAAATAGAGTTTTCCAAACTTAGCAAAATCTCGTGCTCGGGCATTTATACAACAAAATGTTTTTTCCAGTCCGTTTTTCTCTTGGTCAATGCTCCACGAGGCATCAAACTCCATTTGCAGGGGTGTCCATATTTTTTCTTGTAAATAAGCCGTAATAGTTTTGCCTTTTAAAGCACGTTCTAACACTAAACCCAGCACTTCGGTGTTACCACTTTTATATTCAAATTTTGTACCCGGCTCATAAGCCAGTTTTAATTTAAGTACTCGTTTACGCAATTTTTGTCCGTAGTAGAAACTTGCCACCTCGCCAAAAGGGTTAATGTAATTTTCATTGAATTTTAAACCTGTGGTCATTTGCAATACATGTTTAATTTTTACTTTATCAAACCCGTTTTTCTTTAATTCAGGTATATAATTTGTAACAGGCTCCTCAACCGATTGAATGAGTCCATCGGCAATTGCACAACCAATTAAAGCAGAGGTAAATGATTTTGCCATAGAGAAAGAAGGAACAATGGTTGTTTCATCTTTATCATGAAAATAGTTTTCGTATAAAACTGTATCGTTACGAATAACCATAAAAGCTAAGGTGTTTTCTTCTGATAAAAACTTATTCAACCTATCTGTTTTACCATTATAGGTTATGCTTTGTGGAAACACCTGATTTGTTTTTGAATAAAATATAAAAGGATTAGGAGATGCTTGTAACATTCTTTTCGGAAATTTTTCGTAATCCTTTACATCTGCAAAATTATACACAACAAATCGTACTATTTTACAAGAGCTTATTATTAATATAATACAAGCAAATAGTAGCAGTCTTTGTTTCATTGTACTTAAAAGAATCTATTGCATTAAAGCCTCAATGGTCTTTAATGGGTCGGTGGAAGAGAAAACCGTGTTACCCGCCACTAACACATCAGCCCCGGCAGCAAGTAGTTTTTTATAGTTATTTAAATCAACCCCACCATCAATTTCAATAAGGGTTTGGCAACCTTTATCTTTTATTATTTGCTTAAGCTGAGTTACCTTTTTATAGGTGTTTTCAATAAATTTTTGTCCGCCAAAACCGGGGTTTACACTCATCATGCACACCAAGTCGGTCTCAATTAAAATATCTTCTAACACACTAACGGGAGTATGTGGGTTAAGTGCCACACCGGTTTTCATGCCAGCGGCTTTTATTTGTTGTAAAGTACGGTGTAAATGGGTGCTGGCTTCGTAATGCACTGTTAGCACATGGGCTCCCACATTTTTAAAATCTTCTATATAACGCTCGGGTTGTACTATCATTAAATGCACATCAAGTGGCTTTTTAGCATGTTTATGGATGGCTTTTATTACCGGAAAACCAAAAGAAATATTTGGCACAAAAACACCATCCATAACATCTATATGAAACCAAGGGGCTTTACTTTGGTTTATCATTTCAACATCTCGTTGCAGATTGCCAAAATCGGCCGAAAGGATAGATGGAGCTACTATATGAGGCATATTTTTATTTTGGTCAAAATTACTAAATAGTTGGCAGTTATTGATTATTTGGGTCAAATACCACACCCAAATTGCTAATTAACAATAAGCATTACCTAAATTCAGAGTTTTTGCTAAATTTGGCATCCTAAAAATAAAATTAAATAATGTATGTATATGAATAAGTTTGTTTTTGTAGCTGGTTCTTTACTGTTTGCCGCAAGCGGATTTGCGCAAGTCGACCCAACCTTACTTACCATTGATGGTAAAGCCATAACTAAATCGGAGTTTGAGGCGGTTTATAAAAAGAACAATGGTAAAGACATGTCGGCCGAGAAAAAATCGGTAAACGACTATTTAGATTTGTTTGTAAACTTTAAACTAAAAGTAAAAGAAGCTGAGCAAATGGGACTTGATACCCTGCCTTCTTTTAAGCAAGAGTTGGGCGGATACCGCAAGCAACTTGCAGCACCTTATCTTACTGATAAAGATGCTACCGATAAGTTAATTAATGAGGCTTACCAACGCATGCAAACCGAGGTAAAAGCCAGCCATATTTTGGTAAAATGCCCTGAAGATGCTTTACCAAAAGATACTTTAGAAACATGGCACCGTATAAACATTATTTTAAGTGTTGCATCAGGTAAAGCAGTATCTCCGGCACAAATAAGCGAGTACGAAACTTTGGTTAAGAAAAATGCTTTCGGCAAAACTAAGCCAACAAAGCAAGATACTACCGAAGCTAATCAAAAAATAAATTCAATTAAAGATTTAGTTGCCGGTAAAGCAATTGATAAAAAGAAAGATTTATTCTCACAAGCTTCATCTGTAGCAAGTGATGATGTATCATTAAAAGATGTAGGCGGAAGCCTTGGTTATTTTACTGCTTTAGAAATGGTTTATCCGTTTGAAAATGCAGCTTACAATACTAATGTAGGCGAAATAAGCAAAATTGTTCGCACGCGTTTTGGTTACCATATTTTAAAAGTTTACGATAAAAGACCAAATACCGGTGAGGTTTTGACTGCTCATATCATGATTAAGTTGAATAAAGACATGAAGCATGATGATTCGTTAAAAGCTAAACAAAAGATTGATGAAGTATATGCTAAATTACAAGCCGGCGAAAAGTTTGACGGCTTAGCAAAAAACTATTCAGAAGATAAACAAACAGGTGCTAATGGTGGAGAACTAAACTGGTTTTACGAAAGAAAATTCCCTATTGAAGAATTTGCTAAACAAGCCTTTGCTTTGCAAAAAAACGGAGATTTTTCTAAACCCTTTACTACTAAATTTGGTTGGCATATAGTTATACGTAAAGATAAACGTACCATTCCGGCATTTGAAGCTATGAAAACCGAATTGAAAAACAAGGTTGCAAAAGATTCTCGCTCTTATCAAAGCAAAGAATCTTTTATAGCTAAACTTAAAAAAGAGTACAACTTTAAAGAAATGCCAAAAGAAAAAGATGCTTTAGCTAAAACACTTGATTCTACTTATTTCCAAGGGACATGGAAAGCTTCTGAAAAAGCTGCTAAACTAAATAAAGAAATGTTTAACATAGCTGATAAAAAATATACGCAACAAGACTTTGCTAAGTTTTTAGAGTCGCACCAAACACGTCGTGCTAAAAGCGATGTAACAATGGCAGTAAATGCACAATACAAGGCTTTTGTTGATGAAAGTTTAGTTGCTTATGAAGAAATCCAGTTAGATAAAAAATACCCAGAGTATCATAATTTGATGCAGGAATATCGTGATGGTATTTTATTATTTGATTTAACCGACAAAAAGGTTTGGAGCAAAGCTGTTAAAGACAGCGCAGGCTTAGAAAAGTTTTATGAAGCTAACAAAAACAACTACTTGTGGGATGAACGTGCAGATGTAAGCACTTACAAATGTGCAAATGCAACTGTAGCTAAAGAGGTAAATAAAATGTTAGCTGCAAAAAAAACAGAAAAAGAAATTACTGAAAAGCTAAATAAAAAATCAGCTTTAGATGTGAGTGTTGAAAACGTTACTTACCTGAAAGGCGAAAACAAAGATGTAGATGCTAACTGGAAAGTGGGAATTGCACCTGAAATGAAACAAGCGGATGGTAAAATAAACATTATGGTGATAAACAAGTTAACGCCAAAAACACCAAAAAAACTTGCCGAGTGCCGCGGTATGGTTACATCTGACTATCAAAACTATTTAGAGAAAGATTGGATTGCTAACTTACGTAACAACCATAAAATTGATGTTAACAAAGATGTACTTGCTACAGTAAAATAACATTAAACAAATTTATATCAACAAAAGCCTACCAATCGGTGGGCTTTTTGTTTAAAACACTTTAGCTAAAAGCATTATTTTAAGGCTACCTAACACTATAAGCTAAAAGTAAATTAGTAATTTTACCTACAATTTTAACCCATGAATTCAAAAAAAATAACAACACTTTTTGCTGCATTTTACCTTAGCATTTCATTTGCGCAAAAACCTGCCGAAGTAACTGTTAAATTACGTGATGGAAGCAACGTAACAGGTACAACATCTTTGGCCGATATAAATTTGGTTACCGGTTATGGTAAATTAATCATTCCTGTAAAAAGTGTAAACTCCATACAGGTTGGTATTCCATCTGATAAAGTCGTTACAGATAAAGCCGTGTCTTTTTTAAAACAACTTAATAATAGCAGTGACGATATAAAAAAAGGAGCTTATGATGAACTTGTAAAACTTGGCATTAAAGCCATTCCGGCAATTATAAACTTTACAAACGATGTTAAAAATCAAACTGAATATACCGGAGATTATACACCCGATAACGCTTTAGCCGAAATTAAAGCGGCAAATTTTGTTGAAGACGCCACTTCTGATAAAGACATCGTGTCTATCGACAACCAATATACTATGGGAGGCATATATGAGTTTAGTAAATTGGATGTAAAAACAGAATATGGTAATTTATCCATTCCAAAAGAAAAAATTAAAACTATAGATATCAGTTATATCAACGAAAACGGTTCAAATGACCTATCATTTAAATTAATTGCTTCAAAAAACATTAGTGGCAACAATAACGGTGGCTGGCTTAAAACAGGCATTATGCTTAAAAGTGGGCAAAAATTCTCTATTATCTCTACAGGCGAAGTGACCTTGGCTAGTCTTTCTAACCAAAAGTATCATCCAGGTGGAAGCGCAACAGAAACAAGCGATTATACAAGCGATGCTATCACCTACCCCACCTATGGCAATGTGGTTTATAAAATTGGGGAGCAAAGTACAACTCCTTTGCGCGCAGGAGGTAAATTTAACGGTACAAGTGCAAGTGCGGGTATGTTATATTTATCTATTTACGAAACCGTTTTTAATGCTGCCAATACAGGTTCTTACAGCGTTAAAGTAATTTTAAAATAAGCGAGTGGCCGATATAATAAATCTTTTACCCGAAAACATTGCTAATCAAATTGCAGCCGGCGAGGTGGTACAACGCCCCTCATCGGTTGTAAAAGAATTGCTTGAAAATGCAGTTGATGCAGGCGCCACACAAATTTCGTTATTGGTAAAAGAAGGCGGCAAAGCCCTTATACAGGTTATTGATAATGGCAAAGGCATGAGTGAAACAGATGCGCGTATGTGTTTCGAACGACATGCTACTTCTAAAATAAAAACGGCTGACGATTTATTTGCCATAAGCACTAAAGGTTTTCGTGGTGAGGCTTTAGCTGCTATATCATCAGTAGCGCAGGTTGAACTTAAAACCAAAACAGCAGAGGTGTTAACTGGCACTTCGGTTATTATTGAAGGCGGAAATTTTATCAGTCAAGAGCCTTGTCAATGCGCTAACGGAACATCTTTTAGTGTTAAGAATTTATTTTTTAATGTGCCGGCTCGTCGTAATTTTTTAAAAGACGATACTATTGAACTTCGTCATATTATTGATGAGTTTGAGCGAGTAGCTATGGCTCATACAGATGTTGGTTTTAAACTAATAAGCAACACCAACGAGGTTTATAATTTACCACCTACTAGCCTGCTTTTACGTGTAGCAGGATTAGCAGGTAATACACTGAAAGATAAACTAGTTGCTGTAAACGAGCAAACACCTAACATTAGCATTACCGGTTATGTTGGCACTCCGACTTCATCTAAAAAGAAAAGAGGTTTGCAGTACTTTTTTGTAAATAACCGTTTTATTAAAAGCGGCTATTTAGACCATGCCGTTAAAAGCGCATATTTTCAATTGATTCCTGAAGGAGAGTATCCTGCTTATTTTTTATTTATAACCGTACCACCCAATGTTATTGATGTAAACATTCACCCTACCAAAACTGAAATAAAATTTGAAGATGAAAAAACGGTTTATGCTATTTTAAAAACTTCGGTTAAACGTGCTTTAGGAAAAAATAATTTAGCCCCTTCTATTGATTTTGACCAGGAACAAATTGTAGAGTTTAATTATTTTCTAAAAATCAAGGTGTGCCGCAAGCCCCTAAAATACAGTATAACCCAAACTATAATCCATTTAGTGACAAAGAAACCAAATCTGCTGCAAATACAGATTGGAAATCGTTGTACGAAGATTATGTAAAGCCTGAAAATCAACATACTTATACAACAGCGCAACATGAAGAAAATTTATTTCATGCACAAAAAACAGAAGTAAGTTTTGATAAAGTATTTCAGTTACAAAACAAATATATAGTTGCTATTACCGGAGACGGGCTTTTGTTGATAGACCAACAACGAGCACACGAACGTATAATGTATGAGCATTACAAAAAATCGGCTCAACATCCTATACACTCTCAACAAGAATTATTTCCTCAAACTATTGAGTTATCATCTGCCGATATGCTTTTATTAAAGGAATTGAATGATGATTTAAAAAACCTGGGCTTTGATATTGTGCCTTTTGGTAAAGATACTATTGTAGTGCAGGGCGTTCCGGCAGATTTAAGTTCATTAAACAGTGTGGAGGTTTTAAATGGTTTATTAGAAAACTATAAACTGAATAACCTAGATATTAAATTAGATAAAGGTGAAAATATTTGCCGTGCCTTGGCACAAAACACTTGTATAAAATATGGTAAAGAATTGCAATTTGAAGAAATGAAATTATTGGTAGAACATTTATTTGCTTGCGAAGAACATGCACATAGTCCGCAAGGAAAAATTGTATACACGCAAATAAACCAAACAGATATAGACAAACTTTTTAAACGAAATTAGATGAACAATTTTCAATCGTTACCAACGGTTACCAAAAATATATTAATCATAAATGTTTTGCTTTTTTTAGCAACATGCCTTTTAAAAGCAAAAGGCTTAGACCTTACCAATATTTTAGGCTTGCACTATTTTGCAGCTCCAGCCTTTAAACCATACCAATTTATTACCTATATGTTTATGCACGGTGGGTTTATGCACATATTTTTTAATATGTATGCCGTGTTTATGTTTGGGGCCATTTTAGAAAATTTGTGGGGGCCAAAACGTTTTTTATTCTATTATATTTTCACAGGTTTAGGTGCTGCTGCTATACAATTATTGGTTTATTATTATCAACTAATGCCCATGATGGAGCAAACCAATACATTATTACACGAAGCAAAAGATTATGTAATCCAATCAC
>Ga0207046_10009_pt1 | contig 53143 bp, 42 predicted proteins | sample Alteio_BWMinCont_66_FD_153303 | JGI IMG/M metagenome (GOLD analysis project Ga0207046, IMG submission 153303) | Enriched cells from forest soil in Barre Woods Harvard Forest LTER site, Petersham, Massachusetts, United States -... | ecosystem: Environmental > Terrestrial > Soil > Temperate forest >...
GTTCGGGATTTCAACGCTCGAATGGCCGCCAAAATGAGCACAGCGTACAGCGGCTCGATGCCTTCGCTGATGTCTCCGCAGATGCTCAAGCAGCAGCCGGGGATGTTTTCGGGCATGGCCGACATGGCGAAGGAAATGTCGAAACTGAAGGGTGTGCCGGTGTCGCAAGTCATGCGCCTGGGCTCAACCGCGAATGGTACCCCGTTGCCCGCCGCCTCGGAAGCGCCGCTCCCGCCCTCCAACGGCCCAAACTCCGGAGACATTGCCAACCAGGCCGCCAACAGTGCCGCGAATTCGGCGGCAGATTCGGCGGCGTCGAACGCCGCCAGTCACGTCAACGTACCGGGTATCGGAAATCTGAGCAGCTTCGGCTTCCACAAGAAGAAGCCGGATCCGCCGCCAGCTCAGCCCGCTCCGGCGAACGGTGCTCCGCCGACGTCAGCCGTACTGATGGAATCAAGCATCGAGATGACCGGATTCTCCTCCGCACCGGTTGATGCGACACGCTTCGATGTTCCCACGGGTTACACCAAGGTACCCTCGGAATATCAGAAGGGCGCCCAGTAAGACTGCGCCTTATTCGTATCGCAAACAGACAATGGGATCGAGATTGGCAGCCAGATTGGCGGGATAATAACCGAAGAATAACCCTACTCCGACCGAGATGGTGAACCCGATCGAGACCCACAAATAAGACAGGGTCGCGGGAATCGACGGCACGAACGTGCGTACCAGCGTCGATACGACGGCCCCGATCAAAATGCCGATGGTCCCGCCGACCAGGGTGAGGACCACGGCTTCCAGCAGGAACTGCAGGCGGATGTCCACGCGGCGGGCGCCGATGGCTTTGCGCAAGCCAATTTCCTGCGTGCGCTCGGTGACTGAGATGAGCATGATGTTCATCACGCCAATGCCACCTACGAGCAGTCCGATGGAACTGATTACGGTGGTTAGAATCACGAGCGCACCGGTCAGCTGATTCCATAAATTGCTGAGGAAATCCGGCGAACTCATCTCGAAATCGTTTTCCTTGCTGGCGGGAATGTACCGCAGGCGGCGCATGGCTTGAATGACCTCGTCCTGCGCGGTTTGCAGGCTCACGCCCTCAGGGACGGTGAAGGCCATGATCAACTCCTTGGCCTCCGGATACACCTTCTTGAAGTTACTGAGTGGGATGACGGCGAACGCGTCCACGCTGGGGCCGACGAACAGTCCGGCGTCGTGCTCAAAAACTCCGATCACGTCGTACAGATCGCCGTTGAGCCGTACCGTCTTACCGACGGCATCGGTGTTGGGGAAAAGCGATTCATTGATCGCCGCGCCCAGCACTACCACCGGGCGCGCGTGCTCCTGATCGAAAGCGCTGATGAAGCGGCCGTGCGCCACCGAGAACAGTGGAATCGCGTCGGTGTATTGCGGCTCCGTCCCGCGCACGATCACCTTCTCCACGCTGCGGTCGCCGTTGGTGATCAGGTTGCTGTCGCCGAAGAAAAACCCGCGCGTGCCGAACGTAGTCACGATCTGCACGTCGGGAGCGGCCTGTTTGATGAAGTCCGCGTAATCGTATTCGAAGTATCGGCGGGTGCGGATGCTTTGCGGCCAGCGCGATGGGTCCGAGCCCGGAGGGAAGCGCGAGATGAAGTAAGTGCGCGAGCCTAGGGATTCGACTTTGTCCTGCACAAACTTGTTCAGACCCTGAATGATGCTCGCCATCGAAATCACCGAGGAGACGCCGATGACAATCCCCAAGACAGTCAGCACAGACCGCACCTTGGACGAGCGCAGCGTTTCCAGCGCAGCATAACAATTTTCCCGCGCCTGCGAGGCGGTCATGATCGCCATCAGTCGGCCCTCATGGCGACGACGGGATCCAACCTGGACGCTTGAACTGCGGGGTAGATTCCGAAAAACAATCCAACTGCGGAACTGAGGAACACTCCCAACACTGCAACCCAACTCTGCACCGAGGCAGGAAACGGAGTAAACATTCGCAGCAGCAGGGCCACCAGAAATCCCAGCCCGATGCCAACCACTCCGCCGGCAATGCACAGAGTGACGCTCTCCGCGATGAACTGCTGCACGATATCTAACTTGGTCGCGCCCACGGCGAGGCGTACGCCGATCTCCCTGCGCCGCGCAGTCACGCTCACCAGCATGACGTTCATGATGACGATTCCGCCGACCACGACCGAGATCACACTCACCATAATGAATACAGCAAAAAATGCTGAACTGATGCTGCGCCACAAAGCCATGTAACTTTCTTTGGTCCCGATGAAGAAGTCGTTCTCCATGTTCGGTGCAAGGTGGCGCCGCCCGCGTAAAATCAGTTGCGCCTGATCCTGCGCCGGCTCAAATTTCTCGGAGCTCGTCTTTACATTGATAGTGAGGCTCGTATGAGCCCCTTGCATGCGCAGGAAATTGGAGAGCGGGACCATCACGAAATTGTCCTGATCCTGGCCCAGCACGCTGCCGATTTTTTCCACGGTGCCGATTACCGTGTACTCATCGCTGCCGATGCGTAGAGTTTTGCCGATAGGATCCACGCCGAGAAACAATTGCTGCACCAGGGTGTCGCCGATCAGGCAGAGGTTGGCGCGATGTTCAGCCTCGGAAGGCGTGAAGTAACGGCCGCGTTCGACGGTTCGCGTGTCGATGTCCGCCATAGTCGCGGTTTCGCCGGAAAGATTCACGTCAGTCACTTCCTTATCGCCATAGCGTGCGCGGATCGTTGTGCTGGCGCTGGCGCCCACCTCTTCGCATGAAGTACAGCGGTCGGCGATGGCTTGCATGTCGTCGAACTCAATCTTTCGGTATTTCAGCGCCTTGATGACGATGTTGAAATCAGTTACTGCGAAGGGAGTGCGAGCGATTTGAAAAACGTTAGTGCCCAGATTAGCAATCTTCTGTTCCACATAGACGTTGGCGCCCTGCACCAGGGTCATGACTGTGATGAGCGTGGCCACACCCATCGTCAGCCCCAGCATGGTGAGCGAGGCGCGCAGTTTGTGCGCGCGCAGAGCGCTTACGCATTCGGCGAGATTGTCGCGGAGGGCAAGCATCGGCGGCGAAAAACATTTCCAGTGAAGCTCCTTCAATCCTATCAGCGTTCAAGCGGCGGCTTGGAGCGCCTTCCGTGTATCCGGCAGGAAAGATCGTTCTTTCAGACGCAAGAAATGTTCCTCGAAATATTTCCTCGACAGAACAGCGACAGCAATAGCGATCGCTGCCGCTATTCCAAAACGCAGGCACATCAAGCCGAAGCTGCCTCGAACCGCGGCCAGTGGATCGATAAAATACTGCGCGATCAGATGATCCGCAAAATCAAATGCGAGCATGTGAATCAGATAGAGTCCATAACTGATTTTTCCAAAAAACTGAAGTGCGGGTCGGAGCACGATCCAGCGCTGATTACCCGTTCCGAGTACAAGCGTCGCGCCTAGAACTCCAGTAAAAAACACATTCAATACCGTGAGACGGAAAACCCCGCCCACGAAAGTGCGTCCCAATAATATTCCGAAGGGAACTCCGACCGCGATCAGCGTGGCACCGGCCGCCATACAACTGATTGAAACTTGCTTCATCCGGCTGCGGTCCGTCAACCACGAGCGGCTTAACAGACCCAACAGAGCGCCGGCGGCCAGGCCATCCGCAACCAGCCACGTATAGCCTGCGCCGTACTGCAGTCCCAGTTTGTATCCGATGGCCCGCAGCACCGGGCAAATCACGAGAATGGCGATGGCGAAATAAGAGATGGCTCGTCGCGACAGCGAACGTACGACCGTCGGCCAGAGAAGATAAAAATGCTCCTCAACAGCAAGAGACCACAGCGCCCCATACTGTAAAGGCACTCCGAAAAGCCCTGTCACGTTCGATAGGTATACAAAACTCAGGGCAACAAACTGCCAGGATATTTGCCGATGCTCGAACCACCCCGTTAATGGTGATACGAACAAGATTAAGAGGAGTGCATAATAAGCGGGCAGGATGCGCAGAGCCCGGCAGGTATAAAACCGGCGATAATAATTCGGTTGGTGCTTGCTGTCGAGCAGAATGCCTGTAATCAGAAAGCCAGACAGTACGAAGAAAAGATTAACTCCAACCCATCCCGGCATGGTTGCAACCACAAAAAGATGGGCCAGGCGAGGCAGCTTCGCGGAGCCGAATTGAAAGCCGAATCCATGAAAGAACAGAACCAGTAAGATCGCCACTCCCCGCAATGAATCCAACTCCGGCATTGCGGGCCGGATCAGCTTCTCTTGGTTGTTCGTCATCGGGAAGGTGCGTGCCCATAGAGATTATTTGGACATCCTTGCGAGCAGACAAGTAGCAACCTGGGGAACTGTGCCCCCCGTGTGCGCCAACATTGATTCGTCCCGTGCTCGCAAGCAAACCGCACCTTCACTCACTCGTAGCGCAGCGCAACCATGGGATCGACCTTGGCCGCCCGGCTGGCCGGGATGTAGTTCGCCAGAAATGCCACGAGAGCCAGCAGCAGGGTGAAAGCCGCGATAGTGAGCGGATCGGTGGCGCTGACCCCGAACAGCAAGCCGGAAATAAGTCTTGTCAGTCCAAGCGCTGCGATCAGACCTGCCACTACTCCAGCCAGGGCAAGAGACATGCCTTTCCACACGATGAGCTTCATCACGTCAGCACGCTGGGCGCCGAGTGCCATACGCACGCCAATTTCCCGTACCCGCTGACTCACAAAATATGCCATGACTCCATAAATCCCAATCGCCGCCAGAAGCATGGCCGTGGCCGCGAAGAACCCGAGAATCTGCATGGCAAACCGGCGCGGAGCCAGGGAATCGGAAATAATGCCACGGAGCGAGCGCACCCCGAACACTGGCAAGTCAGGATCGACGGACTGAATCGCCCGCCGGACCGGCTCTTCCAGGACTTCCGGACTGGCTACCGTGCGGATATAGACGGTCATTGAATTAAATGCAATCTGCTTTCCGGGAAGGAAGATGTGAGGCGCATAAGCAGCATCGAGCCGGTCGTTTCGGCTCCGGCCCACCACCCCGACTATCCTCCGCAGAGGCTGTTGACGGCCAAATTGTGGGCGAATCTGTTTCCCCATCGGATCCTCGTGGGGCCAAAAACGTTCCGCCGCGGTTTGATCGATGAGAACGACCGGTTCCCCCTTCTCATCGTCCGCCTCAGTAAAGAACCTGCCTTTTACGAGCGGTGTGCCGAGGACGCGGAACAGATCCGGCGTTGCCAGTTCGAACTCGGCGGTCGGCGCTTCGCCTGCCGAGGCAATCCGGCCCTCGATCGCGAAGCCTACCGCGTTGCGCCGCCCGGTAAAAGGAGGATTCCCTCCCCCGATCGCGACTTCCTTGACTCCGGGCAAAGCGCCGACCCGGCGGAGAACCTCGCCGAGAAACACATTGAGTTTCTCCTGCGTCGGATAAGGATTGTTTTTGGGATCGTTCGGCACCGGTATCCAAATCTGAGCAGTCACGAGGTGCTCGGAGTTGAAGCCGGGTTGAACCTCCAATACTTTCCAGAAGCTACGTAGCAAGAGGCCGGCGCCGACCATTAGCACCAGTGAGAGCGCAAACTCGCACGCCACCAACGCACTGAGAAAGCGGTGTTGAACCGTCGCGATTCCGACGCCACGCGATCCCTGACTCAGTTTGTCCACCAATCGGCGGTCGGACATTTGCACTGCCGGCGCCAGGCCGAACAACAACCCCGTAATGATCGAGAGCGCCGTTACAAACAGGAGCGCACGCCCGTTCAGGGCCACCTCCGTCAGCCTGGGAAGAGTGGATGGAACCAGCGTAAGCAAAATATCCTTGAGCCAGAAGCTCAACGGCACCGCGAGCGCTCCACCGCAAAGGGATAGCACGACGCTCTCGGTCAAGGTCTGCCGAATCAACCTCCAGCTACTCGCACCGAGAGCCTGCCGGACAGCGATTTCGCGATAACGCGACGAAGAGCGCGCCAGCAGCAGGCTGGCAATGTTGACGCACGCGATCATCAGCACTGCCCCGACCGCTGCCAGCAGGAGAAAAAGCATCGAACTCACATTGCCGACAACCTCTTGTTGCAGCGGGACAAGCCGTGGCCTCCACTGCGCTGTCGTTGGGTAGTCGGTCGGGTATTGTTCGCGCAGATGTGCCGCGAATGCATCGAGCTTCGCCTGGGCTTGCGCCAAGGACAATCCCGGCTTCAACCGTGCCATCGCGCCGTTAATGACTCTTTGCGTGCGCACCGGAGGTTTCGGAAATGGCGGGGCAGCGTATCCGGCCGCGACCCAAACTTCCACATCGTGCCCCAGCGTGCGCCCCGGATGGCGAAAGTCCGGCGGCATGACTCCGATGATGGTGTACAGATCGGTATCTAGCCGGAAGGCCTGGCCGAGCACGTTCGGATCCGCGCCATACATGGTGTGCCATAAGCTATCGCTGATCACTGCTGACTCAGAAAATCCTTCGCGGGAATCGCCGTCATTCCAAACCCTGCCCAGTTCCGGCCGTGCGTCCAGCAGCGTGAAGTAGTTCGTGCTTACCGCATTGGTTTCGACTCGCAGCGGTTTCTCCCGCCCAGTAATATTCGCGTTGATAGGGTTCACAGCCGAGATTTGATCGAACACGCCAGAGCGCCGCTGGAAGTCATCCAGTTCCGGTTGCGACATGCCCGCATCCGTCAGGTTGGCTCCGGGCATATCGTCTTTCACCGAAACTAACTGCTCCGGCTGCCGAAACGGAAGCGGCCGAAGCAGAATTGCGTCAACCACGGAAAACAACGCCGTATTAGCGCCGATGCCCAGCCCCAGCGTCAAAATAACTACCGCGCTAAAGCCCGGGCTCTTGCGCACCATGCGAATGCCGTAACGGAGATCCTGCAACAGAGTTTCCATCAGTCGTCCTTATTTGCCAGGTACCGCTTCGCGAAAGGCCAGCAGCGCTCCACAGCATTCTTCTTGCACGTCGGTTACCTGCACGGAACTGCAAAGACCCTGATTTAGACGATCATAATGAATAGTGGTTAGAGGCAATTCATCTGACGCGTGTCCGCTTGTGGGATCCAGGTGTTCGGAAGCAGCCAGGTGTTACACCAGCGAGGGATTCGTGACACAAGAAATCTTGAGGGGTGGTAGCGCTACCGGGAATCGAACCCGGGTTTGAAGATTGAGAATCTTCCGTCCTAACCCCTAGACGATAGCGCCACGAGTCGGGCTGATTATAACAAAGCCGGCAGGCTGGAGCGACGCCTCACTTTCCAGCATTCCCCGCAGCTCAGCTTTAATGCGCGACGCTATGGCTTTCCCTTGGAAGCAAGCTTTCCTAGTCGCCCCGTTTAAGAATCCTGTGTGGCAAATAATTTTAAAAATGCTTGACAACTTCCGCCCGGCAAGGCAACAATAAAAGCGAATAAAAGGCGAATATAAATATCCGCCCCAGAGCCTGCGCCGGCCCTGACGTTCCCTGAAAACCTGAGGTCTCCATGTCGACTTTACCGCTTGTTTCTACCGCGGCCCCAGGCCGCTTTGTTGCCGTTGCTGCTCCGGTTTGGTCCACGCTGGTTTGCCAACGCTTGTCGGCGATGCCCAAGCTTGCCGGGGTGACTCCTGCCTCGCGATTGGAAGTGCGGCCCATCCCGCAGATGGTTTCGAGCGGCGTCCACGCGATCGATGTGCTTACCGGCGGACTCCCGCGCGGATGCCTGACCGAGATTTGCGGGCCGGCCTCGTCCGGGCGCACTAGCGTACTGTTGGCCACCCTGGCGGCGGCGACCCAACGGCAGGAAGCGTGCGCTCTGGTGGATATCAGCGATGCTTTCAATCCCCGCTCCGCCGCGGTTGCAGGAGTGGATTTCGAAAAAATGCTTTGGGTGCGGTGCGGGATGCGATTGCAACAATCCGGTTCGCCACGGAGACAAAGAAACCCAGAGAAGAATGAAAAAATCGAAAAACCAGTCGAGCAGGCGTTGCGAGTCACTGACTTACTCTTGCAAAGCGGCGGCTTTGGGCTGGTAATTATCGATCTCGGCGACACTCCGTTGAGGACGGCTCGCCGCATTCCGTTGACCTCCTGGTTCCGTTTTCAACGTGCGGTCGAGCACACGCCCACGGTGTTGTTCGTCATTAGCCAGGCGCCGTGTGCCCAGACTTGCGCTTCACTATTGCTGAAAGTTTCTGGAAAGAAGCTGTCAGCTCTGGGCTGTCAGCTCTCAGCCGAAGCTTCACCGACACACGCGCAGCTTCTGAATGGGCTTCAGGTTCAAGGAGAACTTTTGCGCTCCCGGCTGGAACGCAAACCCGCTGGATCGGTCACGGCTGCGTTCGCCACGAAAGTGCGAGCGGGATGAATTTGTACAAAGCGAGTTACATGAGCTGAAAGCCGACAGCTTTTTCACTATGCCCTTTGCCTGCATCTTCGTTCCTGATTTTCCCGTGGAGGCGCTGTTACGCGCCGAACCGGAGTTGCGTTTGCGCTCTCTGTCTGTGCTCGAAGGCAAGGTTCCTGTGCAAAAAATTTTTGCTGTGAATGAAAACGCGCGCCGTGCCGGGGTGAGTCCGGGAATGACCAAGCTGCAGGTAGACACCTGCACCGGATTGGTGTTGCGGTCCCGCTCTCTGCAACAAGAAACCGCCGCCCATGCTGCGCTGCTGGATTGTGCGCAGTCATTTTCGCCACGAGTGGAAGCCGTGGCTTGCGACACGATCGTATTGGATCTGGCCGGACTGAAACCGCTTTTTGGTCCGCTGCCCAGAATTGCGCGCGCTTTAGCACGCCGCGCTTCCGATCTCGGACTCAAAATCAACGTTGCGGTTGCTGGCAATCCGGATACAGCCGCGCTGGCGGCTCGAGGATTTTCTGGCGTAACCGTGATTCCGGAAGGCAAAGAAGCAGAACAGTTGGGTAGCTTGCCGATAGAAGTATTGTTTGAAAACTCGAGTCAGGAGTCCGAACAGCTTTTGGAAACCTTCAGCCGCTGGGGAATTCGAAAACTGCGCGATTTGGCGGCATTGCCCGAGATCGCATTGAGCGAGCGACTGGGGCAGCCCGGAGTCCATTTACAAGCGTTGGCACGCGGGGCCACTTCACGAACATTAGTTCCCGTCGAGCCGTTGTTGGTCTTTGAGGAAGTGATCGAACTGGATTATCCTCTAGTGCTGCTGGAGCCATTGGCATTTCTGCTGGGACGTTTATTGGAGCAACTGTGTGCTCGTCTGGAAGCACGCGCGTTGGCGACGCAAGAATTGCGATTATGTTTGGAGTTGGAAAACGGATGGCAACCAGAAGATCCGTCTATGAATGGAGGGGCGGGCATCCTCGCCCGTCAGGGACGAGCGCAAACTCGACGATTCCAGCGCACTCTCCAGCTTCCCGTCCCACTACTTGATTCCAGAACTTTTCTCAAGCTGTTGCAACTTGATTTGAAGGCTCACCCCCCCGGCGCTCCCATCGTCAAGATTCATTTAGCGGCAGAACCGGTACGGCCGCGGGCGGCGCAGAACGGGCTTTTTCTTCCTCCTTCGCCTGAGCCGGAAAAACTTGAGCTTACGCTGGCCAGAATCGCGAGCATCGTCGGGGAAGACAAAGTGGGATCGTTGGAACTACTGGACACGCATCGTCCCGAAGGATTCCGCATGCAGCGCTTCGCGCCCGAACCATTTTCACCACAGAGATATAGCCCCGACAGCTCAGACGATCTCGTAACCGCGCTGCGCATCTTCCGTCCGCCAGTTGGTGTCGTGGTGACCATGCAGGACGGCAAGCCTGCGTGCATCACCTGCCCCAAAAAAGAAATGCAGGGAGAAATTCTCTGGGCGGCCGGACCCTGGCGTTCGTCTGGAGATTGGTGGGAGCGGGAAGGTTGGGCACGAGATGAGTGGGACATCGCGGTGCAGGCAGAAACAGGCATCGCTTTATACCGCGTGGTCCGCGATCGGCTCGACGGACGATGGATTTTGGAAGGGACTTATGACTAGCAACTGAGCAAAACTCACGTGGGGAAAGCCGTCCTCGGCTCTTGCGGAGCGGAGCCCACAGCAGTTTGCTGACAATCATCCTCCCTCATTGTCATTCCGAGGAGCAACAGCGACGAGGAATCTGCATTGTTTTGGACCGTACAGAACTGCAGATCCCTCCTGTGCTCGAGATAACAACACCAGGAACTTTTCAATGTACATCGAGCTTCATTCTCGTTCTGCTTTCAGCTTTCTCGAAGGGGCTTCTCTACCTGAGAATTTAGTCGCAGCCTGCGCCAATCTGAACATGCCGGCGATGGCGTTGCTCGATCGCGATGGCGTCTACGGCTCGCCGCGTTTCCACATGGCGGCGAAAAAAGCAAAGATTAAGGCGCACATCGGAGCGGAAGTGACGTGCGAAAGGTTTTCGATTGCCAATAGTCAATCGGCAATTGATTCACTCCGGCAGGAATCCAAACAGAAAATTGGCAATCGGCAATCTGAAATCGTAAATTCTTTTCGCCTTCCCCTGCTCGTTTCTTCCCGCCTCGGATATCAGAACCTTTGTCACCTGATCACGAAGATGAAGCTGCGATCAGCGAAAGGCGAAGGCGCAGTGCGGGAAGAGGAATTGCGAGAACATGCTGCCGGACTTATCTGCCTTACCGGCGATGACGATGGACCGCTGGCCCTTGCTCTCGCTCACGCTGGCTTGGAAGAAGCGCGTGGCTGCATCACACGGCTAATCAACATTTTTGGCCGGGACAACGTCTATGTAGAACTGCAGCGTCATTTTCATCGTGAGCAGGAAGCCCGCAATCATGCCGCTATCGAAGTTGCCCGCTCGCTCCAGATTCCTTTGCTGGCAACGAACGGCATCTGTTATGCCACCGCCCGGGAGCGCGAACTTTGCGACGTTTTCACCGCCCTTCGCCACAAACGCACGCTGGCTACTGCGGGACGCCTGTTGACGCGCAATTCCGAGCGCTATCTGAAATCACCGCAGGAGATGCAAGCGCTCTTCGCCGATCTCCCCGAGGCGATTGCGAACACGGTTGAATTGTCTTCCCGGCTCACATTCACTTTCAAAGATCTGGGATATGAATTCCCCAAATATCCCGTGCCCGAAGGCGAAACCATGATGTCCTTCCTGCGAGAGCGCACTGGGGAAGGATTTCAGCAGCGCTATGACCGGTCTCCATCAGATCTGCAAAATCGTGCGCGCTGCCAGATTGAACGCGAACTAAAACTCATCGAAAAGCTCGACCTCGCCGGCTACTTCCTTATTGTCTGGGATCTGGTTCGCTTCTGCCGCGAACAAAACATTCTGGTGCAAGGACGCGGCTCCGCTGCCAACAGCGCAGTCTGCTATTCGCTCGGTATCACTGCGGTCGATGCCGTCAGCATGGAATTGCTCTTCGAGCGCTTTCTTTCCGAGGAACGCGGCGAATGGCCCGACATCGATCTCGATCTTCCCAGCGGCGACCAGCGTGAACGCGTGATTCAGTATTTGTACAAACGCTACGGCGAACGCGGCGCTGCCATGACCGCCAATGTCATCACGTATCGCAGCCGCATGGCTTCGCGCGAAATGGGCAAGGTGCTGGGTTTCGATCCCGAAACTCTCGACAAAGTATCGGCCGCCGTTTCCACCTGGGAATATCGCGACGCTAACGACACCTTCGATCATCGTTTTCGCGACGCTGGGTTGGATTTGAATCATCCCCGGCTGCGCAAATATTTCGAGCTGTGTGTCGCGGTGCAGGATTTACCGCGTCACCTCGGCCAGCATTCCGGCGGCATGGTGATTTGCCAGGGACAGCTCGACTCCGTTGTGCCTCTTGAACCCGCATCGATGCCCGGCCGCGTTGTCGTCCAATGGGACAAAGAAGATTGCGCTGACTTGGGCATCATCAAAGTGGACCTGCTCGGTTTAGGAATGATGGCCGTGCTCGAAGATTCGCTAAAGCTCATTCGCAATCATCATAGTGAAGAAGTAGATCTCGCCCACCTGCCGCCCGACGATCCCACGGTGTATTCCACTCTGCAGAAGGCCGACACCATTGGCATGTTTCAGATCGAGAGCCGGGCGCAGATGTCGTGCCTGCCGCGCCTGCACCCAAAATGTTTTTACGACATCGTGGTGCAAGTCGCCATCATTCGCCCCGGACCAATCGTGGGACAAATGGTGAATCCTTATTTGCGGCGCCGCATGGGACGTGAGCCTGTGAACCATCTGCATCCGTCGCTCGAACCTGTGCTGGCGCGCACTCTGGGCGTGCCTCTGTTTCAGGAGCAATTGCTGCGTATCGCGATGGTCGCCGCCAACTTCACCGGAGGCGAAGCCGAAGAACTGCGCCGCGCCATGGGATTCAAGCGCTCACAGGCTCGCATGAAGGATATCGAGGCCAGGCTTCGCAGCGGCATGGAACAGAATGGCATTTCTCGCGAGGCGCAAGAGCAAATCATTCTCTCCATTTCTTCATTTGCTCTCTACGGATTTCCCGAGTCTCATGCCGCCAGTTTCGCGCTCATCGCGTACGCCAGCGCCTATTTGAAATGTCATTATCTTGCCGCCTTCACCGCTGCCTTGCTCAACAACCAACCGATGGGTTTCTATCGTCCAGCCACGATTGTGAAAGATGCGCAACGGCACGGCCTGAAGGCATTGCCAATCAATGTGATGAGGTCAGAATGGCAATGCACATTGGAGCATTCAGCACTCAGCACTCAGCATTCAGCCAGTTCGATCGCTCTACGTCTCGGCCTCCGCTATGCCCGCGGATTGCGTGAAGAAGCCGCCCAAGCGCTGGTTCATCAACGTAACCTCGCTACGTTTGTTTCCATTCGCGATCTGGTCCATCGAGTGCCGGAGCTAAGAAAAGATGAATTAAGCACCTTAGCGGAAATTGGAGCGCTGAATGAAATCAACTATAGAGACGTTGCTAGCTGCGTCTCTATAAAACTTCATCGCCGCGACGCTCTCTGGCAAGTCGAGCGCGCCGTCCGCCATTCCGGCCCGTTGCTCGACGAACTATCCGAACCCGACGCCAACTCCCCGCTGCATCCCATGAATCCGGAAGAACGCCTGGTCGCCGACTTCCGCGGCACCGGCATGACTGTCGGGCCGCATCCCATGGCCTATCACCGTGCACGAATGCAAGCGATGGGAATCCATCAAGCCAGTGAACTCAGCCGCATCCCCGACGGACAATATCTCCGCATTGGAGGATGCGTGATTTGCCGCCAGCGTCCCGGCACCGCCAAAGGTTTCGTTTTTCTCAGTATCGAGGACGAAACTGGTGTGGCCAATGCGATTGTCACGCCCGATCTGTTTCAGAAAAACCGGCTGCTGCTAAGCTCCGAACAATTCCTTATGGTGGAAGGCGTCCTACAGAATCAGGACAACGTCATCTCAATAAAAGCCGAACGGGTGTTGCCGCTTTCGATCACCCGCGCGGAAACCAGTTCGCACGATTTCTACTGACAGCCATCCATAAAATCAATGTTTCAAAAACATTAATTCTTTCCACCTTTTACACAAATTTACGGTCTTTTGGTTTATTATTTACTACATACTTACTACATATTCTTTGTAGGGTTTATCAAGTCGGACCGCAGTGTATGCGGTCGATTATAAGCTGTTCAAATTCATGGACTTATCAGTCCCAAGGAGTATCGATCAATGGCTAAAGCAAAAGCTCCCCGCACCAGTCCGCCAACCAACAAACAAGTTCTCACCATGCCCGAAGCCGGCTCTGTGCCGATGGCTCGGAAGACCTCGCCCGTAACCACGTCCTCCGTTGATATGGAAGCAAGAATCCGCGAGCGCGCGTACCAGTTGTACCAGGAGCGGGGAAGCACTCCCGGCTTCGAGAATGAGGATTGGCTTAAAGCTGAGCGCGAAATTCTCGCCCACCCGAGCCATCAACAAACTGCGTGAGGATCAGATTTCACACCTCGCGGGCGTAGGCCCGGACGCCGCCGTTCGGGCCGCTTAGCAAACAGGTACTGCAGAGTCCAGTCGCGTTCAAAACCCGGTAAGGCTCTCTCTGGAAATCTTCCGTTTCCCGGCTTGAAGGTTGCTTCGGTGGACCGTTTCTGAAAAAATACGAAGCTGGATTCCCCCATGTCGCAAATAGGCAGTTTTGCGCTCCTCCTCGCATTGGCCCTGTGCGCCTACTCTTTCCTGGCGGGTCTGATGGCGCTCGTCCTCAAGGGACCCGGATCGGCGCGGTTAGGCGAAACTGCGCGCCGCGCCGGCATTGCCAGCTTCGCGATAGTTCTTCTCGCGGCCGTGGTGCTGGTGTTCGCGGCCTTTCAGAATGATTTTTCCATCGCCTACATTTTTCATCACAGCAATCGCGATCTGCCCGCGCCTTATAAGTTCGCCACGCTTTGGTCGGGACAGGAAGGGTCTTTGCTGTTCTGGGCACTGCTGCTCTCGGCCTACGGACTGGTCCTCAGACTGCGTTATAAGACAGACGTCCGCTTGTTCGCCTACGCCTCGGTCATCATCGCCGCCGTCCAAGTCTTCTTTTTATTGCTGCTGAACTTCGCCGCCAATCCCTTCGGCGTCATGCAAGGCTCGTTGCCCCCCGATGGCAACGGACTCAACCCTCTGCTGCAATATCCCGAGATGGTGATCCATCCGCCGATGCTGTACTTGGGCTACGTCGGATTTACGGTCCCGTTCGCTTTCGCGCTGGCCGCGCTGATCATGCGCTATCCCGGCGAGAAGTGGATTCAGATCACTCGCCGCTGGACCATGGTGACCTGGGGATTTCTAACGTGCGGAGTCTTTCTCGGCGCGCACTGGGCCTATTCCGTGCTGGGTTGGGGCGGTTATTGGGGGTGGGATCCGGTCGAGAACGCCTCGCTGATGCCGTGGTTGACCGGCACGGCATTTCTGCACTCCGTCATGATGCAGGAAAAACGCGGCATGTTGAAGACCTGGAACATGTGGCTGATCTTCTCTACGTTCATGCTTTCGATCTTCGGAACTTTCCTGACTCGCAGCGGTGTGGTCAGTTCGGTTCATGCTTTCGCCCAGTCCTCGATCGGCGATTGGTTCGTTGCGTTTCTCGCGATCATATTTGCGACCTGCCTTATCTTCTATGTGAAGAACCGTTCGCACCTGCGCACCGAGCACAAACTGGAATCGCTGATCTCGCGCGAATCCAGTTTCCTGTTCAACAATCTGTTACTGCTGGTCGCGTGCTTCACCGTGCTTTGGGGGACGCTCTTCCCAGTGCTCTCGGAGTGGGTTCAGGGAACCAAGGTCACGGTTGGACCTCCGTTCTTCAATCGCGTGAACGTTCCGGTGGCGTTGTTGCTTCTGCTGCTTACGGCAGTCGGCCCGCTGCTGGCATGGCGTAGGACATCAGTTGAGAGCCTGAAACGCAATTTCCTGTGGCCGGCAATCGGCGCGCTCGGAACGGGAGTGCTGCTGGTAGCGCTTGGCATGAGGCCGTGGACGGACGTTTCCTACTTCTACTCGCTGATGACCATCATGCTGTCCGTGCTGGTGGCGCTGACGGTGATCTCCGAGTTTGTTCGTGGAGGCCGCGTGATTGGCCGGCACACAGGCCAGAATCTTTTTGCCTCGATGGTGCAACTCGCGCATCGCAACACGCGCCGCTACGGCGGATACATCGTTCACTTCGGCGTGATCGTGATCATGATCGGATTCGCGGGCTCCGTGTTCAATCAGGATAAAGAGCAGGAAATGGGCTTCGGCGACAAGATGACCATCGGCGCGTACACGCTGGTCTGCCAGTCGTATACCCAGGACGACAATCCGAATTACGGCAGCGAGTGGGCGGTCATGAATGTATTCAAGGGCGGCAAGCAGATTGCCACGCTTAACCCCGAGCGCCGATTCTACAAAGCCAGCCAGCAGACTTCTACCATGGTCGCCAACCGCTCCACGCCGCAAGAAGATTTGTATGTAGTGTATGAGGGCCAGAATCTGGACACGGGTCGTCCCATCATCAAGGTCCATCTGAATCCTCTGGTGATGTGGATTTGGGTTGGCGTGTGGATCATCATCTCCGGCACGGTTGTGGCCTTAATCCCGAATGCTGCACCAGTGCGGGTCACAGCGCCGGCTCGAATGCGAGCCGAACCGGTAGGAGCCGGAGACTGATGCATATCCCACATTCGACATCGAAAAGACCTGTCATCCTGAGCGCAGCAGATTCTTCGCGAAGCGGAGAATCTGCGGAGTCGAAGGACCCCGCCAACGGCTGCGTGAACAGAAATCGGAAAGGCATTTCGGCTAGGCCGTCCCCAGGATTTTGTCGGAAGAATTCCCCGCCGCACTCTTGGCTGCACCTGCGACGCGGGGGTCCTTCGACTACGGGGTCGATCGCTTCGCGAGCGACGTCTCCGCTCACGATGACAGAGTTTTGTAATTCGCTTTTTGCTCGTAGTGCACTCGGAATGGCAAGGGCTTGTTTCCTCAGGCGCAGCGCCCAATTGATCGTGCTGACCCTCGCCGTGTTCGCCCTGCTCGGAGCCGGCGACGAATCAGCCCGCGTCAACGACCTCGGCCATCGCATGATGTGCGTCTGCGGCTGCAACCAGATCCTGCTCGAATGCAATCATGTGGGCTGCGCCTACTCCGACCGCATGCGCGCTGAACTGATCGCCGCCGTGGACCGTGGCGATAACGACGATCTCACCCTCCAAGGATTCGTCCAGAAATACGGCACGACGGTGATGGCGGCACCTACCAAATCTGGCTTCAACCGAGTCGCATGGATCATGCCATATCTGGTTTTGGTGCTCGGGCTGGCCATGGTTACGTTGATTGTGCGGGCCTGGAGGTCACGTCCTCTGGTCCTGCCAGTCGGCGCCGTCGCTGCAGTTCATGGCGCGGAGCTTGAGTATTTTCGCGATCAGGCCCGGAAGGACACGGAAGTATGAGCATCGAGCTGATTACTTGCGTCCTGATCACGATCGGCGCGCTGGTCTACGTTTTTTATCTGCCCGGCAAGCTGTACATGGGGCCGGAGAAAACGCGTGTGATCTACCTGCGCGAACGCAAGGAAGCGATCTACGAAAACCTTCGCGACCTGAATTTCGAATTCAAAGCTGGCAAGTTTCCGGATTCCGACTACCAGACCATGAAGCTGTCTCTCGAAGAGGAAGCAGCTGCAGTTCTGGCTGAGATTGCGCGCCTGGAAGAAGCGGCAGCCAAGCCGTCACTGCGCGGCCGAAAAGGAGCCAGAGTTTGAAAATTCCCCTGTCGGCAATCTGTCGAAGCACCGGTGAGCGGGAAACCGGGCGCCCCATTTCTCGCGCACTTTGCGAGAAGTGGGGAATTTTTCTTGTTTTGCTATGCACTCTGCTTCTCACTTCCGCATCCGCCCAAACGATTATCGGCAAGGTCACGAACGGCACCACCAACAAGCCCGCGGCGGGTGACGACGTCGTACTTCTTAGTCTGTCGCAAGGAATGGAAGAATCCGGCCGCACCCAGACCGATGCCAAGGGCGCCTTCAGCTTGAAGCTCGATGATGCCGCCAGCCCCCACCTGGTCCGCGTCATCCACCAGGGCGTGACTTATCACCACATGGCTCCTCCGGGAACGACTTCGGTCGAGGTGCAGGTTTACGACGTTGCCAAGAAAGTCGACGGCATTAGCGTAACCGCCGACGTGATGCGTTTTCAGGCGCAGGGTAGCGAGTTGCAGGGCATCCGATTGTTCGCGGTGAACAACGCTTCGGACCCTCCGCGCACCCAGATGAGCGATCAGAGTTTCGAATTCTACCTGCCCGACGGCGCTCAAGTTGACCAAAGTATGGCGATGACTGCCGGAGGGCAACCCATCAACTCGGCTCCGGTGCCGCAGAAAACGAAGAATCGCTACTCTTTCGTGTTTCCCCTGCGTCCGGGAGAAACTCAGTTCCAGGTCAGCTACCACATGCCGTACAGCGGCGAGGCGAGCTTCGATCCCAAGAGTCTGTACGGTGCGCAACACTTTGTAGTGGTAGTGCCTAAGACCATGCAGTTTGCCGCCGGAGCTGGAGCGGATTTCAAATCGATGCAAGATCCGCGCCAAGCGGACGCCGTCGTGCAAGTGGCTTCCAACACCACCGCGGGCCAGCCTCTTACTTTTAAAATCTCCGGAACTGGCACGATGTCAGACGAGTCAGAGGAAACCAAAGGGAGCGCTGGTAGCCCGGTCGGCGGCGCTCAAACTAGTGGTGCTCAGACCAGTGGTGCCGTGGCGGGACGCGACTCGCGCCCCGGCGGCGGGCTTGGCCCGCCCATTGACGCACCGGACCCGCTAGAAAAATATCGCTGGTACATCCTCGGAGGCTTCGGAATCGTGCTGGCCGCAGGCGCAATCTACATCGCCACCCGCTCCAGAACCGCCCCGGACTTCGTTCCGGTGGATGTCGAGTTAGCTGATCTTCCCCCCGCTCCCAAACCCAAGCCAGCCGATCGCACTGCGCTACTGCTCGAAGCCCTGAAAGAAGAAATCTTCCAACTCGAAGTCGAACACAAACAAGGCCGAATCACACAGCAGGAATACGAGAAGGCTAAGGCCGCCCTAGACCAAACGCTGGAGCGCGCGGTAAAGCGGGGAGCGGTCAAAGTGAACTAACGATCAATCATTGGATGGCGGGGTTTCGCCCGTCTGAGCACAGGGCTACCCGATATGCTCAAACATTTCTTTGGATTTGTCGGAGTTGGACTGATTTTGGTTTGCGCCGGTATTGGGGGTAGCGTTGTTCAGACGCGTCGTCAGGCGAGAACGTTGCTGGAGGACCTTAAGAGTCTAGACACAAACATGGACCCAGCGTCGTCATTCAGCGTCTTCAAAGAAAGACATCGTGAGCTGATTGCAAAGGAGAAATGCGCGAATGACGTTTGCCAGTATGAGTTTGTGGTCAGCAATTGGATTCTTGCGGTGCTTCAGTTGGCCCCACGAACCGAGATACGGGCAACCGCTACATTATTTCATGGCAGGCTAGACGTAGCAGGCGTTGACTACACGTCGAGAATTTTCGAGGCAAACAGTCCAATTGTTCACGTTCAAGAAGATTTTTGCGCAGATAGGAGTGATATTCCGTGCAACCATTTCGCGCTTAATCCGCATGGACGCAATGTTGTTTCAATGTGGAATGGCATTGTCGAGTTCGGGCAATCAGCGACGGATGAGCAAAAGCGAGCTGCATGGACATTGAACCTGGATTGCATTGCATCGCATCACGGCTGTAGAGACATCAGCCAACTCTTACCCGAAATCTGGAAAACCACGGGCCCAGGCACCGTAAGCAGTCGAATGCGGAGCACCGCAGACTCCATCACCGAAGCATCTCAACCTCTTTCTGAGTAGCATTTTCCGGGTGGGCGCGCGCTCATTCCTGGTTGAATCCCCCGGCTCGGCGTACCATCTAATGGTGTAACGGAACCGTTTATGGGAAACACATTCAAGACCGCGTTTCTACTCACTCTTCTAACGCTGCTTCTGATGTTCATCGGACGGGCCTTCGGCGGACAGAACGGGATGCTGCTGGCGCTGGCGTTCGCCGCGGTCATGAACTTCGTCTCCTATTTCTACTCGGACAAGATCGCGCTGAGGATGTATCGCGCCCAGCCGGTCACCCGCGAGGAACTGCCCCGCGCCTACGCCGCGGTCGAACGGCTCACGCAGAAGATCGGCATCCCCATGCCGAAGATTTACGTGATTCCCAACGATTCCCCCAACGCCTTCGCCACCGGACGCAACCCGCAACACGCTTCGGTAGCCGTGACCCAGGGCATCCTAAACCTGCTCAACGATGAAGAATTGGAAGGCGTCCTGGCGCACGAATTGGGACACGTGAACAACCGCGACATCCTCATCAGTTCCGTCGCCGCGACCGTCGCCGGAGCCATCACCATGCTCGCCAGCATGGCGCGGTGGGGAATGTTGTTCGGCGGATTCGGTGGACGGGACGACCGCGATCGCGGTGGAGGAATCGGCGCGATCTTAATGCTGTTTCTTGCGCCCTTGGCCGCCTCCCTCATTCAATTAGCAGTTTCGCGCTCGCGTGAATATCAAGCCGATGCCACCGGCGCGCACTTCACCGGCAATCCCTACGCTTTGGCCAGCGCCCTCTCAAAACTCGATGCCTACTCGCGCCGCCTGCCCCTGCAGGCAACGCCCTCCACGGCGCATTTATTCATCATTCAGCCATTCCTCGGAATGAGCTTCGGCAACCTGTTCTCGACCCATCCCCCAATCGCAAAGCGGATCGAGCGCCTGACGGGACGGCCGGCGGAGTTCTTGCAGTAAGCTTTTGGCTTCTAGCTCTTAGCTTTTGGCTCGGAGTAAGCGAGGTTGAGTTTTGAGCTAAGAGCCAACAGCCAAAGGCTAGCAGCTTTCTTCGTAACCTCCGTAACTCTCAGCCCATCCAGCCGCATAGTAGAATCCCAATAATGTCCCCTGAAACCGCGACTGCCGTTTCGCATCGTGCGGCGCAACTGGAAAACGCCCTGCGCAAGGTAATTCGGGGCAAGGACGACATCATCCGCCTTGCAGTCGTCTCTCTAATGGCTCGCGGGCACCTGTTGATCGAAGGCGTCCCCGGCGTCGGCAAAACTACCCTGGGACAGGCCCTCGCCCGTGCTCTCGACTGCACTTTTCAGCGAGTACAGTTCACCAGCGACATGCTTCCATCGGATGTAATCGGGATTTCGATTTACTCCGCCGTCGAACAGCAATTTGAATTCAAACGCGGCCCGGTCTTCACCAACGTGCTCTTGGCGGATGAAATCAATCGCACCACACCCAAGACGCAATCCGCATTGCTCGAAGCCATGAACGAAAGCCAGGTTACGGTTGATGCCCACTCCTATCCGCTGCCGCAGCCGTTTCTCGTCATTGCCACGCAAAACCCGGTCGAACACCACGGAACTTATCCGCTGCCCGAGTCGCAACTCGATCGGTTTCTGATGCGGGTAAGGATGGGCTACCCTGACAGCAACGCCGAGCGCGAGATCCTGCGTTCCGAAGCAGGCACTTCGCAGTTGGAAGCCATGCAACCAGTGCTCAGCGGCGCCGACGTTCTGGAAATGCAACATGCGGTTACACAAGTCCGCGTGGATGAATCGCTGGTCAGCTATGCCCTCAGCATCGTCGGAAAGACCCGCGAGTCAGAACAGTTCTCGCTGGGAGTTTCGCCTCGTGGTTCGCAAATGCTTTATCGGGCCGCCCAGGCGATGGCATTCCTTGATGGCCGCAGCTTCTGCACCCCGGAAGATATCAAGCCGCTGATCGTACCCGTCTTTGCCCATCGCGTGGTGGTGAATGGGCTCTATTCCTCCACTCTGAAGAAATCGGAACAAGCCGAGCAAGTGATCAAAGAGATCGTGGAAAGCACGCCCGTGCCCACGTAAGAGCAGCTCTCAGTGCAGATTGTCATCCTGAGCGAAGTTGTCGTCGCGAAGCGACGGCAACGCAGTCGAAGGACCCCGAGTAAGCCATTTCCGAGTAGGATGCGTCAGGGAATTCTTTGGCCAGTTCGGTCGTGTCGCGAGAATGCCTTGCCGCGTTGTTGGTAGCTCACGTTGCGTGGTCCTTCGACTTCGTGCCTGCGGCGCTCAGGACGACAAAGGAAAGATGGCAGCGATCCTCGGACCGCCGAGAAAGCTATAATGCCGGCATGTCCTTTCTCCGTTATCTCATGCTTCTGTCCTTGATCGTCTGGCTGGGAGGCCTGATCTTCTTCGCCTTCGTTCTGGCCCCCACAGCTTTTTCCGTGTTGCCGAGCCGGCATCTTGCCGGAACCGTGGTCGGACGCACCCTGGGCGCATTGCATTGGATGGGCATCTTCTCCGGCATCGTTTTTCTGGTTAGCTCGATTCTTTACAGCCGGATGACCAAAGGAACGGCTCATGTGTTCGCCACTCGGCACGTACTGATCTGCCTGATGCTGGCGCTAACCATGGTCTCGCAATTCGGCATCATCCCCCGCATGGATACGCTGCGAGCGTCGATCGGAGAAATCGACTCCGTACCTCTCGATAATCCGACTCGCATGCAGTTCGACGCTTTGCATGTATGGTCCACGCGAGTCGAAGGCGGAGTGTTTCTGCTGGGGTTGGTGGTTGTGTATTTGACCGCTACAGCTCTCGGCACCTAGCGTTGAATATCCTGCCGCTCCTTTGGTGATCAGCGCTGCATCGTTTATTCTTCTCTTGCACCAGCTAAGAGCCAAAGCTAACAGCCAAAGCCTTCCTATGAAAACTGGCATTATCGGCCTGCCTCAGGTAGGCAAAACATCTCTCTTCGGCATTCTCACCAAGGCGCGTTTGTCCGAGCAGGCTTACGCCAACCCGCGCGAGGCGCACATCGGCGTGGCTAAGGTGCCCGACGACCGCCTCGACCGCCTGGCCGCGCTCTATGACCCCAAGAAGTTGACGCACGCTTCCGTGGAATACGTCGACGTGGGCGCCATTGGCCAGGATGCCCTCAAAGAGACCGCGTATCTCACCCATTTGCGCGGCGTAGACGCGCTCGCCCACGTCCTGCGCGCGTTTGATGACCCCGCGATCCCGCACGTCGGCCCCATCGACCCGCTGCGCGATATCAAGAATGTCGAATTCGACCTTATGGTCAGCGACCTGGGGCAAATCGAGAAGCGCCTCGAACGTCTGGAAAAAGACCTTAAGAAAATGCGCACTGCCGATCTCGAAAAAGAATTTGAGCTACTCAAGCTGGCGAACGCTCATCTGGGATCAGAGCGTCCGCTGCGCGAAATGGAGATGACGCCCGAGGACAAAAAGCGTCTTCGCGGTTTCATGTTCCTCAGCGAAAAACCAATCCTCTATGTGCTGAACGTAAACGAAAGCACAGAACTCGGGAAAGACCTTGAAGCCGCCGTCAGCAAATACAAGCTGACCGAAGTCGCCTGTCGCCCGAATGCTGGCGCGGCCGCGATCTGCGGAAAAGTCGAAGCCGAACTCGCGGAAATGAGCGACGCTGATGCCGCCGAGTTCCTCTCCAGCTATGGCCTCACCGAAAGCGGGCTGACTCGCCTGATCCGCACCACTTACGTTCTGCTTGGCTTGATGTCCTTCTTTACCGCCGGGGAAGATGAGTGCCGCGCCTGGACGATCCCGATAAATACGCGCGCTCAGGACGCGGCGGGCGCAATCCATTCCGATTTGCAAAAACACTTCATCCGCGCCGAAACCATCCGCTGGGACCAACTGCTCGACGCCGGATCAGAAGCCAACGCCCGCGCCCGCGGCACGCTGCGTCTGGAAGGGAAAGACTACATCGTGCAGGACGGCGACGTGATGCACATCCGGCATAGCGGCTAACCGGGAACCGGGAACTGGTATTATCCTTCGGGCAAATGCATCCCATCGTTCTCAGTCTTCTGCTAGGTCTCACCGCAGCCGCCGCCAACGTGTTCGGTGGCGCAATCATTGTCCAGAAAAACTGGGAGCGTTCCTACCTGAAGTATTTCGTCGCTCTGGGCGCGGGATTCATGCTGGCAACGGCCATCGTGGAGGTTTTCCCCACCGCCCTCGAATTGCGCGGCAAAAGTGCTGCGTTTCTGGTGCTGGTGGGCTATCTGCTCATTCATTTCTTCGAACACACGGTAAACACTCACTTCCATTTCGGAGAGGAAACCCACAAAGACGAGCTTGTTCACACCCACAGGGGATATTCGATCCTGCTCGGCCTCACCATCCATACATTTTTCGACGGCATCGCGATCACTGCCGGCTTTCTCGTTTCCAACTGGCTGGGCTGGATTATTTTTCTGGCTATCTTCCTGCACAAGATTCCCGAGGGATTCACCATCACCTCGGTCATGCTGGCAAGCGGTCAGAGCCGCCGCGTGGCGTGGGGTGCGTCCATGCTGCTGGGAGCCGCAACCTTCGCGGGAGTGCTGACCATGGCGCTCTTCAAACACCAGGTCAGCTATGGGTTGCCTTTGGCGGCGGGAGTGACAATCTATGTTGCTGCGTCCGACCTCATCCCTGAAGTGAACCGCGAGCCCGGGGTAAAGGTGGCTCTGGTAGTTTTTCTGGGAGTTGGACTCATGTTCCTGCTGGATCACCTCGTCCACCTGCACTAAGACTTCAATCCACGGTGTGTTTTGCCGTGTACCCTTCGCGCGCGATCACCTGAACTTTAACATCCTTGCCCTTCTGGTCTTTGAACTTGAGCGGACCACCGTCGGGCGCCATCACTTCCACCTTCAGCTTGCGGTAGGTGCCGTCAAGTTTCGGATTGGTGGGATGGTAGGCAATGCTGTACTGATGGCGGATGTCGCCGCCAATGTCGCGAAAGATCTCGGGAAACTCCGCCGGGAATCGCGGGAAGTAGGCGCGGCCGCCGGTCAAGCGTGCGAACGTGTTCAGTTCATTGTCGGCCTGCAAGTAATCGGTAATTTGAACGGGGTTGCCCGTGATTGGCCCGTGGGGCGCCGCCCTGCCCTGCCCTTCAAACATAATGCGCGCATACGCTCCTACACTAATGGGAAAGATGGTTACGTCCTTTGTGTTTTTGATCTTCTTCGTAATCTGATCCAGATTGATTCGGCTGAAAGTATCAATTCCGCTCGTGATCAGGATGATGTACTTGTGTCCTTGGATGCGGTCCACTCGGTCGAGAACGTCATAAAGTGCGTCGAACTCATTGGTCTCGGAGAAACCGGGAACTCGTAACTGGCTCAACGCGCCGTAAACCTCTTGCTTGTTCTGAGTAAAGTCGGCCAGGATATAGGACTTCATATCGTAGGAAATCACCGCCAGCCAGTCATCTTTTTTCAGAGTATTCGCGAATGAATAGGACGCCTGCCAGATGTCTTGTATGAAGTAGTAATCCCCGGAGGCGAATTCCACCAGCATCACGGCGGTGATCGGCGCGTCGGAGATGGTGAAGTTGCTGATCGTCTGCGGCGTACCATCTTCAGAAATGCGGAAATTTTCCTTCTTCAGGCTGGAGATAAACTGCCCATCTTTAGTCGTGACCATCACCGGCACTTCCACTACGGGCACGTCAACGTGGATGGAGTAATCAGGCATCCCTTCAATTTTCTTTGGCTTTTCGGTGGGTGGTGGCGGAGGCGGCTCGTCCTTTTTCTTGGGAACGGCATAGGGACCGACGTCGCCTTGCGGACCACCCGCGTCCGCCGGAGGCTCCGCCTGGCCTTTGCCGGGTTGGGACGCTCCCTGATCCTGCGCCGGGGTCAGCCCCGAAAAGCCTCCCAAGGCCAGAATCAGCAATAACATACGGCAAACGTACTTCAGCGGGATGCGGCCAAAGTCCAGTCCAAAACGCTCGCAAGCCTGCCAGAATCGATTCGAAATCATTTAAGACCCTCGGAAAACCCCTGTGCTAGTATAGACGCAGAGCTTCGCGATTGGGATGTTTTGCTCGGCTGTCGCTTTTCCCCTCCTACCCGGCAAATCGCATACGAAGCGCGAAGTGTAACTCGGCGGTTAGAGGACCGTTGGCGGTTCTCTGGGGAAGTTTGTGGGTGAACTTGGAATGAAACCAGCCGTTCTGGCCTTTGCTGTTCTCTGTCTTCTGCTCTCTCCCATAACCCAGGCGCAAACTCCGAAGCCGGTCGAAACCATTCCGGTCGAGCAAATCCATGCCGGCATGCGAGGCGTGGCCTACACCGTTTTTCAGGGAACGAAGCCGGAGTCCATGGACGTTGAAGTTCTTGGCGTCCTCACCAACGCGAACGGACCCAAGGGCGATGTCATCCTGATTCGCCTCACCGGAACCAAGGTCGAATACACTGGCGTGGTTGCGGGTATGAGTGGCAGCCCAGTGTACTTGAACGGCAAGCTGGCCGGCGCCGTAGCCTTCCGCATCGGCGAATTCTCGAAAGAGGCGATCGCGGGCGTTACTCCGATCGCCGAAATGCTCGAGATCAGCGCCCTGGACCATGATCCCGCTTCAGCGCCCATCGAAGCCACCTCAGCCGCGCATCCTCCGAGCAAGACTGCGAGCCCGGGGATTGCAAACACGCCAGCGCACGCCTCCACGAAACCCGATTTCACCAACTATCTGAAGCCCATCGAAACCCCGCTCGTCTTCGACGGATTCTCCGAAGACACAGTCCAGCGCTTCGCACCTCAGTTCTCCGCCGCCGGAATCGTGCCGGTGATGGGCGCTGGCTCCGTCAGCGATGCCAAGCAGCCCGAGCCGTTGGAGCCGGGCTCTGCAGTGAGCGCAATCCTCGTGCGCGGCGACATGAACATCGCCGCCACCTGCACCGTTACTTACATGGACGCGCAACACCTGCTGGCCTGCGGGCATCCACTGATGCAATTCGGAATGGTGGACTTGCCGATGACCAAGGCAACCGTGCTTGCAACCTTGGCCTCGCCGCTCAACGCTTTCAAGATCGTGAATGCCACTGAAACCGTGGGCTCATTTGTGCAAGACCGGCACAACGGAATTCTGGGAGAGTTCGGCAAGAAGCCGGAAATGATTCCGGTCACGCTCACTATCCGTGGCGAATCGGCCGACAAGCAGTTCCATTACGAGGTCCTGAACAACGAGCGCCTAAGCCCATTAGCAATGATGGCGACCGTGTTCAATGCGCTGCATGGCGTGAACGAGTACGGCGAAGAAACCACCTATCGCATGAATGGACGCATCAGCGTGGACGGATACCCGGACCTGACCATGCACAACATGTTCGCCGCCGTCGACGGCGGACAGCCGGGCGCCATGCTGGCCGCTATCTCGCTAGGCGAGCGCTTCAGCCGCATCTTTGACAACCCCTACAGCGTCCCCGCGATTCACGGCGTCCAGCTTGATTTCGATATCGTCCGCGAACGCCGCTGGGCGCGCCTCGAAAGCGCGCGTACAGATATCACCGAAGCCCGCCCCGGCGACGATATCTCGATTGAAGCCATGCTGCGGCCTTATCGCGGCGAGGGTGTGGTGCAACACATTCCTATCCACATTCCGACTTCGACTTCGAAGGGACCGCTTCGGATTCTGGTCAGTGACGGCGACACCCTCGACCATTTCCGGCGCGGCTCATCGTTGCTCGGACGCAAACTGGATCTGGCCGCGACCATCGCCTTCCTGAACAAGGAACACGTCAACAACCGTGTCTACGTTTCGTTGCTCGAAGCCGATCCCGAAGCCATGATCGCCGACAAAGTCATGCCCACGCTCCCGCTCTCCATCATGAACGTAATGGACGGCATGCGCGGCACCCAGGACATGCTGGTCTCGAGCGAGTCCTCGGTAAACGAAGCCGCCACCGGCCCGCTCGACTACGTGGTCGCCGGCGCTCAGGTATTGACGATCAACATTAAGTAGCCAAAGGTCGACTGGCCAAGCGCGGCACGAGCGCCATTGCCCGCGAGTCTATTCTCTCCTGCACAAGATGGCTGCGATAACACGCGGACTTCGGCGCCCGTGAAGCACCGCAATCACGACCAACGGCTTTTCATCTGGGGCGTAGGCGACGATGTAGTCGCGTATCGTTTGGAACCGCAACGGTCGAGAGGTAAGATCAGGTCGCTGGTGACCCTGATGAGGGAAAGCCACAAGTTTTCGAAGGGCGGACAAGATTTCCTCTCGCACACGCGTGGCAGCAAGAGGATTATCCTCAGCAACGAATTCCCATATGTCGTTGATGTCCTGCGCCGCGCCCGGGTGGAGATCAAAACCCTACCGGGCATTCATTTCAAAGATCGCTTCTTGATTGAGTCATCCTCACGCTGGCGGAGGGTTTCAAAGAAAGCTTCGCCTTCCACAGGCTTCACCCGGCCACTCTTGATGTCGTCGTAGCGGCCATCCAGCAAGCCGCGCACGTCGGCCACCTCCGTCAGATACGCCGCCATCGCGTCTTCCACCAGTTCATCCGTCGGACGGCCACTCTGGGAGGCCAGTTCATGAAGACGGAATTCGGTTCGAGGCTTGAGGTGCACTTCCATGCCTGTCAGTCTAAAGGCGGCGAAACACCATGTCAAAAGAAAGCTGGTCAAGAGGCGTTTTTTGCTCCGACGCGCCCCAAATATTCGGATCGATACGAAACTGGAATCCAAATCGTCCAAACCGCCCGCCCCAAGCGGGCGCGGTCATTGTATAATCAGTGCCGCTTTTGAGGCCGTCACGGAAGATTCGGCCATCATCGACCAGGAGTCAGTAAAAATGAAACGTTGTTTTGAATTTTCTACGATCGCCGCGATTGCCTTATTGCTAGGCGCGTCCATCCTCCCATGTTCAGCTCAGATTAACGGGACAACCGTAAACGGGAAGCCGATCATTATTCCCAAATCCAGCATCCCGCACCCCGGCCACATCAACACGAACTACTTTCTGGTCGGCACCGACCAGCGCCAGCCTCAGCCTCCTCCCGATGCGGAGACTCCGGCATCTGTGGCCTGTGTCTACGAATTAGTGTCGGGGCCGAAGGGTTGCCCGATTGCCACCACCACCAACGTCCCCACCGGCGGCGTGGGCGCCATCGCCATCGTGGATGCCGGCGACTATCCAACTGCGAAGGAAGACCTGCATGCGTTTTCGAGCCAGTTTGGCATCCCCGACGCAGACTTCCAAATCGTCTACGCCGACGGCCACAAGCCTCCGGAGTATTCGGATTGGGTGGTCGAAGAATCTCTGGATATCGAGTGGGCCCACGCAATGGCGCCCAAGGCCAAACTGTTCCTGGTGGAGTCCGTGCTATGCACCTCTGACAAGTGCAACACGGATCCTACTTGGCAAGCAGTGAAGGTCGCGAGTGATTTGGTGGCCAAAAATGGCGGCGGCGTCATCAGCATGAGCTGGGGAGACCCCGAATGGGCCCAGGAGCGTGACTTTGACCACTACATGACCACTCCGGGAGTGGTCTATTTTGCCGGAGCCGGCGACTGGGGTTTGAACTACCCGTTCCACCCTGCCGCGTCTCCGAATGTCGTCGCGGTCGGCGGCACTTACTTCAACCGGGATAATAACGGGGATTTCACCTACGAGCAGTACTACACTGGCGGCGGTGGCGGCGGCATCAGTCCTTATGAGCCCAGACCGAGCTACCAGGACATCATCAAGAGCATCGTTGGAAGCAAACGCGGGTTCCCCGACGTAGCTTCCGATTACTGCTGTGCTGCAATCTACCTTCAGGGCTGGGGTGAGGTGGGCGGCACCAGTTGGGCTTCCCCGACGTTTGCCGGAATCGTGAATGCTGCAGGTCTGCTGAAGAAGTCGTCCCATGACGAACTCAGCATGATTTACAAAGAGTACGCCAACCCGAAGCAGCATAAGGCGTATTTCTTCGACATCACCCAGGGCGATTCACAGTGCGTAGTCGGCTGGGACGAATGCGCCGGAGTCGGTTCTCCACGAACCTACAAGGGCAAATAGGCTACTGCCCTCTCTAACTCTTGTCCGCTGCCTTCGACGTTGGCTTCTAGAGTCCTACGGGCCAAGGCGGCGGGCGGGAGTGTCCGCCCTACGCGTTCCCGCTGTGCTTGCCCGATACGATCTGTTACGCCTCTTGCAGCCAGCGTGGTGGCCATCATGCAAGCTGCCCCGCTTGCCGATTTCTGCGGACGTCGTGCCTATATATAATGGGCATCTCTCGAACCGCATCGGTTAAAGCAAATGTCCTCTGCTCGCATCCCGTGGTGGACTTGGTTGATCGCAGCGTCCTTCATCGCCTGCTTCCTGGTGGGCTTTATCTATTTACCTCTCAAACTACCTGAGGCAACTGGGATCACCCCCAACTTTCGTGGCAACGGTGTGGCGGATGTGAAGCCGGGCAGCCCGGGCGACGCCGCCGGGTTGAAGCAGGGTGACAGAATCGTCAACCTAGATGGCCGACCTATACAGAGCCGAATTGAGTTCTTCAGCGCGCTAAGCAACACGGTATTCGACCATCCGGTTTCCATGGTTGTGTTGCGCGGCAGCCAGCAAGTTCATTTGCAGTTGATTCTCAATCAGCGGCTGACGCAAGCTCGGACTTCGAAAGAAACCGTCGGCTGGCGGGTGGAGGTCGCCGTCAGCCTGATCCAGTTGCTGACGGGGCTGCTGGTTCTCTTTAAGAGGCCGCGCGACTTCACCGCCGTCGCTGCCGGCATATTCCTCTGCGGCCTGGGCACCGGCAATTTTTATTTTGTGTCGCCGAATGCGGCGGTCGTGTGGAGAAGCTTGCCGCTGGCCATCCAGTGGCTCATCTTCCCTGCGCTGATACTTGGCGTCAATGGCTTGCCGGTTGCGCCGATGGTGCTGTTTTCACTTTCATTCCCCAAGCCTATGCTGCACCGCCCCTGGGCACGAATGATGCTGGCGGTTCTAGCTACGCCTCTGCTGGGCTTTGCAGCCATTTTTAATTACATCGTGCTGTTCGCCCCAGAGCACGCTGTCGATGCCATCCCCGCCTGGCTCGGGGTGATCATCGGGATCGATGCCCCGATTGCTTTTTTCGCCCCCGTGGTGGTCTTGGCCGTGAATTATTTCAGGCTCCGGGAGGTAAATGAAAGACGCCGAATACGGTTGGTGATTCTTGGCCTGCTTCTTTTCTTTGTCGATTTGCTTGCCGCTTTTGTGTTCTCCCTGTCTCCAAAGATGCTTTGGGTTTCTGCGATTGCGATCTCACCGCTCGTGTTTGGGCTGTCGCAGGTTCCTTTCACGATTTGCATAGCCTACGCGGTGCTTCGGCAGCGGCTGTTCCAGGTAAGTTTCATCGTCCGCCAGAGCCTGCAATACACCGTGGCGCGCGGCGCCCTTCTCATCCCCATCCCAATCCTGGCAGGACTTCTCATCTTCGATTTGATTGCCCACAAAGACCAGCCATTCGGAGTGCTGCTCTCCCAGCACGGCTGGGCGTATGCGCTGATGGGAGTGGTTGGAATCGTTGCCCACAAGAAACAGTCGCAATGGATGGAGTTGCTGGATCGCCGCTTTTATCGCGAGCACTACAACGCGCAGCACTTGCTGCGTCAAACGGTGGATGAGATTCGCGCCTCTTCCAACCTCGCAGAGGTTGCGCCCAAAGCGGTTGCCCGCATCGAGCAGGCGCTGCATCCCGAGTTTGTCGCCATCTTGACGCGCGAAGCCACCGATCCGCTGTATCGTTGCATCGCTGCGGCGCCCCCTGAAGTCTATCCCCACGGACTAAGCGCCGAGAGCAAGCTCATGTCGGCCTTTCGCCTCTTTGCCAAGCCCCTTCAGATATCTCTGGCCGAAAGCGGATGGCTCAAGCAGCAGCTTCCCTCAGAGGATACCAACTTCCTGCGGGAAGCGCGCATTGATTTAATGGTGCCCATTGCCATCGCGCCTCATGGTCGCGAGGCGCTTATGGTTCTGGGGCCGAAAAAATCAGAGGAGCCCTATGGCAACGAAGACCAGGAATTACTCTCGGGGATTGGCAGCGCGCTGGCGTTGCTCTTGGAACGTCCGGTTACGAGCGCGCTGGGCGGATTTGAAGAATGTCCCCGTTGCGGCTTGTGCTACGAAAGCGGCATGGGCCGCTGCGGCAACGAAAGCGCCCAGCTCACGCGAATGCCTTTTAACCGGCTGCTGACCTCGCGTTACCGCCTGGAGCGAAGGCTCGGCCGGGGAGGAATGGGCACTGTCTACAAGGGCACGGATACATCCTTGGAACGCGCCGTGGCGGTCAAGCTGATACGTGAAGACCTCGTCGCCAGTAACGAAGCGGCGGAACGCTTCCGGCGTGAGGCCAAAGCGGCAGCCGCATTCGCGCACCCCAATCTGGTCACCGTACACGACTTTGGCGTGGATTCGGATACCCGTGTGTTTCTGGTGATGGAGTTGCTCGAAGGCCTCACTCTGCGGCAACGATTCGGACAGCAGAAGAACTTTGCGCCGCAACAACTCTTGCAGATTCTCGACGGCATATGCGCCGGCCTTCACGCTGCCCACGAAAACGGCTTAGTCCATCGCGATCTGAAGCCGGAGAATATTTTCCTGGCCCAAAGCGGCTCGGGTGAAGTGGCAAAGATCCTGGACTTCGGCCTGGCGAAGTTTCTGGTTTCGCCGGCCAACTCAGCGGCAGCCACAGTCGACACTCTTCCGGGCGTGCTGATGGGTACGCCGCAGTATATGTCGCCGGATCAACTCACCGGTGAACCAGCATCTGCCGCGTGGGATATCTGGGCCCTGGCCGTGATCACTTACGAGATGCTGACCGGCATGCATCCCTTTCCCGCATCCTCCGTGGGCCAGATGCACCATTCCATAATCTCTGGCCGCTTCACCCCGATTTCCACTCATTTGCCCGATGCACCAGCGGAATGGCAGCAGTTTTTCGATCGGGCTCTCTGCCCTAAAACCGCCGCACGGCCGCAGTCCGCAAAAGAATTCGTTTCTGCGTTGGGAAAGGCATTTGCCCTTGCTGGGAAGTAGCCGCACCAGGCGCGATATGCAACGTGATAACCTGAAGTCCTCCTCTTATTTCTTGCTGAGGTATAAATTTGATCCGTCTGCGTTGGCTGTTCGCGATCTTTCCAATTTTCCTGCTTTCTTTCGCATCCGCCGAAGGCACGCGCACCTGGGAACAATCGAAGTTCGATGAGTTGGCCAAGGGAACGACCAAGGGCGTGGCCGTGCGCAGTACCGGAGGCCTGGAACTGGCCCCGGCCTTCACCGCGCTGACCACAACTCCATCGACTTACATCTGGTCGATCGCGGCCGACCGCGAGGGCAATCTCTACGCCGCCGCAGGCTCGCCCGCGCGGGTGTATCGAATTACTCCGGATGGCAAATCGGTTGTGATTTTTGAGCCCCAGGAACTCCAGGTGCAAGCGCTGGCCGTGGATAAGAGCGGGGTCATCTACGCGGCCACCAATCCCGACGGCAAGGTTTATAAAATCGAGCATCGCGCCGTCCCGACCCAAGTCTCCAAGGATAAGAAATCTTCGGACAAGGCAAACGATTCTTCGGAAAAGCCCGCCACAACTGTCGATTCCGCCTGGAGTTCGTCAGTCTATTTCGAGCCCACCACCAAATACATTTGGGACCTCGCGCTCGACGACGCCGGCAACCTGTACGTGGCAACGGGGGATCACGGAGAAATTTTCCGGGTCACCGCGAAAGGCGAGCACTCTGTCTTCTTCAAGAGCGACGAGGCCCACATCCGCGAGATGGCCTTCGATGGCAAAGGCAATCTGATCGCCGGTTCCGACGGCAGCGGTCTGGTCTATCGAATTTCCCCGAGTGGAGATGGTTTCGTTCTCTACAGCGCGCCTAAAAAAGAAATTACCGCTCTGGCCGTCGACAAGGCTGGAAATATCTACGCGGCCGGCGTCGGGGAAAAGCGGGGCGGAACCGCTGTGCCAGGTTTCACCGCTGCACCCGTCTCTATACCGACTGCTCCAGCTACTCCGGGCGCCGGGTCGCAGAGCGGGATCGTCATCACCAGTGTTGCCAGCGCGCCGTCGTCGATCAGTTTCCCCAGCCCAGGAGCAGGAACTGCCGGCGGTTCGGAGATTTATCGTATTGCACCCGACGGCTCTCCCAGCCGGGTTTGGAGTTCTCACGAAGACCTCGTATACGCGCTCGCCTTCGATCAACACGGCCGCCTGCTCGCAGGTACAGGAAATCGTGGACATGTTTTCGCCATCACCGGCGACGACGAATTCACCGACCTGCTCAAAGCCAGCGCAACCCAGGTCACTGCCTTCGCCAACGCTCCCCAAGGCGGGCTCTACGCCTCGACCAGCAACCTTGGCAAAGTGTTTTTGCTGAGTGCCACACCTGAATCCGAGGGCACTTACGAGAGCGATGTATTCGACGCTCACAACTTCTCGCGCTGGGGACGCGCCGAATTCCGCGGCGCTGGCAACGTCGAACTATCCGCCCGTAGCGGTAACGTGGATAATCCCGACCGCAACTGGAGTCCGTGGCAGAAAATCGATCTGCGCAAAGATGGCGCGGTCAGCGTACCTCCTGCGCGCTTCATTCAGTGGAAGGCCGTGCTGCGTTCAGGTAATCCTGCCCCGCGCGTCGAAAGCGTCATGCTCAATTACCTGCCCAAAAACGTGGCCCCTGATTTTGACGACGTTACGGTGCAAGCCGGAGTTCGCTATCAGGCGCTGCCCAAACCCGCGGGAGTAGATCTCAGCGCATCAGGAAACCAGCAAACCCACTTCGACACACCGCCGCCGACCACGCATGACCGCGATGCCATCGGCGTGAAATGGAGTGTGCACGACGACAACGACGATCAGATGGTTTATGCCGTGTACTATCGCGGCGATGGCGACACCCGATGGCTCCTGCTGAAAGACAATCTGACCGACAAGTTTTACTCCTTCGATGCCTCGCTGCTGCCCGATGGCGGCTACTCCGTCAAAGTTGTAGCGTCCGACGCTCCATCGCATTCTCCCGGGCAGGCGTTGACCGCGGAAAAAGAAAGCCTTCGCTTCGAGGTGGATACCACGCCGCCGCAGATCGAGAATCTCACCGCCGCAGCCGAGGCTGGCCAGATCCACGTGAGTTTCCGCGCCGCAGACAGTTTCTCGAACATCAAGCGCGCCGAGTACTCCGTGGACGCGGGCGACTGGCAATTCATTGAACCGGTCGGCCAATTGTCAGATTCGAAAACGGAGAGCTACGACTTTCGAGTCACGATACCGGCCGATCGCACCTCGACCGCAGCCGTCAAGGCCCCCGGACAGCTAGAGCATGTAGTCGTTGTCCGCGTCTACGACCGCTACGACAACATGAGTTCCGCGAAAACCGTAATCCGCGGAAAGTAGCGCAGCCGACATTTGCTATTGCGGCCGGGTGTCCCGCCCGGCTTCGCTAAGTCGCGCGATGATCGCCATTCGTAAGCTGATCGGCTTTCCGCAACTCCGGAAACACCCAAGCCCAGATAGCAATCACCACCAGAGTTCCAATGCCGCCCAACACCACCGCCGGGACGGTCCCAAACCACTGCGCCGTCAGGCCCGACTCGAATTGTCCGACCTCGTTGGAAACCCCGATGAAGAGCATGTCCACCGCGTTGACCCGCCCGCGCATTTCGTCCGGCGTGCCCAACTGAATCAGCACGCCGCGGATAATAACGCTGACCATATCAGTCGCACCGATCAGCAGCAGCGCAATCAGCGAAACCACCAAGCTTTTCGATAATCCGAAAACAATGGTGCACACCCCAAAGCCGGCAACGCACCAAAGCATCGTCGGCCCGGCCCGGCCGCGCAGCGGGCGATGAGCCAGCAAGATCGCCATCAGTGCCGCGCCCACTCCGGGTGCGCTCCGCAACAATCCCAAGCCCCATGGCCCCGTCTTCAAAATTTCTCGCGCATAGACCGGCAGCAACGCAACCGCCCCGCCCAGCAAGACCGCGAACATGTCCAGCGAGATCGAGCCCAGAACGAGTTTGTTCCGCCAGATGTAACGAAATCCCGCCAGCACGGTGGTCAGACTCACCGCTTCGCGCATCCGCGGCTTTATCTGCGGCTTGATTCGCACCGTACACAGCAGCGCCACCAGCGAGGTCACCATCGCCGTCAAATACACCGCCGAAGGACCGCCAAAGAATGCATAGATCAGCCCGCCAACTGCCGGGCCCAAAATCGTACCGCCTTGCCACACGCTCGCGTTCCAAGCCACTGCATTCGCGAAGTGTTCCTCCGGAACCAACTGCGGCAGCAGCGCCCGGCTCACCGGCCCGCTAAGCGCATTGGCCGCGCCGACCAGCACCAAAACTGCATAAATCCAGTAGATGTCCGGATGCACTCCATACGCGCCCCACAACGCGATCCCCCACAAAAGTCCTGATCCCACGGCGAATCCGGCATAACATAACATCAGCAGCTTGCGCCGGTCGAAGCGATCCGCCACATGCCCGGTCACCAGAAACAACAGAAATCCCGGAAGAAATTGCGCTAGACCCACCAACCCCAGATCCAGCGGACGCTTCGTGATTTCGTAAACTTGCCATCCCACCGCGACCGATTGCATCTCGAGGGCAATCTCAATAAGAAATCGCGCCAGCTCGTAAACCGCGAAATCCGGATAAGTAAACGCAATGCCACCCGCGAGCCTGGGATCCCTCGTCGCCGCCATCGCTAACTACTGTGCCACAAAACCAATCACTGGAGCACGGGTGCCAACACACAATGAGACAATGACCACATCACTCCATGACGCGAGGGCTCAATCTATGTGGCTGGATCGCGTGCGTCGTCTATTCAACCATCCCCAGTTTCTGGCTGCTGATCCACCCCCGCGCCGCCTACTGGCGCTCGCGCAAACGTTCTCCGTACCTGGTTCTACTGCCGTTGTGGATCGCAATGTGGATCGTCCTCGCGTGGCTCACCTCCCGGTGGCGATCCCGAACCCTCTACACCACGCCATGGACGTGGATTCCCGCCATCGCCCTATTCACGGCCGGCCTGTGGATCTACTCTCAATCCGGAAAGCACTTCAGCCGCGTCCAACTGGGCGGACTGCCCGAACTCGTCCCCAATCACAGCCAAGAGCGCCTGGTAACGTCCGGAATCCGCAGCCGTGTCCGCCATCCTGTGTATGTGGCACATTTCTGCGAAATGCTGGCCTGGAGCCTCGGTACCGGACTGGCCATCTGTTATGCGTTAAGCGCACTCGCAATGATCACGGGCGCAATCATGATCCGCTTGGAAGACGCAGAACTAGAGCAACGATTCGGAGAAGAATACCGAGCCTACCGACAAAAAGTCCCGGCACTGCTGCCCAGGATCCCTTGAGGGCTGCAAGACAAAGATTTTCATTCCAATCCACGATTGTCATTCCGAGCGCAGCGAGGAATCTGCTGTTCTTTGAATCGCGGAAATGTCCGACCCCCAGAAAATATTGTTTGCAGTTTTGTCGACAATCAAACTTCCGGTTCGACTAACCGTCAGTACAGGCAAGGAGGCCTGCCCAAATGCAATATCTGCTGCTAATTTACGGAAACGAAAAGCAATTCGACAAATTGACCCCGGTGGAACAGGACAAAATCCACCAGGAGTACATGGAACTTTCCAAGAGCATGGCGCAGAGCGGCCATATGCGGGGCGGCAACGAACTGGACCGTATTTCCAAGGCCAAGACCGTCCGCGTGCGCGACAAAAAGCGCGCGGTCACCGATGGCCCATTCGCCGAAACCAAAGAACAGCTCGGCGGCTATTACCTCGTCGAAGCGAAAGACGTCGACGAAGCGCTGGCGCTGGCAGCGCGAATCCCGTCCGCCCGCTGGGGCTCGATCGAAGTCCGCCCCATCATCCCGCATGAAATGCCCACCTAACCCAATGGAGGCCGGGCGCCCTCGCCCGGCCTTACCAGCCACCTTCATGATCCATCTATAATTCCATTGGGCTGACGCCTCCAATGAAATTCGAGCTCTTTGTTGCATCGCGATATCTGCGCGCCAAACGCCGCCAGGCAGTCATCGGCGTCATCACCGGCATTTCCATTGCCGGAGTTGCTGCCGGTGTCGCATCCCTAGTCGTGGCCCTGGCCATCAACAACGGATTTCGCCAGGATCTCCAGGACCGCCTTCTCGGCTCGACCTCTCACATCAACCTGCTCCGCATCCAGAGCGACGGAATCAAAGACTGGCGTCCGCTCATGGAGCGCCTGTCAAAAGAACCGCACATCGTCGCCACCGCCCCCGCGATCTACGAACAGGTTCTGATCTCTCGCGGACCACGCGCTCGCGGCGCTGTCCTGAAAGGGATGATTCCGAGCGAAGAAAGAAAAGTCAGCGATCTTTTGAGCACGGTAAAAATCGGCTCAGCCGACGCGCTGGGAGAGGGCACAATTCGCATAAGCATCAGTGCCACTCGACCCGAATCCACACCGCCAGACCAGTCTCCCACGGACCTTCAGGGCGTGGAAAACCGCGTTGCCGCTATGCCGCCCATCATCCTCGGCAAAGACATGGCCGACGAGTTGGGTGCTACGCTCGGCTCCGTCGTATTGGTCACCAGCCCGCAAGGCGAACTCACTCCCTTCGGCATGGTGCCCAAGTACAACCGCTTCCACGTGTCAGGAATCTTCAACTCCGGCTTCTACGACTACGATAGCTCCTGGGCGTTCACCCGCCTCAGCGATGCGCAACAATTATTCGGCCTCGGCGATCTGGTTTCCGTGATCGAGTTTAAAGTGGACGACATCTACCAAGCCGAGCAAATCTCCCGCCAACTCGAACAGGCCGCTGGAAAGGGTTTCATGGCCACGAACTGGATGGAACAAAACAAAGCGCTCTTCCGCGCTCTGCGCCTGGAACGTCTGGTGACATTCATCACCATCGGCCTGATCGTCTTCGTGGCCGCGCTCAACATCCTGATCTCGCTCACCATGATGGTCATGGAAAAAACTCGTGACATCGCCGTGCTCATTTCCATGGGCACGCGCAAATCGCAGGTACGCCGCATCTTCATCGCCCAAGGTGTCCTGATTGGAGTGGTAGGAACCGCGATCGGCCTCGTTCTCGGCTACGCCCTGTCCTGGGCCGGCGGCCATTACCACCTGCTGTCGCTCGCGCCCGAGGTCTACTCCATCGACTACGTGCCCTTCGCCCCCCGCGCCATGGATGGCGTGCTGGTTGCGGTAGTAGCGATAGGCATCTCGCTGATCGCGACTGTATATCCGTCCTGGTCAGCCGCCCGGATCCTCCCCGCCGAAGCTCTGCGCTACGAATGATCACAAATTCACGCCGGCATCCTGACCCCAAATCCACCGTGTCATCCTGAGCAAAGCGAAGGATCTCTGAACTTCGTTAGCAGTGCGAATACTTTCCGTTGAGCTACGGATGATCTGTGAATACAAGCAATGCACACGCTAGCCCGGGCCCGTCCTCGCAGCCGGGCGAAAGTCCAAGATCCGCCTCCGGAGCAGGCACCGCCGTGGAAGCATGGCGCTTCACCGCCACCAAAAGACTCTTGCACTAATCCGGGCTTCAGCCCCTGTGGTTCGTCTGCATTCTGTTCAACCAACTCCCCGCACTCTTGACTCACTTTTGACTCCTTTATGACATCCACCATGCACCGATCTGTCATCATCCCCTCGTGGCGCTCGGATGTGACTTCGGGTCCCGTTCGCTGGGTCCGCAGCTGGTGACCGAGGTCACATCCAGCTCCTTGCTTTCTGCAGTAGAGTTTGTTTTAGATGTTCCCGAAGAGTTGCGCAGGAACGTTTCCGCCAGACCCGTGTTTTAATGGGAATGGCAAGCTGCCTCGGGTGAGTCGAGTAGAGGATGGCTCGTTCCCCGTGGGGTTCGTGAGACGAGGAGCACTCCGGGTGCATCTAATAAACGAGTTCATATTAAGGACCGAGGGCCTCAAGAAGGTCTTTCGGTCGGGCAAGTCCGATTTAGTGCTCTTTGAAAACTTATCGTTTCAGGTGGCTAAAGGCGAAATGCTCGCGATTGTGGGCGAATCGGGTGCTGGCAAAAGTACATTGCTGCACATAGTTGGCGCCCTTGATCGAGCTTCTGCGGGTGACGTATACTTCGCGCATCTGCAATTGAGTTCGCTTTCTGAGAACGCTGCCGCCGAATTTCGCAATCGCGAGGTCGGCTTCGTCTGGCAATTCCACTATCTTCTGCCGGAGTTTACGGCGCTGGAAAATGTGGCTATGCCGCTCCTGCTTCGGGGTAAACCTTGGCAGGACGCGCAAGCAGAAGCCTCGCGGTGGCTCCGTGAAGTCGGATTGGACCAGCGCTCGCATCATCGTTCGGGAGAGCTTTCCGGCGGCGAACAGCAGCGCGTGGCTCTGGCGCGGGCGCTCATCACCCAGCCCAAGCTCCTGCTGGCGGACGAACCAACCGGAGACCTTGATAGCCGTACAGCGGATTCGGTCTTCGAGCTGATTGCGAGGTTGCATCGCGACTATCAGTTGACCTCTCTCATCGCCACCCACAACTTCGCTTTCGCCCGCCGCTGCCAGCGCGTGTTGCGCTTGCAGCAGGGAAAGATCGAGGAGGTAGCACCGGAAACGCTACCCGTATAGCACCTCACGGCGATTGACTTTTCTTCCGTGACGTGTCGGAATGATAACGAGGGATTTTCGAAAGGTGTGAAGACCGCGGCCGTGGGCATGACAAGAAGTTGCAACCACTTGCGGAGAAACGATAAGTAAGTATCTTTGGTAACTGATAGCTACGCGCCAAACCCGCGATATAAACACTGTAGCGGTTGGCACTGTGATTGCACCATTAACTTAGGGTCAGGGAGATCCGAGGAGCAGGGCCGCCAGGTCGACCCCCAACGCTCCCCGCGATCTCGGGGGAAAGGGTCATATGTTTGAACGTTATACGGAGAAGGCGAGGCGCGTCATCTTTTTCGCGCGCTATGAAGCCAGCCAGTTCGGGTCTCCTTATATTGAGACGGAACATCTTCTGCTCGGACTTCTGCGAGAAGATAAGGCCCTGACCAATCGCTTTCTGCGTTCGCACGCTTCGGTCGAATCCATTCGCAAGCAGATCGAGGGACACACCACCATTCGCGAGAAGGTTTCCACTTCCGTCGATCTCCCGCTGAGCAACGAGTGCAAGCGGGTGCTCGCTTATGCCGCTGAAGAAGCCGAGCGTCTCTCCCACAAGCACATCGGCACTGAGCATCTGCTCTTGGGTTTGCTGCGCGAAGAAAAGTGCTTTGCCGCCGAAATTTTGCACGAGCGTGGTCTGAGACTCTCGACCATCCGCGAGGAATTGGCTCGCACCAGCCAGGAAAAGGCCCAACCGCAACGTCAGCGCGAGTCGTCTCTGTTGAGCGAGTTCTCCCGCGACCTCACTCAGGCCGCCATGGATACCCAACTCGATCCGCTCGTCGGACGCGACGGCGAGTTAGAACGGGTGATTCAGATTCTCTGCCGCCGCACCAAGAACAATCCGGTGCTGATCGGCGAACCCGGCGTAGGAAAGACCGCGATCGTCGAAGGCCTGGCGCAGCGCATTGCCGATGGCGAAGTTCCATCGTTTCTCGCGGACAAACGCATCCTGGCTCTCGATCTATCCTTAATTGTCGCTGGCACCAAGTATCGTGGCCAGTTTGAAGAGCGCCTCAAGACCATCATGAAAGAATTGATGGAGTCGCAGAACTCGATTATCTTCATCGATGAACTGCACACGCTCGTCGGCGCAGGCTCGGCCGAGGGTTCGCTCGACGCGGCCAACATTCTGAAGCCCGCGTTGTCACGCGGAGAAATTCAGTGCATCGGCGCCACCACGCCGGGCGAGTATCGCAAGTCCATCGAAAAAGATCGCTCCCTCGAACGTCGCTTCCAGGCGGTAAAAGTTCCCCCGCCGAATGAAGCCGACGCCACCAAGATTTTGTTCGGGATCAAAGACCGGTACGAGAAATTCCACGCCGTCACCTACACCGACGACGCCATCAACTTCGCCGTATCGCACTCGAACCGCTACATTCCCGACCGCTTCCTGCCCGACAAGGCAATTGACCTCGTCGACGAAGCCGGCGCCCGCGTAAAGCTGCGCCAGACTTCGCTGCCCGAGGAACTCACCGAGGTGCAGAAGCGCATCAAGTTCATCGTTCACCGCATGGAAAACGCTATCGCGAACCACGAGTTCGAGAAGGCGCGTTTCTACAGTGATGAGGAACGCAAAGAGCGCGAGAACCTGCGCGCTCTTCGCGAAAAATATCATCTCGACGAATCTTCCACCGGCGTAGTAGGCCGCGAAGATATCGAGGATGTCGTGTCGCGCTGGACCGGCGTCCCTGTAACCTCGATCAAAGAAGAAGAAACCCAAAAGCTTCTTCGAATAGAAGAAGAGCTCCACAAGAGAATCATCAGCCAGGACAAAGCCATAAGCGCGCTGGCGCGCGCAATCCGCCGCAGCCGCGCCGGATTGAAAAACCCCAACCGCCCCATAGGCTCCTTCCTCTTTCTTGGCCCCACCGGCGTAGGAAAAACCGAAGTAGCCCGCACCTTAGCGCAATTCATGTTCGGCACAGAAAAAGCCCTCGTAAGATTTGACATGAGCGAATTCATGGAGAAGCATTCTGTTTCTAAGCTGATTGGGTCGCCTCCGGGGTATGTGGGATACGAGGAGGGGGGGCAGCTTACTGAGCGGGTTAAGCGGGCGCCTTACTCTGTGGTTTTGCTGGATGAGATTGAGAAGGCGCATCCGGATGTTTTTAATATTTTGTTGCAGGTGTTTGAGGATGGGCAGCTTACCGATGGGTTGGGCAATACGGTCGACTTCAAGAACACTATCATCATTATGACTTCCAACATCGGGGCGCGGCACTTGCAGCGCCGCGAGGGTCTGGGCTTCCAGTCGAGCAAGGAAGACATGATCTCGGAGAAGGTCGAGGATCTGGTCAAGAACGAAGTGAAGCGAACGTTCAATCCGGAATTTCTTAACCGGCTGGACGAGATTATTCTGTTCAGCGCTTTGAGTGAAACTGACCTGATCCAGATTCTGGAGCTCATGGTCAGCTTGCTGAATCAGAACCTGTCGCAGAAGGCGATCACGGTTACCGTGACTGACGAAGCCAAGAAGTGGATTCTCAGCCAGACGCTCGTGGACCGCAGCTACGGCGCGCGTCCGCTACGCAGGGCTTTGCAGAAGTACATTGAAGATCCACTGTCGGAGGCTTTGATTCAAGGGACCATCGCTACGCGGCCGGCGTTCATCGAGGTCTTCCTCGGGGACAACAAGCTGTTCTACCGTCCGGTGGATTCGAAGGAAACCGAGGGCGTGTTGTTGTACGAGAACTAGCTGTCAGCCTTCAGCGCTTGCGGTTGGCCTTAATTCTTCGGGACAGCTGCCCGACAGAGAGTACGCCCGCTGACGGGTTAGATACCATGTATGCGGACTAGTGCTAAACTGTCACTCGAACGCGTTCTTAATATCAGTGCCCAGCACTAATGATGACTATCCAGCATTCTTAGAAATGCCCTTACCAAAATGAAACTCAGGATTCCTCCGGCCCAAAGGGACGGCTTCAAGCAGTTCATGAGCCTGCCCGACGATAAGTGGAGGTCTCTGCTCCGAGCTTTGGAGGCTGCGGAACCCACGATTTCGGCGTCGGTTCTGGCCAAGCATGTCTCGCCGCAAGTTGACCTCAGTCCTGAACTGCTGCGGCAGGTGATCGTGGCAGCCGGTTCTCTGTATGTGACCCGTGACCAGCGGGGCGTAAGTACGGGAGAATTTGCGGAGGCAGTCGTTCAGGCGGCCGTCGAGGAGAAGTTGCTGGACCGAGGGGATTCCGAAGCGACATCTAGGCTCAAAGAGCGGATTTCGCGACTCTTGTCTCTAGACCAGTCGCTCGGTGTTTCGGCGAAGGCCACAGAGTTGCTGGTGAGGCACAAGAACCCGCTATTGACCGCGAGGATCTTTACAGACATTCGGCCGGTATTCACCGGCGAGGCGAATCCAATCCCGCGGGCTGCGGTTGTCGTACATACTTTAGAACTTTTAACCAATACCGACGGGCACCGTTTGTCTCACTACGTCGCCTTGGACAGCACGGACCTGCAGACTTTGAAACGAATTGTCGATCGCGCAATCCACAAGGAAGCCTCACTGAAAACGGTCATGGCATCGCTGCCATTGGTCGAGATTAAAGAGATTGAGGAGTAGTTGAATGGCACCTACTGCGCAATTTGAAATTCCCGACACGGAATTCCCGGAGTGGCCAGCTCATTCAGAGGGATTCTTGAACCTGGCCGATGATGAACCAGGATGTACTGAGAATCCATCCGGGGAACTTGAGGATTTGATCGCCAAGCGCCTCCCATACTGGGACGCTCAAACAAAGCTGACCGGCAACTTGTGGGGGGCTCTGGTCAATCGTCGCCAAAGTGACATCAGTTCTGTAATCCGAGCAGCGCGTGCATTAGTTGATTTGGGTGAGAATTGGGACGGAGAGGGTGGCCGTGGCTATTCGCTGGAGACTTGGAAACGGGTGAAGAAATTTCTGGTGTCGCATGCATCTGTGGCAAGATCACCGCTCCCGGTGCCCGCAATCAACCCCGCGGATCAGGGTAGCTTCGATGTTTTTTGGCGCCTGAGTGACCGACAACTCCTTGTCAATTTCCCAGAAGACGAGTTTGCGCCAATTACTTACTACGGACAGAATCAGCAGGGAGACAACACGATATCTGGTCGCATCACTGCGGGTAAAAAGCGGCTGGACTTAGTCGCATGGTTGACCCAGAACACGAAATAGTTCAAGAGTGGATCGAACACATACCCGAACCCGATCGTCTTTTCATGCGGGTTCATGTGAAGTCACTCACGGAACGCCAGCTTCATCCCGGCATCTTCCGCGAGCGTCAGGGAGCGATGTCTGTCGATTGGGAGCGGTATTCCAGTGCCGAAGATACCCGAGGTCGCGCGCTCAGTCCAGATGAGAACGGTGTAATTGCGCTAGTCACGGGCGACGTCCGGAGGATTGAAGGGCTGTCGGTCGAACACGAACCTCTCCGATCTAATCGGGCGCACAGCGGGATTCACGGCCTGACACTCCCAGGATCGCTTCCAGCGGAAGAAAGCAAGACTAAGCGCCGTGCATTGCTCCTCGGGTTGGTAGATGGATGGCAGATAGATCCCTTTGAAGCGGCATAAATACCGTATCGCGGCAAGCTTTGTTCTGGTGGCTGGCCTCGCGGCCGCCCAAGCCCAGCAGACTCCGGATCCGCATCAGGTTCCGGTGATGGATGGGGAGGCGGGGCCTTGTTCGGTTGGCTTCACCGTTACCGATGTTAAAGGTGCGCCGATTTACGATGCGCGCATTCGAGTGCATATGGCTTACGGATTCGCAGGGGTGCGGCGGCTTGATCTTGAGGCGGCTACCAATGTCGATGGCAAGACGGTATTCAAGGGACTGCCGGAGAAAGTCAAAGGCGGGACGCTGATGTTTCGCGCATCGCAGGGGAAGCGGGAAGGGTCGGCGGTCTACGATCCGGCGAAGAATTGCGGCGGGCAGCAGAGTAGTATTGTTCTAAGCGAGAATTAGGCAAACCCTAATTAGTCGTAGCAGGTCACGAGCGTCCAATATTTGGCGGTTGAAATTCCCTGGGACGGCACCGGTGGCGCGGACACCCGTGGATCCCTCACTTCGTTCGGGATGACAGGATATGTTTTTCTTTTGCGACCTTCGCCCTTGAGCGGTAATCCTACAGACACGGGTTATCAGCGCGGAGCAGCTATTCTTCCGAGGAGCGTCATGGACAAAGTCAACATTGCGGAGAAGTTTTCACACATTACGGAGTACTGGAAACCTTACGTTGCGGCTGAGCTTAATGGGCAGATGGTTAAGCTGGACAAGATCAAGGGGGAATTCGTGTTTCACCATCACGATCACGAAGATGAGCTGTTTCTGGTGGTGAAAGGGCGTTTTCGGATGGAGTTTCGCGACCGCCACGTTTGGATTGAAGAGGGCGAGTTCATTGTGGTCCCGCGTGGAGTGGAACATCGTCCGGTTGCCGATGAAGAGTGCTGGTTCTTGTTGTTTGAGCCGGCTTCCACGTTGAACACGGGGAATGTGGTGAACGAGCGGACGGTCCGGGAGTTGGAGCGGGTTTGAGGGATGTAAGGTTACGGGTTGGTCTCCCAGGTCTCGAAAGGCACGAGACCTGGGGCACCCGGGGAGACATCGACAATTCGTAATATACCGCGTTGTTACCTTGGCTCTGTCCTGATGCAGCGGCCGGGAAAATCGCAAAACACCCGACGATCACTATCACTGTTCCGAGGAACAGCCACGGCGCAAACTTGCTTGCGTTGTTCATAATTTGTCTCCTTTCGCCATGGTCCTCGCATAATAATCTTGTACCTAAGCTGTTCGCTACGGCTGAATCGCAAATACAGTCCCACAGTTTCCGGTGCCGCAGTTCTGTCCAGTTCCACCTAGCTGGGTTACTCCAAAAATATCGTTGTTCTTACCGAACACTAAGCCGCCGATGGGGTAAGCCGCGTCAGGATCACCAGTGAAATTGTAGAGAATAGTGCGGTGCCAGCCCCCTCCACCCGTAGGCCGGTCTAGCCGAAAGAAGGTGCCGCCGCGAGAAGTACCACCACCGCTTGCAGTACCGTAAATGTTGCCTTTAGCATCTATGAGCAGCCCAGATTGCGGCTGGTACCCATCAGTGCCAAAAGTATGCAGCACGCGTTCCGTCCACGAACCGTCGGAGCCAGGTGAGAGCCGAAACACCGTGCCGTCGGCGTCGTTGCCTCCTCCGCCAAATTTTGTTGTACCATACAGACAACCTTGAGCATCGAAAGTCAAGCCAGCGGTCGGGCCTGCGCCATCCCCGGTCTCTCGATAGAAGCGGTGAAGGACGGCTTCCGTCCACTTGCCGCCTTTCCGGGCTGGCGGTATCAAACTAAACGCCGTTCCCAGGTCCTTATAGCCGCCTGTGTAGGTCGTGCCGTAGATCACGCCCTTGCTGTCGAAAACCAATCCGCCGTTGGGATTCGCTCCGTCCGTTCCGGCATTGAAGCCGTGAAGCACTCTCTCCGTCCATTTGCCGCCCTTCTTCCTTGGCGGACTCAACTCGAAGACCGCTCCGCAGTATTGGTAAAACGCATTGCAGGTTGTCCCATAGCCCCCGCCGAACATGGTTGCCCCATACAGGTTGCCTGCCTTGTCGAAAACCAGATTCCCGTTGGGCAGATATCCCTGCTTGGCAGTTGGAAAGCTGTAGAGTATGGTTTCCGTCCATGCCCCGCCTTTCTGGGCTGGCGGTGATAGCTCGTAGACCGTGCCGCATCCGACCTTCTCACCCAGGAGAACGCAGTTGCCAGTTCCGCCGTAGCCGGTTGTGCCGAAGAGGTTCCCAGAGCTGTCGATGATCACGCTGCCCACCGGAGTGTTGCCGTCGCCTGAGGCGTTGCCTTTGAACACATGGAGGACGGTCTCGGTCCACGGATCTCCATTCTTCGCTGGTGGCGAAAGCTGAAACACGATGCCGCACTGGGCCGGCGGACATTCGCCTCCGCCTTGGTCGGTGGCACCATAAAGGTTGCCCGCTGCGTCGAACACCACGCCGCCCGCTGGCGAGGAGCCGTCGGTCGTCCCGCCCTGGAAACTGTACAGCACTCTCTCGTTCCACTCCGCCGAGGCGGTTGCGGCTAGCGTGAGGATGAGCAGCAGCAGGCGGGCTTTGTTAGTCATCGATGCCATCTCTTCGGATTGATTCCAGCCGCCGGGGCAGGAACGGCGCGGGTTTCGCGATAGTACATCGGATTGGGGATGGCGTCTACCGGGGTTTGGCAGGGTTGGTCCCTGCGGGGCCGGGATTGGATCTGGGGATTGATGGCACGACTGAAGTCGTGCCCTTCCCATCGAGTTTCGCGGGCGGGACGCCCGCGGCTACATTCTTATTGCAGCATTTCCAGGGTGCGGCAGGTTCGGTTTATGGTTTCGCGTTCTTCGGGGGTTAAGTCGGCGAACTCGAAGCCGTATCGGTAGCCGGTGCAGTTGCGTACTACGCCTTTGACGCGGATCGGAGTAGTGGCGACCGGGACCGAGAATTGCAGTGCGACGGAGGTGCCGACTTCCCATCCGGCGACAAATACGCCGGCGATTCCTCCCTCGTTGATATTCAGGGAACGGCCGCGCATCTCGCGGGGCTCAACGCCGAGAATTGCCGCTTTCAGCTCGGTTTCGAGGTCGTAGCGGTGATAACGGCGGGAGTAGGCTTTGCGCTCGGGTTGTTGGGGCTGATCCATAAGCTAAGAATCCATACGCCAGAAATCATTTTCACACTTCAGTGCCAGAATAGTTGACTTACATTGGTCTTGTTCGGAAATTGGAACAAGACGAAGGGGCATGGTTGTCCCGGTGTCCCAAATCGGGTCAGCCAGGCATGGCGAGGTCGAGTGCCGAAATTCTTGTCAAGCCCCCGGGAAGGGCAAATTCTTTGCAAGCGTCTGATTTCATTCTGAAAATAAAGTTTGAAAACGTGTCATAGTTGCCCTGTGGGATGTGCTACGCTATATCTATAGATGTAAATAATGGCGCGGCCATATAGCCGCGCCTTTTCTATTTGGGCCATGGCTTAACTCGCCAAGGGTCCTAATCCTCTGAAAACATGGACGTTCGTCGGCAGGAGCACATCTTGCCGAAGCCCCACTTCTCGCACAGAACGCGAGAAATGGGGCACCCTGCCATGCGGCATCGCGTGGGACGGCGGAGGTGTGGCTGGCAGGGGCGACGGAAAGGAACAGGCGACTGGAAATGGCGATGGGACCCGGGAGCACAGGGGGGAATTTTTCGCGGCCGCGATCCACGAAGATACGGTTCGTGGTGTCGGGGCGCCGGACGTCGAAGCAAGTGGGCGAGTTTTTTGAGGCGGCGTTTCTGACCAAGGCGGCGAGTTTGGGATTTGGCGTGTCGAAGCCATGGGGAGACAGCCAGCGCTATGACTTTATTGTGGACAACGGCGAGCAGCGCTGGCGAATTCAGGTAAAAGCGACGATCACGAAACATTGCCAGAGCTACGTGTTGAACTCACGGCGTTTCCAGAAGAAGCGGCCAGTTGCTTATACAAAAAAAGACATTGACTTCCTGGTTGGGTATGTGGCGCCGCTGGATCGCTGGTATGTGATTCCGGTGGAGGCTTTAAAGGGGCAGTACTGCTTTCGGATTTTTCTGAAGGAATGCAAGCGGGCGCGGTTTGAGCAGTATCGCGAAGCGTGGCATCTGCTGCGGACGCAGGGGTCGGGGAGGTGACGAGGCGGGCTGCGTCGTTTGCGGGCTTGAGGGCATCTAGATCGCATCATGGAGATCGTCGTTTATACCGCTTTTTGGTGTCCGGATTGCCGCGAAGCCAAGCGCTTTCTGCAACAGCACAACCTGTCTTTCAAGGAGATTGACATCGAACAAACGCCCGGAGCGGCGGAGGAAGTGGTCAAGCGGACCGGGAAGCGTGCCATCCCACAGTTTGTGATTGACGGTGAGTGGGTGCAGCCTTATCGCGTGGGCGAAGGGTTTTTGTATGAGGAAATGGCTGAGCGGTTGGGGGTTAAGGAGCCTTAGGGGGGATCTTTGTGGGCCTTTCTGGTTCCAGCATTTTTACTTCGTGAACCACAAAGGTACACGAAGGATAGAATCGCGCCCATATTGGGAATCCGTTACTTTGGACTCGTGAGTTGCGGTACTTTCTGGCCATTGGTGACGGGCGCGCTGCGATATAGCATTGTAGGCATCCATGACCTCGGAGACTACAGCCCGCGGGTTGCTTGTTGGGGTGAGCGATCGGCGTCGGGTTCCACGTTATCCGTGCAGCGGTCAGGCGCAAATCACGTGCCTGCCTTTACGCGGGACTCTGCTTCGGGGCAGGGTGCGCGACTTGGGGCTGGGTGGATGCTGCATTGAATCCATCGAAACGATTTTTCCATTCGACCTTGGAGCTCAGACCGAAATCCGGGTAGAAGTGAATTCGTGGTTCTTCCGGGCTATGGGGCACGTGCGGGCGGTTCGTGAACGCTCAGGAATTTCACTGGAGTTTCTGCACATGAGTGCCGGCGGATCCAGCATGCTGGCAGACCTGATCACAGACTTGGAGAGACCGCGCAGTGTGGCGGCCCGGCAGGAACGCCTGATCGAGCATTCGCGCCAGTTGCTGCGGGGAACGTCCAACCTGGGATCGGTGCGGGATCGCGGCGTTGCGATTGTCGGGACCATCGTACCGGCGCAGTCGGTTGAGGAAGCGTCCGCCGCCGGAAAGCGCTCGGCTTGGGTTCGGGCTTCGCATCCCGGAGCGACCTCCTTGGATGTCTTCGTTTAGTGGTTGCTACGTCCATTTTCTCCGGACTGCTTCTGGCACCAAAAATCTCACAGTCAACCTAGTGGACGAGCGCGCCCACTCTACACGGTAGAACTAAGTCCTTTCAGGCGAGTCCCTTGGGTCCACCCCATTTGTACATCGTCCTTCGTACCGTAGGAACTGTACAACGCGAGGAGGAGAATAGAGCCTCACAGGTAAGGCAACCGGCCCAGGATTTTCCTCCAATCGCCAGCCGGCGCAGAACCTAGAAAACCTCATGGCCGAAAGCGATTTACAAAATCGGGAAGAGCCAGTCTGTAGTGCATGGCAGTGGACGCTCGAAGTGGTGTTGGGAGTGTTCTTGCTCGCAGGCGTGGGTCTGATGGTTCGCTACTACCCGACTGCGCAGCCCATTGATCGGAAGAAGGACGAACTCCAGCGGCAAGTGCAGCAACTCTCGCGCCAAGTGGAACAACTGCAACAGGAGCAGGCCATGCCTGCCCAGGTCCTGCATCGCTATCGCGATTCCATCTGCTACGTATTCGGGATTTATCGGGTCGGATTTGCGGGCCGCGCACCTGAGTTGCGGGCGCGAATTTCCGGGACTGGTTTCGTCGTCTCTGACGGATTGCTCGCCACCAATCGTCATGTCGCCCAACCCTGGTATGAAGACCCCGAGTCGGCCTCGTTGATCCGCAAAGGTGCGACGCCGCGGCTGGAAAAGTTGCTGGCATTCTTTCCCGGGCTGTCGATGCCCGTGAACATTACCCCGGCAGTGCTCTCCGAGCAAGGGGATTTGGCGGTACTTCGCATCGAGGACTTGCCCGAGGTGCATCGACTTCGGCCGTTGCCGCTGGCTACCGATGTCCCAAGTCCTGGGGAGTTGGTTGCTGTAGTTGGATATCCCATGGGCGTGCTGGGGATGGTGGCGAAATCGCCGCCCGCGGTCTACGACCGGCTGGCCTATCGCCGCGACGATCAGGGAGCGGCTAGCGAATTGGCGGCGCTCTCGTTGATCCGGCCATCATCGACCATTGGACACTTGGGAGATGTAGTCGGCGACAAACTCATTTACGATGCGCCCACAGCTCACGGCGGCAGCGGCGGTCCGGTGTTCAACTCGGAAGGAGAAGTGATCGGCGTCAACGCGGCTTATATTGACGGCTTCTCCGGGGGTACGCTGGGCGTCTCCGTGCGTGCGCTCAAACCCCTGATCGTGGCCGCGAGGCTCGCCGCAGCAAAGGCAGCGGCATTCTCTCGCGACAATAAATCACAGGTGGCCGGCACATCCGTGTCCACGGATCACTGACGGGAAGCACTTCCAAAACTAAAATCTTTTGATAGACGTTATCCTGAGCCCGGCTTCAGCCGGGTGAAGGATCTTGCGCGCAGTGCCTAAACTCCATGCGACAGCCAAAACACTTCTACGTCTACATAATGACAAACAATCAGCGGTTTCACGTGTTGTATACAGGCATCACCGGCGACCTGCCCCACCGCGTATTCGGGCACAAGGACAAGCTCGTTCCTGGCTTCACCAGCCGCTACGACTTCACGGCCTCGTCTATTGCGAAATGTTTTGTTACCCGCCGACGCGATTCAGCGGGAGAAGGAAATTAAAGGCTGGGCCCGCAGCAAGAAGATCAAGCTCATCGAAAGTATGAATCCCCACTGGCACGACCTAGCGGCCGACTGGGAAGACCTGTACAAGGCCTGTCGACCGCACTCCAGGCAATGCGCGCGAGGTCCTTCGCGGCCTTGCGGCCGCTCAGGATGACGTCAAAAGCTGAACCTAGAACCCTTTGATCCAGCCAGGTTCCCGCACATGCTCTTCGTCTAAACGGCGCAAGCGTGCGGCCATAATCCCGGGCCGGCCCAGATAACCAAGCACTTTCCGAGGATCCTTGCGGTCTACAACCGGCAGACGACCGATGTCATTGCGCAGCATCTTCGCGGAGGCGTCGTGCAACATCTCGTCGGGATAGGTAACCACGACGTCGTGCGTGCCGGCGTCGAGCACGGTCGAGGCGCCGGTCGAGTCCGCATCGAGGGCTCGCATCACATCTCCTCGCGTGATCACGCCGGCCAGGTTGCCGTCAGTATCCAGGATCACCATACCCTGGTGCCGACTGATTTCGGGGTCGCGCCGCGCGATCAAGTCTGATAACTCACTCACCTTCATGTCAGCCGGAAGCTTGGGTACGTCTTGATCCATGGTCTCGGAAACCCTGACCTGTTGCAAAATATCGGCTTCGTATTCTTGATGGATATGCAAACCGCGACGCGCCAGCTTCTCGGTCATGATCGACGCTCGGGGCATAAGCCACATGGCGATACCGTCGGCGATCACGCTGACCAGCATCAGGGGCAGCACTGAGTTGTAGTCGCGAGTTATTTCGAACGCGAAAATAATGAACGAGAAAGTTGCCCGTGAGGCTGCCCCGAAAACAGCTCCCATCGCAACCAATGCGAATGCTCCCGCTGAGAGATTCGCCGTAGGGAAGATTCTATCCATCCCCACGGCGAAAACCCCGCCCATGGCCGCGCTCGACATAAACATGGGCGCGAGCAGTCCGCCCGACGTTCCCGATCCCAGTGAGATCACCAGCGCTGCTGCCTTTGCAACCATGACTACCAGCAGCAACTTCCACGCGAGATTGGCATTCAGGATGTCACCGATCGTGTCATAGCCCACACCCAGAACGCGCGGCACGAAGTAACCAATGATTCCTAAACCCAGTGCTCCGATCGCCGGCCACCACAGTTCATCGATCGGCAGCTTTTCGAATTGGTCTTCGGTCCAGTAGAGTAACTTGCTGAATCCCACGGCGGCCAATCCGCAGACCAATCCCAACAACAAATAAAATGGCAACGCATGCGGGATGCCGAAGTCCATGGCCGTGACTTTGAACATCGGGCCTGCTCCCAGCAATTGCATGTGGACCGCGGTGGCGAGCGTGCTCGCAATTACAAGCGGAATGAACGAGCGTGCCTTGAACTCAAACAAGAGCAGTTCGATAGCAAGAATTACGCCTGCGATGGGAGTGTTGAAAGTCGCCGACATGCCCGCAGCCGCGCCGCAAGCCAGCAATACTTTTCGCTCTGAAGCTGTAGTGTGAAAAGCCTGCCCGACCAGCGAACCGACCGCGCCTCCGGTTTGGATGATCGGTCCTTCGGCGCCGAATGGGCCGCCGGTGCCGATTGCAATCGCGGCGGAAATGGGCTTCAGGATCGCGACCCGCGGCTCGATGCGGCTGCGGTTCACCATCACCGCTTCCATGGCTTCGGGAATGCCGTGGCCCTTGATTTTCGACGTCCCATATTTCGCCATGAAGCCGACGATGATTCCGCCAATCACCGGGATCGGAATGACCCACAGTCCAAGCTGGTTGTGCTGCGCGCTGGTAAAGTCGGCGACGAAACGATGGTAGAAGAAAATATTGGTGAACAGCCCGATCAGCTTGTACAACACGAACGCGATCAGGCCTGCGAGGAGGCCAATCCCTGCCGCAAGGAACGAGACCAGCAGGAGAAAAAAATAAAGA
>Ga0207046_10015_pt2 | contig 47953 bp, 36 predicted proteins | sample Alteio_BWMinCont_66_FD_153303 | JGI IMG/M metagenome (GOLD analysis project Ga0207046, IMG submission 153303) | Enriched cells from forest soil in Barre Woods Harvard Forest LTER site, Petersham, Massachusetts, United States -... | ecosystem: Environmental > Terrestrial > Soil > Temperate forest >...
GATGTTTACAGTCTCATTGTTTCGCACCAGATGCGCGTCGCGACCGGGGCCGGTCGAGTATCCTTCGATCTGAAGTATCGCGTCTTTTTCCACTTCGTGCCGCGCTCCGTTTCTGAGTGTGATCAAGAGCTTTCTGGAATCGTAATAGACCGTCATCTGCTTCGCTGTGGCGGAGCACCAAACCCTGAGATCGCCCATCGGAGTTTCCGTGCACGTCAGAGTCTGTTCTTGAGTCACAGCATTCCACTCGCCGCACTGCGCAAAAACAGCATCTCTAAAATTCTTCCAAATGTGGAGAGAGCGGGATACGGCTGTTTCCTTATTGAGCTTGTCCTCGTGTCTCTGCCCTTCTTCGGCGAGTTTTGCGGCGAGAAACTCCTGTGCTGCCTGCTTGGTGGTTTCATCCCTCATTAGCCCGTCTCCCAATAGAGCATTGTATATGACATGAAATAGCAAACGAGCGCAGATTTTGTATTCTGTTGCAGGATGCTGGAAAGGCCTGCGTCATGGCATCACTTGGCGGAAATGAAGTGTGCCAGGCCGGAGGGGAGGAAGAGTTAGGTACCTGCCTGGCGCACTTGAGTCTCGAGATGACAGCTGACCGTGGGGCTCGGAGATGCCTAGAAATTCCTCCTGAGAAATTCCTTTAGCTGGTCGAGGCGAAACGCGGCGTCGCCAATTTCGATCTGGAGAAGGAGTTTCGCAGTGCTTAACTGGTTGCCGAAGTCGAGGGCCGCGCTGGTCTCCGCTCGGCCCAGGAGCTCGAGATTGGTTTCGATCTGTTTTTGCTGCTCTTCGGAGGCTTTGAGCCTGTTGTCCTCCACGGAGACGCTGTCTACGAGTTGCTGTCTGAGGATCTCGGCGTTGCGGAACACATCGCCTTCCTGGACTTTCTTCCAATCTTGGTAGGAAGCGGCGGCTTGGTCGAGGTGTTTGTTGATGGCGTGGCTGGCTAGATTGTAGCTGACGGTGACCTCGCTGTAGGCTCCGGGACTGCCGATCAGCGGATTGACCTGCTGGTGGGCGCCTACGGAAAGCGCGACGTCCCAGTCATTCTGGCGATTTATTTTGTAGATGGCGCGGCGCTCGTTATCTTCGCTGGCTTGTTTTTCGGCGACGAGATCTTTTACCGGCTTGTCGCTGAGTTGCGGAACATAGATAGCGACGATTTTGGATTGCGTGTCGGCGCGATCGGCTGCCAGCTTGATTTTGGTGGATTCCAGGGCAAAGGCCATGGGGCGGGTCATGTTGTGGGCTTCGACCATTTTTGTGGTGGCGGCCACGAGGGCATCGAGGTTTTCAGAGGCTTGTTGAATCAGAACCAGTCTGTTTTGGAGGGCCTGCTTCTCAAGACTGGGGATGGCATATTGGACCGCTTGTTGGGCGGAACTGGAGACCGTGTAGAGTTCGCAGTCTTTGCGGGCGGCGTCCATTGTGAGTGCGGCTTTGCGGACGTTCGAGAGGCTGCCGGTAAGCCCCCAGACGACCTGCGTTGGTAGGCCGGTGTTGGGTTGCGTGACGCCGGCAACGGCGTCCGGTGTGCGGAGAAGATCGCGCTGGGCGGCGGCCTGTTGCGTTACATATTTGCAATAGGCTTGCTGGTCTTCGTCGCCGGCACGCGCGACGGGGATCAGCAGCATGGCCATCGCACAGGCTACCAAGAGTTGTGCCAGGAATTTGCGGGGCTTCGGAGGGAACGAGGGCATCTAGCGTCTCCTTAGGTCGTTAGAAAGGTGGTTAGAAAAAAAGCGGCTTGCGGTTCAGGAAAACGGTTTTGGATTTTGCGGATTCGGGATGGTCCAGCTGCATCTGGATTAGGAAGCCGCGCATGTCCGTGCGGAAGATGGGATGGATGGCGTGTTCTTCTCCGGCGAAAATCTGCTTCACAGTGCCTACCTTTTTGCAGGCAATCATGTTCAGGTAGCAGTCGTAGACAGGCGAGCCGGAGGAGACATTGTTGCGGTTGTCGTAGGGAACGAAGGCGAAGTAGACGGTGTTGTCGCCGGAGGCGGTAAGGTAATAGGGAGTTTGCCTGGCGGTGGCGAGGGCTTGTTTCAGGCGATCGATTTGTTGGGATTCTTCGTGAAGTTGCTTTTGCGCGACCCCGATGGCGATGTCGAGCTGGGCAATTTCGGAGATTAACTCGGCTTGTTTGTCGAGTACGTCGAGAGATTTTGTATCGGTGGTGGTTTTTTCGAGAATGCTGTCGGTGAGCAGGACTTCACCGATCTTGCTGTCGGTATAGGAACTCTGGACCTGATTGAGAGCGGCTCGCTGAGTGGCGGCATCGCCTTTGGTGATGAGGCCGGCGGCGAGATCTTTGTCGATGGTGGCTTCTACTTCTTTGACTTGCGTCAGAACCGCTTGCGTTTTTAGGTTGTCGGATTGTTTTTGTTTGTCGAGTTCCAGCAGTTGCGGGCCGGTGGCCTGATTGTGTTTTCTTTCCCTGACGATAGCGGCTTGAAGTTCGGGCTCGAGGGCCAGAAGCGCAGCCTTGTGCTTGTTCATTTCAGCGACGCCTTCTTCGAGGCGCTTCTTGTCGACGTTCAGCTCTTCGAGCGTTTGCCTGCTGGTCACCAGCTTTTCGGTGAAATCGAGACTCTTGTCATCGACGGGAGATAGGATGACGGGCGCGGCCCAAGAAGTGTTGAGGGCGTAGAAGCCCATCACGAAGCCGTAAGCGAGCACGCCGCCGAGGACGACATAGAGCGTCACGATCGCGAAGATGCGGTAGATCGTGACGACCGATTTGTAGATCAGGGGCTGGAGCACGGGAGATTTCGGGTTAGCTGGCGCGTTCTTAACGAGTGGCGTCGCCATCGGCGGCCTCCTGTTCCTTTGTACGCGTACCCCAATCCTTGGAGTCGAGAGTGCAGAGAGCGAGAGTGGTGATGAATAGACTGCTGACGAGCGACCAGGCCAAATAAGCGCCAAAGGCGAGCGGGTTGTTGACCGCTTCTCTTGCGCTGTATTTTCTGATCACCCAGCTTAGAACTGCTGCCAGACCAAGGTACAAGATGAGCGGTGCGGGGCCGGCCCACTCCATCGGGTTGCCGGAGAGCATGGTAAGGGCTACGAGCAAGCCGAGGAGAGCGCCGAGGGGTGTCAGCACCAGCGTGAGCACCGTGTTGGGGTGCAGCGTCCAGACGTGCTGGGGAAGAGTGCGCAAGGTGTAGAAAAGATCGCGGACGATGCTGCGGCGCCAGCGCAGTTGCTGTTTGAAAAGATCAGGCAGAGTGGAGGGGACGGTGGTCCAGCAGAGAGCATCGTTGTTGATGTACGTGCCGTAGCCGCGGAGAAGAGTTTGATGAGTGAGGAAACGGTCTTCGCCCTGGTTGACGGGGATGCCGAACCAGTGACGGCTGCGAATTTTCGGCTCGATTTCGAGAAGAAGCTCACGGCGAATAGCGAACAGGCAGCCACTGATGCAGCCGACGCTGCGGGTCCAGTTCTCGGGAACTTTGTAGACCTGGAAAGCGGCGTAGTAGATGAAGGTCTGGATAGCGGTGATCGTGCTCTCGTTGGGATTTCTCACGCCGACTCGGCCGCCGACCGATCCGATCTTGGGTTCGGAAAAACAAGCGGCTAGCTCGCGGATGGCGTCGGGATGAAAGATGCAGTCGGAGTCGATGGAGATGACCATATCTGCGGTGGAGAGCTGCAGGGCATTGCAGACGGAGCGAGCTTTGCCGCTGTTGACGGTGTTGCGTCCCACGCGCACGCCGATGTTGGTGAAGTCGCGCTGGGCTTTGAGCATCCACTCGTAGCTGTCGTCGACTGAGCAATCGTCCTGGGCAATCACTTCAAATTTTTCGTTTGGATAATTGCTCTTGCTGATGCTTTCGATAGTTGCGTAAACCGTTTTGCCTTCGTTGAAACAGGGCATAAGGACGCTCACCGTGGGCTGATAGGTGTAATCCTTTTTGACCACGGCTTTGGGGACCGACCACTTCAGGATGAGCGCCAGTGTGTATTTGACAACGGAGATTAGCAGGCACAGGACAACAATCAGACAGACTAGAACCGGTGCCATGAATGCCTCGTTTGTAACAGTTCGAGGCCGCCGTAAAAGAGTTGCTGCTGGGGGGCGACGCTGGCCGAGCCGATGCGATAGAGAACGGCGTGATTTAGGCTGTCTGTGAACATAGTTCTACGATACCGCTCACGTGTTTGAGTTACCTTGCCTCGGCCTTAGCCCGTGCTTGTTTGTGTATGTGACGAATGAAAGGCCCTGGAGGTTTCGGCATTGTCGGCGATCATCGTTTACTAGACCGTGCGGTGTCGCCGTGCAGACGCCGGCCATAAACGGACAAGGGCGTCGAAATGGGATGACGCAGGATCTCTTGCGACGAGATGGCCTGCCGAGCTTCGGGACACCAGGCTCGGCGCACGACTGTTGTTCTATGGCCCAGCGAAGCTCGGGTGCGGTCAGGGCTTCGGCGCGGCTGTGGCTGTCTCGGAAACTACCAGGTACTCATATTTCTTGCCGTTGGCTTTGAATTTCATTTTATCTTTGTCGAGCGTGAACTCGATGCCGCTGTTCACGGGGATTAATCCCTGATCGGCGTGTTTTTCCTGGCGGACGTGGTACTCCGTAGTTTCCGTCCGTACGAGATATTCCTGGCAGAGCAACTGCGCCGTCTCTTTTTTGTTTTTCAGTTGCGAGCCGCAGGCGACCGAGCTCTCGGAAACGATTGTGCCTGGCTGAGGCCCTTTCGCGGCGGCAGAAATTGTAGCCAACCCTAGTGCGGCTGCCAGGATGGTGGCCTTTCTCATGGTGCCTCCTTGCGGCTTCTCCATCGTTGGCGGGCTTCACTGCGCCGGCTGCTGGAATAATGACGCGGGGAGCGGGCTTGGCAAAGGAGCTGCTCCGCGAACGCTGTTGTTCGTGCCCCGGGGTGAGCTTTCAGCCATTACTCGGAGCGGCCTCCGAACAGGCGCAGGACGATTCCGCTGGAAACCCAATAGTTGTTTTGATGAGCGTTTGTGCCGAACGACGTTCTGTAGTAGTCGACATCGAACAAGCGGATTTCCCAGCGACGGGATGGGCGGAAATCGATTCCACCTCCCACTTTAAACGAAAGGGAGTTTTCGGAAGTGCTGTAACCGCCGCTGCCGCTAACAATGGTGTCGGAGCGCGAGCCGCCGACGAAGGCTTCCGCGAAGGGAGTTATGTTCCAGCGATTTCGCGAACGGTAGTAGTAGCGCGGACCGTAGTGATTTCCATAGAGAACATTTTTGGTGGCGCCGACGGTTTCGAAGCTGTAGCTGGTGTCGCCGACGACTTGCAACCAGGGTTTGAAGTTCCATCCAAAGGAGCCGAGAGCACCATTGAAGTTGGTTGACGATCCTCCGCTGACAAATCGTGCAAACGCAAAGCCGCCATAGAGTTCAATCAAAGGAGATCTGCGAACACTGGGGAGAGGCTTCTCCCAGGTTTCATGCGTGTCGGCGGGCCGGATTGCCGGTGGTGCTGGTTGCGCCGGGGCTGGTTGCGGCTGTGCAGGGGCAGGCGTAGGGGGATCAGGCTGCGCAACGGTGGCAGCTGATTCCGGCTCTGCGGCAGGCGTGGGCGTTACCAGTGCACTCGCGGTCGGAGACGCGATTTCGGGCGATGGTATGGGGACTGGCTGAGCTGGCGCGGGTTGCGGTTGTGCGACGGCAGCCTCTATGGGCGCAGGCGGATCAGACGGAGCAACGGTGGCAGACGCTTCCTGCACATTCGTTGGGGAGGCGGGCGAAACGGATGCGGACGATGGGAGTGCGGACGCTGGCGGCGGGGCAGGTTGAGCCGTTGCTGGAGGTTGGGGAGGCGGTGGAGAACTAAGCTTGGCGTCCAGGGCACGCGTGCTTGGGATTTTTGTTTTTTCTCCGGCCAGTTGCATGGGAGGCGTCTGTCGCACAGCCATTGCACCACGATCGACGGCGATCAGGCTGGAATAGATGTAACCGATCTGGCCGTCTTTGGTCTGAATGCGGGAGAAGTAGAAGCCATAAACTAAGATCGTGAAGCGCTCGCCGCAAGCGAGAGCTGCGACTACGTCGGGAGTCTTTCGGGGCTTTCCAAAGACTTGTGTGTCATCGGAATGATTGGAGCAGTCTACGTACCCCACTTCGTCAGCCCAGGCGGCGGAAGCCACCAGAAAACTTGCACCCAGCAAAATAATTAATCGATTACGCCACATCGCCCCTCCTCGGCCCAAGAGCACCCCGAGCCCTAAAGAAGGGTAGCGAGGGAGGAGAGGTTTGCGTCAGATGGACCAAAGGGCAGGGCGTTCCAAAACGGTACTGGCCTTAGGGCTGGGCCCCAGGCAGAGACGACGATTGCTTTGGCGTCAGAAGTGAACGACGGCGCTGAGCGAGACGCGCGCGCAGTTCGTCGTGCCGCCGGAATTGTGAAGGCCGACGTAGTCGACTTGTGGGCGCAATGCCAAGTGGGGCAGAACGGCCACATCAACGCCGCCGCCAACGCTATAGGCGAAGTTGGTGGTGGAGCCACCGCCCGAGCCTGCGGTCAAATGCGCGGCACCAGCGAGAAACTGAACAAAGGGAGTGACCTTGGTTGGGTTGCGCATGATGACGCGCGGGCCGAAGAGAAACGTGTAGGTGTTCAGCGACGTGCCGCCGGGAGAGGCGTGGTAGCCGCCGAAGTCACCAACGATACCCAGGTAAGGGATGGGTTTGTAGTCGACTGAGCCGCTGATACCGTTCTGATTGAGACCGCCGGAGCCGCCCAGGTGGAAGTAGGAGTAGCCAACGGAGGCGTCGACGGACTGGGCGCGCGACGGGATGGCCAAAACCAATACTCCCAGACTGAGGAACAGAAGTCGTTTCATCGGATTTTGTCCTTTCTGGCGTTATTGAACGTGAGTAACCCGAGCCGAATGAGACGAATAGGCAGGGTGTACGGGCGAATCCCAAGCGGCCCGTTTTATTCTGATGCGGGCTGAGGGGAAACGGGTGGGGCGGCTGAGGGGAGATTTCTAGGAGTGCAATAGGGGATTAAGCCGTCGAACGTTGGACAGTTCTGTGTCAGGTTGTTTTTCCGAGGAGTTGGTGGGCATAGACGGGCGCCTTGCCGGCGTCCTCGTGTTTGAGATACACGTAGACATCGATGCCTTGGTCGAGCCAAGTATCCAGGCGCTGTCTCCAGGTTTTAAGCTGTTTCGGCGTGTAGTTTTCCAGGCGCAGGCGGGCGTAGGTGAAAGGGGCGGTAATTACGTCGGGAGGTGTTTGCTTTTCGGTCTCGGAAAGACAAAGTGCGGTCTGGTGCTGGCGAAGGACGGCGTAGGTTTCGTCGGTGTACCAAGACGGGTGGCGCACCTCAAAGGCGAAAAGGAAAGCGGGCGGGCGAAGGGCAAGAAAATCTTCTAGGAGGGGACGATCAAATTTGAAAGTGGGAGGGAGTTGTATGAGGATGGGGCCGAGGTGGTCGCCGTCGTTGAGTACGCTGGCCACTTCCAGGAAACGTTTAAGCGTACTCGCGCAGTCGCGGAGCCTTTTTATGTGAGTGATTTGCTGGTTGGCCTTCAAAGCGAAACGAAAACCTTCGGGGACGCTCTTGGCCCAGTTCAAAAGCGCGGACTCGGCAGGCATGCGATAGAAGCTGTGATTGATTTCGACGGTGCGGAACTGCTTGGCGTAGAAGGTGAGCATTTCGCGATCCGGAAGCTTCTCGGGGTAAAAGTTCCCCTTCCACTCCTTATAGGAGTACCCAGAAGTCCCAACTAATAGTTTGCCCGCGCCAGGAATGGAGCACCTCCTTGAATTCGATTTAAAATCCACCATAGCACGGAGACTGCATGGGGAGGGTCGACATTCTCAAGTCGACTCATTTTTATTTTTTTGGCGTCATGCGTTCGCTGAGAAGCTCGATGGCGTCTTCTAGCCTCTGACGTTTTTTCCAAAAATCGGCCCACAGATCGCCCTTTTCTTTTAGACGGGCGGAGATTGTTTTTATGTTGAGGGATTCGGGCTTGAGGCTGCCACGGAGTTCGCGGGGCAGAACCGGTGTAGAAACCGGAGCTTTGGGAAAGGCACGTACCGAGTAGGCGGCGGCTAGCGGTCGGCCGTGAGCGTTCTGCTGAACATCGATGAGGACGCGGCCGGCGGGGCGCTTGGCGACGATGCGCTCGCTGGTTACAAGATTGGCATGTTCTGCGGTTACGTTGCGGGCGATGATCTCCGCAAAAGTTCTGAGTTGCTCGTAAGTATAGACTGGCTCGACAGGCACGTAGATGTGAAAGCCGGTGGCGCCGGATGTTTTCAGGAAATGAGCGACGTGTAACTGTTCGAGGGCTTTGTGAAGCGCTTGCGCAATGGTAACTACAACGGAGAAATCCGTGCCGTCGGAGGGATCGAGATCGAAGAAGAAATAATCGGGATGATCAAAGTCGTCGGTGCGGTTGGACCACGGATTGTGGTCGATGCAGCCAAGACCGGTTAGGAAGAGAAGCGAGGCGCGGTCGTCGGCAGTCGCGTAGTGAATTTCTTTGCCCCGGCCTTCGGAGTCGATAGGTACCGTCTTGAACCACTCGGGCAGGCCTTCGCGGACATCTTTCTGAAAAAAGGCCTGGCCCGTGATGCCATCGGGATAGCGGCGCAAGACCAGAGCGCGTCCGCGGAGAAAAGGCAGGATGAAGTCAGCGATTCGGTAGTAGTGGGCGAGCAGGTTGCGTTTCGTGTAGCCGGACTCGGGGAAATAAATTTTGTTCAGGTTGCTCAACCGGAGGCGCTTGCCGTCAAGCTCGATGGTGATTGTTTCCGCGCGGCCTTCGAACAATTCTTCTTCGATTTGTGCCTTCTTGCTCAGCACTCGGCCTACGATTGCGGGGGCACGGACTACAGCGGGAGAGGCGCCAGGGGGGACGGGATCAGGTTGGGTGGCGGCGACTTCGCTCTCCCATTGGCAATCCGTGGGACGAACATCCTCGCGCAGCGCGATGAAGACGGGGTGGCGCAAGGCGTTTTCCTGTGTCCATCCGCTGAATTTGACGCGCGCGACCAGATTCGGTGTGACCCAGGACGGATTTTCGTTCGTTTCCGGCACCGCATCAAATGGGCAGGAAGAGGATGCCAGTTTTTTTAGTCTGCCGCTTAGTTCCTCCAACTTTTTGCCGTCAAAACCGCTACCGACGTGGCCGATGAAGCGAAGCTTTTCTCTTTGATAGAGGCCCAAAAGGAGTGCGCCGAGAGGGATGGCCGTGGTGCGGGCAGCGGTCCAGCCGCCGATGACGGCGTCGACAGTCTTGGTAACTTTGAGTTTGACCCAGTTCGTGCTGCGCTCGGAGACATATGGGCTGTCGAGGCGCTTGGCAACGATGCCCTCAAGCCCGGTGCCTCTCGCCAACTCGAACAGTTCTTTTCCGTGTTCCAGTTGATGATCGGAGAAACGAAATTTCTCGGAGGTGTGCAGCAGGCGTACGAGGAGTTGCTTGCGCTCAATGAGCGGCGAACGGCGGAGGTCGTATCCGTCGCAATAAAGCAAATCGAAAGCGAAGAAAACAACGGGCACGCGCGAGATGAGGTTCTCGGCCGGTGCACGGACGTGCATGCGTTCCTGCAAGAGCCCAAAGTCGCTGAGACCGCGTGCATCGAGAGCCGCAATTTCTCCATCAAGGACTGCCTGGCGTGCCGAGAGAGCGGTTGGGAGAGAGGCGAGTTCGGGATAGCGCCCGGTGATGTCGGCGCCGCTTCGGGCCCGCAGCGTCAATGCGCCGTTTTCGATCCAGGCTAGAGCACGCACGCCATCCCACTTAATTTCAAAGAGCCAGTTCGGATCAGAAAATGGGTGATCGCCGATGGTTGTGAGCATCGGTTCCAAACGGGATAGCATGGCCGCCTTGCGCGCATCTTGCAACTCGTCTGGGCAAATCGGAATTGGACTCCGCTTTGGCGGTAGCTCTTCTTTGATTTCTTCGATGGTCCTGCCGGTTAGCACGGAGCCGTCGTGATCGTCGATGTTCCAAGCCGGGTCCTCGGCGGCGTCTTTGTGCTTGATCATCAGCCATTCATTGCCCTTTTGGTTTTTCTTGAGCTTCACCAGGACAAAACTTCCGCGCAGCTTTTCTCCGTTTAAGCTGAACTTTATCTCGCCTTTCTTGAGTTGTTGTGCTGCGTCGAGATTGCTTCCCGGCGGGTTTTCGACCGCGAAAGTTCCGCGGTCCCACACCATGACGGTTCCCGCGCCGTAGCTGCCTTCGGGAATTTTGCCTTCGAAGCCGCCGTACTCAAGTGGATGATCTTCGGTCTGTACTGCAAGCCGTTTGTCGGCGTGGCTCTCGGAAGGCCCTTTGGGCACCGCCCAGGATTTCAACGTCCCATCGATCGCCAGGCGAAAGTCGTAGTGCAGCCGTGTTGCGCGGTGCTTCTGCACCACAAACGTGTCTCCATGCCTGGCCTCTGCGGGGATTTCCAACAGAGACAGCTTAGGATTTGGCAGCCGCTTGCGCTTTCCCTCTACCTCCGGTTGCGGCGCATGGTCGGAGCGCTCCGGCTCGCCGAATGGCTCCGGCGTCCGGTCAAACCTGCGTTTCTTCCTGTACTCCTCCAGCTTCGCCATGGAGCGCATTCTATCCCAGACACGTACTGGGCAGTTTCCCGAGTATTCCTGAATCGCTGACTGATACGCAGAAACCGCAGAATTCGTCTTGCCTCTGGCCGCGGAGCGCGGCTAATCTTAGAGGGGCATGCCCATGTTTAGCCGTTCCTCAAGGAGTGCTTAAAATGGCCACGAGCGTATGGAAAGGCCACATCACCTTTGGTTTGATTTCGATCCCGGTGCGGATATCTGCCGCGGCGCGCGGGGAGCGAATCAGTTTCAACCAGCTCCACAAGGTATGCCATTCGCGACTGAAGCAGCCGCTGTTTTGCCCGGTTTGCAACCGCAATGTGGAACGGACCGAGATCGTGAAAGGCTACGAGCACGAAAAGGATCAATACGTTTTGTTTAGCGAAGAAGAGTTGGACAAGATCGAGCCTCCCTCAGCGCACGTCATGGAGATTCTGGAATTCGTGAAGCTCGATGAGCTTGATCCACTGTACTTCGATTCCTCCTATTACATCACCCCGGAGGACGCCGGGGTAAAGGCTTATCAACTGCTGATGAAGGCCATGGAAGAGTCCGGCTATGCGGCCATCGCGAAGCTCACCATGCATCAGCGCGAACACATCGTGATCATTCGGCCCGGCAAGAAGGGTATGACGCTGCACACGATGTTCTACTCCAACGAGATTCGCGCTGCGGAGGCCGTGCCAGGGGACAAAGTCGAGCTGAAGGATCAGGAGAAAAAACTCGCGCAGCAACTCATCGAAAGTCTTGCCGCGCCGTTCGATCCGCAAAAGTATCGCGACGAATACATGGAGAACGTAAAAGGCATGATCGATGCCAAGCTCAAGGGCCAGGAAGTAACCCAGGCGGCGCAGCCGCACATGGCTCCGGTGATCGACTTGATGGAAGCTCTCAAAAAGAGCCTCGCGGAAAAGCAGGCTCCTGCTGTTGCTACTTCTTCTTCGGCGGCGCCGGTGGGGAAAAAGCCGCCGACTCGTGCTCTGCAGCCAGTTGCAGTGGTTCAGAAGAAGGTGGGAAAAAAGGCCGCCGGCTAATCTCCAATGGGTGCGATGGACAGATTCAGCTCGGAAGACGTGCAGCGGATCGTGGGTCTGACCGGGAAGCAGTTGGACTACTGGGACCGCTTGCACCTGGTTTCTCCTCGAAAAGAGGAGGGAAGCCGTTTTTACGACTTCCGCGATTTAATCGGCCTGCGCACCGTCAAGCAACTGGTTGAAGAAGGAGTGCCCGCCAGCCGGCTGCGGCATGCTTTGGTGGCACTGCGCGAGAAGCTCTCCCATGTGCCCACGCCACTGGCGGAACTGCGCGTTCTTTCTGATGGAAAAGACATTCTCGTAGAGCATGGCGGCGCCCGACTCGAGCCGCTGTCAGGGCAGTTTGCATTGAACTTTGAAACCAGCGAACTGCGCGAACGAGTGCGCGTCATTGCTAAGCCCGGGCCGAATGCCGACGAATGGTTTGCTACCGCGCTCGAGTATGACGCGGGCGGTGAGACACGAGCCGAAGCCATCGACGCATATGATCACGCTTTGTGCATTGATCCTCAAAAACTCGACGCATTGCTCAACTGCGGGACGCTCTTTTACGAAGAAGGCAACCTCAAAAAAGCGGCCGAATACTTTGAGCGCGCTCTGCAGGCGGATCCAGAAAACGCTTTGGCGCACTTCAATCTCGGCAGCGTTTTAGAAGAGGTGGGAAGGCTGGAAGCGGCTCGGCTACATCTACGCCATGCCGTTCGCCTCGATCCAAGCTACCCGGACGCCCACTACAACCTGGCCTTTGTCTGCGAAAAGCTGGGCGCTCACAACGAAGCTCGGCGGAATTGGGAAGCGTATGTCAAGCTGGACCCCGCAAGCCCGTGGTGTGGCTACGCGCGACAGCGCCTTGCCTCTTCCAAGGTCGGAAAGTCAGCTGGCCGTTCCTAGGATCGAACCGCGATTGCCATCAGCCACTCAACACCCGGGCCCGTCAGTGCTTGGTAAGGAAACTACTCAGGGGATTTTTTAACGAACGTCTGAAACTCGCTCACCACGCGGACAGGCAATTCGCCAATCGATTTCTTAATCAGCAGATCGTGGCCTGCGCCGTCGACTTCAAAGAGCGTGTGCGCGGCTGGGATCAGCTTCAGAGCGGATTTCATTTCAGAAATCGTACCGAAGGGATCGCGGCTGCCGTGGACAAAGAACGTGGGTTTGTTTAGCTTAGGAAAATGGCTGGTGCGCAGCTGATCAGGCTTTCGCGGAGGATGCAGCGGATAGGAGAGAAGCAGCAAGCCGTCTACCAGCTGCGAATCCTCCGAAACAAGGATGGTAGATTGCCGTCCTCCGTAGGAATGGCCGCCCAGAAATACAGGGCCGCTTTCTCTCTCTTTCATAAGCGCAACCGCTCGCCGCAAACCGTCGCGGTCCCGGGAGGCGCTGCCCGGCGACGGAGGCCCGTGCGGGCGCTCGGTGCGAAATGGCAAGTCGAAACGCAGCACGGCGAAGCCGGATGCGGCAAAGGCATTGGACATCTTGACGAGCAGAATCGATTGGCAGTTTGCGCCGGCGCCGTGCGTAAGCACGATTGTGCCGCCGGTCGGCGGTGAAGGTTCGTGCAAGAAGCCACGAACAGGAGGGTCAAAAGCCAGATCAACAAACGGCGTAGTCATCTATAGTTTGTAAAATCGAAAGCCCGGCTCGAAGAAGTGGCGGTCTTAGGACCAAGAAAATCCCGTTAACCTCTAACGCGGGCGATTGCCAGACACTGAACTACTCAATGGTGTTTAGGCCCGCGAGCTAAAACAGTCAATGGTGGGGCTGCGAGAGTCGGAATTCTGAATCCCACTGATCCCACGCAACTTAACTTGCTGATTCTACTAAACAGCAGAAACTAAAAAAATAGCGAATTCGCCAAAATGAGGTGCATGGCGGGTACACCTGATTTCGTGCACCGCATGTTTCAACGACTCAGAATCTGCCACCTATTCACTGGTGCGTCGAGAGAAAACAAATCCGCCTTAGCTCTTCGTACGTGAAAAACGTCTCTTTCTGATCCCCAGCGCGCTCCGTATGGCCAAGTTCCGATTCCCTGGAGATCCGGCTCAATTCCTCTTCCGGAATCCCGAGCAAGAGCGCGGCGCGTTTTTTCGTAACGTATCTCGGTACTTGGTTGTCCATGTGTGTTGGCCTCATGCCGAAAGCCGTCCCATGGCGTTCGATGGCTTGACCGGCATGACCCGAGCTAACTTCCTCGCGGACTGGGCTTCCCTGTTGAAGCGTCATTGTCGGTAACTGCAGCTTCGAAGTTTTTATTCCGACAATGGCGGCGCTTAGCACCATCCTCAAACCGTGTACATTGGACTCCCGCGCTGGTGAGCGAAACGATTAAGGATTTCTTGGTCGAAGCAGCCTTTCCGTCGCAAAATCCCGACCACCTACGGCCAAGGGCAGGGGCGAAGAATGTTGCGTAGTCCGGAAACTAATTCCGACCCGCGCACCGCAACAAGAGGTACGCAGCGGGTACACGGAGAATGGCGCGCGTGGCCTACGGATGGCAATGGTTTTATCTGCCGATTTCACAGCCGGACAGAGTCTTTGCGGATGACGGGTATATACGCGCGGGTTAGCCAGGCCCCCGGCGCTTCCTTGGGGTCTCCGCAGCCGGAAAGTGAACCGCAATAAAAAAGGTTGCCAAGCCCTTTTTCGATAACGCGCGCTCATCGAAGGGCCCGCCATTCGTTGTAAAGGCCCTCGACTCTATTCCTGCACGCACTTATTTCTTCTGGACCGGACTATTGAAACCGAAGAGCGCGGTGGGGGATTGGCAGCGCAGTTTGAAGCGGTTCCTCATCTTGCTCCCGCGACACGTTTCGGCGGAATTCCTGTTTGTGGGTGTACCGATTGAGTGCCCTTCCATTCTCTTGGTGATCAAAGTCTGAGCATTACCGGGAGACATTACCCAGCCTGGGTTCGGGCACGGCAGGAAAAATGGGAGTCCCAGGTTCGGCGCACTTGGCAGGCCAACAAACCGCAACAAGAGATACGCAGCGGCACAAGGAGAACGACGCGCGTTACAAGATAGCCTCGATTGCGACCAGCTTCCAGGTCTTTCCTCGGGCCAGGGCTGCTTCAACTTCGGAGGTTTGTCAAAATAAATACAGTAAAATCAATCGAATAGATGGTGGAGGCGGGGGGAGTCGAACCCCCGTCCGAAAAGCGCTACGACACGAAGCCTACATGCTTATCTCAATTCGGTGTGCGACCCGGCCCTCGCGGGCTGATCGCGCGTTCACCGGCCGCGCTCAGAATGAGCAAGAAACGCAGCCAGCTAGTCCGATGGTTCTCGCCCGAGCCTTGCGGACCGAAAGGCCCAGGCCAGCTCATTGTGTGACGCCTCTTACCGGGCCCATGAGCGAAGCCCGGGGAAGCGTGCGCTTAATTAATTAAGCAGCAAGTGCCAAGTTGTTGTTGGCATTTCTAGTTTCCACCAAGTTACGGGCAGGTGGGTCCCGGCATGCCTTCGGGCCGCGACAGCTTCCGTCGAAACCGAGTCGCCCCCTGACGCTTATTATAGCACTGGGTAGGGAGTTCGATGGGGACGGCCCGCCAACGGAAGGATAGGCGCTCGACGAAGGACCAAGGCAGGCAATGGGCTTGGCACTAAGCAACGATTGGGCACATAGGTACTGCTAGGCGGTTGACTCCAAACAGGTTGCCTTCCAAAATCACAAAACGGGGTAGACCGGGCAAAACACCCCAGAAAACAGGAATGACACAAGACCCAAACACCGTGGAACAAGCCGTATCGCGCGCTTTACGGGAGAACCTCGAACGGATCCAACGGAACGCCGACGAGCTGCACCAGGCCGTCGGCGATATCGTGGCTGCGTGCGCGAGCACTAAGCCGACCAATGCGCTGCCGTCGATGCTGAGGGCGCAGACTTCGGCAGCGTCATTGTCAGCGGCGCTGGAAGTACTGACGCGATTCGTTACCATGGCGGTGCAGCCTGGGCAGCGCTCTCCGCTGGAAACGCAGATCGCGCATCTTATCAGTACGGCTGTGGTTGAGCCTGCCGCCGAACCGGTGCGGCCGCACCCTTCGATTCCTACGCCGATGGCGCAGGAGCCGGCGCAGCAGACTACCGTGCAACCGCCCGTGCATGCGCCTCCACCAGTCGAACCGCAGCCTTTGATCGATGTGCGGGCCGAGCCGGAAGCGATTGAATTGATCGAGCCCCTGGTGCCCGCGGTTTTGCCCGAAGCTGAATTCGAGGGCGACTTTGACGTCAACCAGCTAACGCCCGAGGAACAAGAACTGCACAGGCGAGCAAATCGGGTGGCGAAAGTTTCGATGCAAGATATTAAAATGCTCAGACCGGAGCAAGTGCGGCTAGGGCGCGAGAATAAGGATCTTTGCATTCGATTGAAAGATGACATTGAAAAAGCTCATCGGGAATACGACCGGCGTTTCAAACCCATCATGGACCACCCAGTGGATTACTTTTATCGCTGGATGGTGGAAATCCTCGCGGATGGCGATGCCCACGCTCTCGGCGAATACCCGTACGCCACGCCCGCACGGCATCGCTAAAATAGCGGACAGGAATGCGGCTGCGCGAAGGGTTTGTGCGCTCGTGCTCATGTTCGCGCTCGTGCCTGGTGGTGCGCGGGAAACTTTTGCACAGTCCTCTCGATCACAAAAGAAACAGAAAAAGGTAAAAAAACCGGTGCCGGTGCCTTGCCGCGTCGGTTGCAAACCGAACACAGCGGCTCCGGGAGTAACGGCGGACACTCCAGAAGACCAGGCACTTCGCAAAGAACTCTCAGGGCTGGCCCGCGACGCGCATAACGCAGAGCCCGGCGCTTACAACAATCTTTCTGCCTTTGCGGCGAAAAACGCCGCGAACGTTTGGGGAGCGCGCGCGGCGTTGGCTCTCGGCTATGAAGATCACTCAAAGAATCACGAGCAACAGGCGCTCGCTTGGTTTACCAAGGCCAGCGGGGACGCGCTGTTGCGCGAGTACGTCATCTACTGGACGGCGCAAGCGAAGCACGGGCTGGGGCGCTCGAAGGATGCGCTCGTCGATTTGGAAACGGTCCAGCATGACTATCCGAATACCGCGATGAAGGAGCAGTTGCTCGAGAGTCTGGCGCCGTTGGCCATCGAATTGGGACGCGCACAGGACGCTATCGATGCTTTGAACACTTATCCGGCTACCGGCAGCCGCCCTACACTGCTTCTTGAGAGGGCTGAGGCTTACCAGTCGTTGCATCAGCTTCCTCGCGCTGCCAAGGATTATCAGGCGATTTACTACAAGAGTTCCCAGAGCGATGAAGCGAAAGCAGCGGATGGCGCGCTAAAGAAAATTTTGCGCGAGATGGGCAAGGAATATGCATACCCCGGCGTGGAACTGCAGCAGCAGCGCGCGCAGGCTTTCTACGACGTTCACAAATGGAAAGAGGCGCGGGCTGAATTTGAAAAGCTATTGGGAATGCTGCGCGACCCCCTGAATCCCAACCGGCAATTGGCCGAACTACGCGTGGCACAAGCGCGGGTGCAACTGAAGGGTTCACCAAAGCTTGTCGCGTCGCTCAAGACACCGGATTTCGAAGTTGACGCGGAACGCCTTTACGTGTTGTCGCAAATCTATCGTTCCGACAAGAAGTTCGATGACATGTTTGCGACGCTCAATGAGCTTACGCAAAAGTATCCGCTGAGCAAGTGGAACGAAGAGGGATTCATGGCGGTGGGGAATTATTATTGGGTGGACCTCGACCGCACCAAGGCCGCGAGCTACTACCAGCGTGTTCTCGATACTTTTCCGAGCGGAAGAAATGCGTTCAACGCGGAGTGGCGTGTGGCGTGGGTCGCTTATCTCAATCGGCAGCCCGACGCGGAAGACAAGATCAAGAATTTTCTGCTGAAGTATCCAGCCTCGGGTAACACATCCGACGCGGTTTATTGGCTGGGCCGCGATGCCGAGCGTAGCGGGAAGCTCGCTGAAGCGCGGGCTTACTTCCGAAAAGACATCGAGCGATTTCCGCAGACGTATTTTGGGCATGCCGCAGCGTTGCGTTTGAGCAAGCTGGAACCCGCCGACGGCGATCCCCCGGAGATTTTGGACAAAATTCCACCGCCGCCTTCGCTGCGGCCTTTCGATGAGCCGATTCCTCCTGCTGCTGCAGACCGCTGGGCGCGCGCGCAGGCTTTGCGCACGATCGCGTTCGATGCGAGCGCTGAGCTCGAACTGAAGAACGCGTATTTTGCCACTTCGTCTCCGCGATTTCTTTACGAGGCCGCGCAGGCTGCCTTCGACCAGGGGCATTTTGCGGCGGGCATGGCTTACGGGCGCACCATCGTTCCCAATTTCGATGCGCGCAAAATCGACGATCTGCCGATCAACGTCTGGAAAGTACTCTATCCGCTCCCCTACGAAGCGGTGATCCGGCGCGAAGCCGCCAAGAATAACTTCGATCCCATGCTCGCAGCCGGACTGATGCGGCAGGAATCCACGTTCCAAGCTGATGCTCTTTCTCCGCAGAACGCGATCGGACTGATGCAAGTCATCCCGAAAACGGGGAAGCTTCTCGCCAAGCAACTTCGCGTGCGTTTCTCACCGGACAAGCTTTTCCAGCCCGAATACAACATCCAGCTTGGCATGCTTTATATTTCCGGGCTGGTGAAGTTGACGGGAGCGCCCGAATACGCGCTGGCGGCGTTTGATGCGGGCGAAGACCGCATCGCTGCGTGGAAAGCCGAGCGCAATTACGACGAGATCCCTGAACTTGTCGAATCCATTCCTTTCAGCGAGACGCGCGATTACGTGCAAATCGTCTTGCGCAATTCCGAAGTCTACCGGATGATTTATGGTCAGCCGGGCGCGGCGTCTTCTTCGGCGGCGGGGCACGGCCGGTAATTTTCCGGTAGGGCCGATTTCGTTCGGTCCAATGGTGCTGACAATCCAGATCGTCTGGCAGGCTAAATGAATCCCTCTGAATCTGGCATGGCGCAGGTTGCGCGCCGCATGCTTTCCGCAAAAGCAGAACAATTTACCGAATCCGTGATTCGCGAGATGACCCGCCTTGCGATGAAGCACGGCGCCGTCAATCTCTCACAGGGCTTCCCCGATTTTGCAGCGCCAGCCGAAGTCAAGGAAGCGGCGCGGCAAGCCATCTCAGATGACATCAACCAATACGCGATAACCTGGGGCGCCAAACCGTTGAGGGACGCGATCGTGGAGAAATTCGAGCGGACACAGGGCGTACGTGTCGATCCTGAACGCGAGATCACGATTTGCTGCGGCTCGACGGAAGCGATGATGTCCACGATGCTGGCCATCATCAATCCGGGGGACGAAATTGTCGTATTCGAGCCGTTTTATGAGAATTATGGCCCGGACGCCATTCTGAGCGGCGCCACGCCGCGCTTCGTGAAGCTGAGGCCTCCTGATTGGAGTTACGACGAGCAGGAACTGGCTCGGGCATTTGGCCCGCACACCAAGGCCATCATCCTAAATACGCCCAACAATCCAACTGGGAAGGTCTTCACTCGCCGGGAGCTCGAATTTATCCGCGACCTGTGCGTCCGCTGGAACGCTTTCTGTGTCACGGACGAAATATACGAACACATTCTGTACGACGGGACAGAACACATTTCGATGGCGCGCATCGAGGGGATGCGCGACCGCACCATTGTGATCAATGGCATGTCCAAGACCTACAGCGTCACCGGTTGGCGCGTAGGCTGGGCCATCGCTCCGCCGGAACCGACTGCCGCGATCCGCAAGGTCCATGACTTTCTTACCGTCGGAGCCGCGGCACCTTTGCAGCAAGCCGGAGCCATCGCGCTGAAATCGCCGCAGTCATACTATGAAAAGTTGGCCGGGGACTACACGGTGCGCCGTGAACGCTTGCTCAAAATTCTCACGGCCGCAGGATTCACCGTCTTCAAGCCCCGCGGTGCGTACTACATCATGACGGACATTTCGGGCTTCGGTTTCCCGGACGATGTCGCGTTCGCAAAGTTTCTCGTGGAAAAGGTTGGTGTTGCCGTGGTCCCGGGGTCCAGCTTCTACAACGAAGCCCTCGACGGCGCGACGCAAGTCCGCTTTACGTTTTGCAAGAAGGAAACCACGCTCGCCGCAGCTGAGGAACGGCTGTCGCGCCTCCCCGAATATATAGGAAATCGCTGACGGCACAAAATGTCAGAGGGTTTCGTCGAAAACTGGCCGAGTCTCCCTTGAAAAATCCTCCTCGGATGACAGCAAAAGCAAGAGCGTGCCAAATCTGATTATAAGGTCACAGTAGCGAGTTTCGGCTTTAACGGAGTGTGCGCTTGTCGAGAGTGCACCTATACAAGGAAGACAGCGATTCGCCCTAAAATCGGCCTCACGACGGCTCGAAAACTCCACTACTCACAGCGCAGCGAGACCATGACGTCAATTCGAGTGGCGCGTTGCGCTGGGATGTAAGTGGCGAGCAGCGCGATCAGTAAGAGCATCAATGGAATCGCGACAAACGTGATTGGGTCGGTCGCTTCCACTCCGAATAGCAGGTTTCGAATCAGCCGGGTAAAGAGGAAAGCTGCCGCCAAACCAATCATGACGCCGGAAAGAGCGAGCGCCATCCCCTGCCGGACTACGAGACTCAGGACGTTGCGTTGCGTAGCGCCCAGAGCCATTCGAATCCCAATTTCTCGAGTTCCCTGATTGACTAGGTATGCCATCACGCTGTAGATGCCAATCGTTGCGAGAACCAGAGCGAAGCTGGCGAATACCGCCAGAAGGAGCATTGAGAAACGCCGGCGGGCCAGCGATTCGTCCATACGCTGCCTCATCGTTCGCACATAGTACATGGGAAGATCGGGATCAAGAACTCGCAGCTCATTCTTGACAGCGGTCACCATCGCGGAGGGATCCGTGGAGTCTCGCAGGACTACAGTCATTGCTCGTGTGGGGAATTGTGTGTGGGGCAGGTAGAAAGCGATTCGTGGGCTAGAGTCCAGGGTATCTTGCTTCACGCGTCCGGCCACGCCAACGACCGTCTGCCACGGGTCCTTCGACTGAAGTTCGACAATATGAATCCGCTTGCCGATAGGATCCTGTCCTGGCCACAGTTGGTCGGCCATGTACTCGTCAACGATGACTACGATTGGCTGGTTCGTGTCGTCCTGATCGGTAAAGAGTCGACCACGCCGCAGCGGAATTCCCATCGCTTCAAAATAGTGCCCCCCAACTAACCGCTCGTCCGCATTGAGGAATTTCTCGCCGGGAAGCGGCGTTCGCCCCTCCACCGTTATTGGTGTCCAGGCAAACGCCTGGCTCAAAGGAAGCGACGTGACTCCACCCGCTGCGTTTGCTCCGGGCAAATGTTCAAGCCGTTCCCAAAGCTGCCGGTATGTATTCAAGATCCTCTGTTTGTCGTCGTATTTTCGACCGGTCATCGTCACGTCGAACGTGAGCACGCCGTGTGGGTTGAACCCGGGCAGTACATCCTGCAAGCGGGCGAAACTTCGGATAAGGAGTCCCGCGCCGATCAGTAGCACCACGCAGAGCGCCAGCTCCGAAACAACGAGCAGCCCCCGAACATTGTTACCGCGGCCCCATACTGCGCTCGTTCCACTCGAGCCGCGGCCCGCAGCTTTCAGGGTCGAATTCAAATCCCACCGTGAAATGCGCAAGGCCGGGGAAAGGCCGAAGAGAATTCCGGCGAAAAGGGAGAGCGACAGCGTAAACAGGAGAACGCGTCCGTCGATTCCCACATCCTGCAGTCGCGGGATGCTCTTTGTTCCCAAAATGTAAATCCACTTAAGGCTGAGCAGGCAGATGAACATGCCCAACGCTCCGCCGCAGAGCGAAAGTAGCACGCTCTCCGTCAACAGTTGACGAACGATGCGCCATCGGCTTGCACCCAATGCCGTCCGCACGGCAATTTCTTGCCGGCGCGCCACGGCCCGCGATAACAAGAGATTGGCGACGTTGGCACAAGCGATCAGCAGCACGAAACCCACAGAGCCAAGCAGCACCAGCAAAGAGCGACGCACGTTGCCAACAACCTGTTCGAGAAGCGGCACGATACTGAACGTCAGCCCGCCATTGGGCGGATAGTTATCCGGGTAGTCGCGCCGCAGCCGCGCCGTGATGGTATCCATCTCTGCTTGCGCTTGCGCCAGCGAGACCTCCGGCTTTAGCTTTCCGACGATGTTGTAGTCTTCGTGCGTCCGCACTTGGGAAGCGGCGGACGCAAGGGGCAACGGCAGAAAAATCTCTGCCTGCTCCGTTCCGTCGAGCAAAGGGAGAACTTCCCGCGGCAAGGAAAAGCGTTGCGGCAGGATACCAACCACTTCATACGTTTCTCCGTTGATGATGATGGACTTGCCGATCATCCGCGGATCGCGGCCGAAACGCCTCGCCCAAAGCCCATCCGTGAGCACGGCCGTGGCCGGATGTCCCGGAGAGTCTTCGTCCGAGGTCAACAGGCGGCCGAGAGCCGGGTGAGCACCGAGCATGGGAAGAAGATCCGACGAGACCCGAATGACGCCCACTCGTTCTGGCTCACCCTGCCCAGTCAAGTTGTAGTTGCCGCCAATCGCAATCGCGATCTGCTGAAACCCATGGTGCCCCGTCTTGATGTCGTAGTACTGCGCCGTGGAGAACCAATCCTCGCTGATGTTCAGGCCGGGTGAACGATTCCAGAGGACTACCAACCGGTTCGAGTCCTCATACGCTAAGGGGCGGAACAGCAGCGCGTTCGCAACGCTGAAGATGGAGGTATTCGCGCCAATTCCAATCGCCAGCGACAATACCGCGGCCAGTGCGAACCCGCGATTCTTCACGAAAGAGCGAAGTGCGAAACGAATGTCCCGGATCAGCGTGTTCATGAAAAACGTCCCGTTGCAGGGTTGGTCCCGACAACTGAAGGAATCTACCACGATTCTGTGGAGGTGGCTGGTAGGTACCGGAGATGTGCCGTACCGACACCAAGGCCCGCGACGGCCGAGAACGTGCTTTGATCAAATTGAGCGGGCCTCATTCCGTTGCAAAGCGTTTCTCGAACAGTTCCTGTGATAGTTTGGCTCCCGCGTCTGTAAACGCGACTGACTTGGCCTTGGTTGCCGGATTTGAGATGTAGCCTTTTTCATGCAAGGAATTCATCACTTGCCAGTCGTGGCCCTTCCAGGTTCTCAACCCAAATTTGTCCTTGAAGGAAGTCAAATAGAGCAGTGCCAAAACCGTCTGTTCAACTTTTTCCTGGTCAATGTCTATCGATCACCACCTTACAGTCCCGGAACGCGTGAGACCGAATCTTTGAATTTTGACTCCAACAAGCACCTTCATACTCCCTTGCCTCTGTGAAGTCGAGAGCTTGAGGGATGGATCGAATTGTGCGGTATATGGCCTGCTGTTGGGAGGCGGCTGACCATGAAGCGCAAAACCAAGCACAGGGCAGACCCGACTGAAGACAAAGCTAGGCCTGCCCGATTTGGAGCATGCCAGGGTGGCAGTGATTGTTAGCCCAAGATCATTTGAATCGCAGCGCAGCTATCGACACTCGATCGATGAGTTTGTGACTTGGTGTTGCTCCGCTCCGCGACTATCGTTCAAGAAGGCGGTCGTTCTCCGTTACCGACTTGATCTTGAAGATCGTCACTTGGCTGCCGGGCAACGGGCGGTTATTCCGTTGTGTGTGTAGGATGGGAACGATTTGGGGCACCGGAATGACCGAGAAGGTGGTGTGGCATGTCGTTAAGCAATATGCGGGCAAAGTCGGAATTCTAAAACTCGCCCCGCACGACCTTCGGTCGTGGGCTCGTCTCTGCCATAGCGCTGGGGGCGAGTTGGAACAAATTCAGTTTCTACTGGGCCACGTCTCGGTGCAGACCACGGAAAATATCTCGGCTGCAAACAGCGATTGAGAGAGGCCGCGAACGACAAGATTGGAACTGAACTGGGCCCGTGGGACCCAAGACCCTGTCCGGTTACGCAACTAATCGGGGACTTGACTCAGGACATCTGTTCTGAGGTCTCGCATTGCCGCATAATAAGCGCCATGGGTGTTAGGTCCACCTTCTTACCGCTTCTGATGTTGTGTCTCCTTACTTTCCGTCAGACACCAGAACAGAATGCCGCACAGATCAAAGCATGGACGGAACGGCACGCGCATTACATGTCGCAGCCGAGAATTGAGGAAACGGAGTCTTTCTTGGAAATCACGGCGAACGCACCCAGGCCGCTTGACGATGTTTTGGCGGCACTCGCGCACCAACATGGCTGGCACATTAACTACGAAGAGCCGCAGTATGGAAAATCAGACATCGTGGATAGCACGGCTCCATCGTGGTTGGAGCAGCATCCGAATGGCCCTCGTGCGTACGGAATCGCGGGAGGTGCTTTCCACGTCAAGATTTCAATTGACGGGTATTTCCCGGACGACCCGATGCAGATACTTCCGCCACTGGTCAAAGCTTACAATCGCAGCGGCAATCCGGGCCGGTTTCAACTGCACGTGGTGAGCAAGAATTCGTTCGATGTTATTCCGACGGCCTCCGGCGATGGACCACAAACTCCACTCCTTGATGCGACGATGAGTTTTGATGCGTCAGACGATGTCGGCGCGTACCCGACGCTTCGCAAGTTTTGCGAAGAGCTGTCGCGCAAAACTGGCCACACCGTGGTCTTCGGCGGCACTGGTTCACCTTCGGAGAATCGCCTGCTCCAAGCGCATATCCAACAACACTCGGTAAATCAGCCTGCACGTGAAATTCTTCGGCAAATGTACAAGCAGGTCGGTTCGACGGATTGTTGGCGACTCCTTTATAACCCAGACTCAAATCAGTTTTGGCTTCGAATGCACCTCTGGTGACGAGTCAAGTCCCGATTAATGCGGGTAACCGCCGAAGTTGACTTGCGTGCAGGGAACAACGCGACTTACCAGCCCAGGTGCACGATTTTCGTGATACGTTTTCATTATGGTTTCCAAATTCTGGCGGCTACTCTGGTCGCTGGTTCTGCTCGTCGTTTGCTCGTGCACCACTGCTCAAGAAGAGTCTCCGCTTCGTAAATTCCTCCAGCACTACGCTGCTGGTGGTGCAGACTACCCTGACATGAAAGCTACGCGGTACATCGCCGCGTTTGTTCACCTTCGTGACGATAACACCCAGCAAGTGATTGTGTATTTGATTGGTCGCGCATGGTGTGGCACAGGTGGTTGCCTAACATTGATTTTAGTTCGCAAGGATTCGTCATACGCGGTCATTACAGAAATGACTGTCGTACAGCGGCCTATCCGTGTTCTTGACACCAAATCCAGTGGCTGGCACGACTTGGGCGTTTGGGTGCAAGGGGGAGGGATTCAGCCCGGCTACGAGGCGAGCCTCTCGTTCAACGGCAAAGAATATCCTAGCAACCCTACGGTGCCACCAGCACAACCACTTGCTAAAAAGGTCAGTGGGAAAATTGTCGTGGCCCGTTCTGCCCCTGGAGAGCCGCTATACCTGTCTCTGGCGAATTGATACGGCGGCAGTGAAACGATCAGAGCCGCGAAACGCGCTGCAACTAAGAACGCGAACACTGGATGATTTCATTCGAGATTTTTGCAGACGTCGACCGGATACCGTATGAACGTTGGTGGCTGGCCGTGGAGAACGCCCCGCTTCTGAAAGTCCGAATCCTTGGAAACGTAGCGGCGGGAATTCATTTCCCTTGGATGGCGTCCATGCCGCAGTACTGTACAATTTTGGATATGTTATGCAAGAAACAACCAGAGATAAGTCTATCTTGACACCCTGCATAGTGAGACTGTTACCGGATGCAACATCTAGGACGCTGCGCTGAGCAGCTTCGCAGGGCAGTTCGTTATTTGGCCAACAGTTCCTGTGCACCCCGAGAGAAGTTGAGGGGGGCGTACGACACTGAGTTTGGAAGCATTTGGCACGACGATTTTCCGGACGGCTCTTTGAAAGAGGACTACCTAACCATCATAAGCTCGATAATCAAGACTGATGAGCCTAAAGCTGCCGTAAACATCGCGGCTATGTCCGATGACCAAGCGCGGACGGTCATACAACAAATCTGTTCGCTTTCCCTGGCCACTGCCTACGCGCTGGGCCGGCGGAGCAACTCCGAGCGGTAGGGAGAACCCAAACATGAAAAGGGGAATGAAGCTGAACGAGTTTACGCCGGTCATAACTGAATACGAAGACGCTTCCGGTTTCCCCGACGAACAGAGTGCCAATTCATATTGCAAGGAAATGAACAACCAGAGTTTTGGGTGGACAGTTGAAAAAGGGCTTCTTGCCGAGTTGTTTCTTCCTTCAAGACCCGAAGTGCGCGTCGGCGCGACGATTAGTTGTCCGAAATGCCAGACTGTAGTTTCGTATGTGCAGCCCGACCTTCGGTATCTCGCGAGCGACTAGATTTATTTGATGACACGTTCGCCTTTGCGGCTCTTGGATGCTCAGCGCAAACATGTGCAGCAAATTCCCCATTGCAACGCCACATGTAGTCTTCCTTCATCTGCTGGAGCGAGATTCCTGTGGGCGGTCCCGTGGGACGGAACAACCACGCGCATCGCGAGCATGCCGGGCCATAAAAATGTGTTTCGCTAATCCATCTCAGCGTGCGGGGCGTGTCGTGATACTTGGTACGATTTGAACAAGTTGCGGACTCGGGCATAAGGCCTCCCGCGAGGGCTCTTATTCCTTAGATTCGCACGAGCGTCAGTGGGTTTCGGGAACGTTTAGTTCCGGTGCTTGTGCGCCCAGACCAGAATGTCTGACTCGCGGTTCAGCGCCTGCCTATATACACTTATTCGACATAGAAGTATAAGATTTCAGCGCCATGATTAATCAAGGACCTGGCCTTCGGCCACTCTGTCCGAAGCACAACGAAGTCATGGTCGTCTGTCCCCTGATACCAGACCAGTCGACAGTGGCTGCGGACACAACGGAAATTCACCATTGCGAGTGCCTCGTGGATGGATGCTCGCAACATTACTCTCCGGAATATGGTTACTTCACTGTCCTTCGGAACGACGACCACTGGGTTGCCATAGGGTCTTCGAGCCTGCGAATAAAAAGAAATCCTGTACAGGTGATATGCGGCGAACACAGGCAGTCGATGTTCATTGAGTTACGTAACTCCGAGAGACAAATAGAGAACTACCGCTGTCCGCAGGATGGCTGTCACCACACGATGAGTATCAGCGGTGGTGGCCCCCCAGCTTATTGGCTGGGTGAGGGCTACTTTGGGGGACCGTGAACACCGGTGCTGGTGAACCCGGACAAGAATCTTGGACTCTCGGTTGACATGCGCAATCACGTCTTTGCACGCGGAACACTTCGGAAGATGTTTCAAAGAATGCCATCGTAATGGGCATTCGCTTGAATCGAGCACAGGACCGGAGTCTTCGCCAAGATGCCAAGAGGCTTCGGCCCATTCAACCTCCGTGTGATTGGCTAGCGAGCGCCGCGCAATCCTCGCGACGGCAGACCAAGGCTTCATTAGAAAATGCAGAATTTGGCAAGAACAAAACCGCGCTTGTCTCTACGGTCTGCTGCTTCTGCCTCAAGGCATAGAATTCCAAAGACGCATTTTGGAAGACATTAGGAGGGGCAGAAGAAAACTGCTCCATCCTCAACTCGAAAAGTCGGCGACGTGGTCAGACGTACACGAGGAGAACTTACTCGTGCAGGCGCACTGGGAGGGTTTCCCTCAAGTGAGTGACCTTTGCAAATGTCCGGGGGAACATACCAAAAACTGATAGCGTGAACCTGTCCGCCTTTCCTGTTGTGGTTTTCTGCTATCCGTGCTCGGGCTGCTGGCGGAACTGGCAGAAGCGCCGGACTCACGGAGAAGTTGGAACTACAGCGGCTTTTCGTTCGTGTTGCTGAGAACGACCTGCGGGTGATGGCGGCGCAGCAGCGGAGGATATCCAAGAGGCGATAACAATGAGAGGGCGGGGCTGGGACACGTTCCCGGCCTTTGCGTTTACATCAAGATTAGGTCAAATTTCCCGACTATTTGTCCTAACTTCAGGCAATCAGCGGCAGTCAGCCGCAACCAAAGGTACAAATGACCTGATCAAGTCGCTGAAAATCAAAGGAACTTAATATGGGGTAGGGAACTGACGGTCGGTTGCCCTGTGGTGGTTAGCCCCCTACCCCGCGAGTGGTCTTGTATGTATAGACGAGGGCAGCACGAAATTAGTTTCCTGTTTCCTCAAAAATATTTCTAGAACCTATCAGCCTGCCAGATCAACGGTATCCAGGTACCGCGCCACCGCGACCTTCCATTTGAACTTTTCTCGAATGGCGGCTTCCAAGGCCTGGGCGGCTCGCGGTTCGCCGTGGGTCAAATAGGTCTGCTTCGGGGGCGCAGGCATGCCGCCCAGCCATCGCAGCAGTTCACTTTTTCCGGCATGCGCAGAAAATTGCCCCAACTCCACGATTTCGGCGGCGACAGGCACCTGCTGGCCAAAAATACTCAACGTTTTCGCGCCTTCTTGCAGCGCGCGCCCGCGTGTACCCTGAGCTTGGAATCCGGCCAGGATGACGGCGTTCCTCCTATCAGGCAGCCGCTCCGCAAGATGGTGCAGTACGCGGCCTCCCGATGCCATTCCGCTAGCGGAGATAATGATACAGGGCGTCTTGACGTTGTTAATGGCCTTCGATTCCTCGACCGATCTCGTCAGATGAAATTCGTGGACGTCCAACGGGTCACCCTTCCCGCCGCTCTGCTCGCGCGAATAGTCCAAGTCGTGGTCTTCGTTATATTTCAAGTACAGATCCGTGGCGCTAAGCGCCATGGGGCTGTCCACGTACACTGGCAGGCGCGGGATGCGCTGCTGATCCTCCAGCTGGCGCAGGTAATACATGAACGTTTGTGTTCGCCCAATGGCGAAAGCGGGAATCACAATCGATCCGCCGCGCTTCACAACCCGGTTGACGATGCCCGCAAGCAACTCCGCCGCATCGCCGTCCGGATGTTCCCGGTCGCCGTAGGTGGACTCGCAAAGCAGCGCGTCCGCGGTCGATGGCGGCGTTACGGGATCATTCAAAATCGGCTGATCGTATCTACCGATGTCCCCCGAAAACACCACCACAGTCTTCTTTCCGTTTTCCGTGATGATTAGTTCCAGGCTAGTGGAGCCCAGGATGTGCCCGGCATCAAACGCAGTGACATGAAACTCCGGGCTGATATCGAAGGCTCCCGTGCGCGGCACGGGTTTCAGCAGCTTCAGGACGGGTTCCACGTCATCGGGCACATAGAGCGGCTCGCGGATCTCCTGACCACTATGTCTATCCGACTTGGCGTGCCGCGCATCTTCTTCCTGAAGATGGGCCGAGTCCTTGAGCAGAATCCCGGTGAGATCGATGGTCGCGGGATTGGCGAAGACGGGGCCATGATAACCATCCTTTACCAGCACGGGAAGCCAACCGGTGTGATCCAGATGCGCATGCGTGAGCACCAGGTAGTCAATCGTTTTCGGATCGATTGGCAATGGCTTGAAGTTCCGCTCGCTGAGTTCCTGTGAGCCCTGAAAAATACCGCAATCAACGAGCAGTCGTTTGCCCGCTGCTTCCACGAGATATTTTGAACCGGTAACGGTCCCGGCAGCGCCAAGAAAAGTGAGCTTTGCCATAGTCCTGCCATTCTAAACGATACCGGAGAGTACTTAGAGCTTCAACCCGGTCATCAAAAACGAGTGGTTGCGTCCAATCCATACAGCGGTGCAATGGCAATTCCACAGTATAGGTTTGCGCTTTGGTTGATTGGATGCCTCTTCTGGAGCTTTTTAGAGGCCACACGCTCAAACATGAAATTGGCGCGAAGCCCGTGACGGGCTCAGTGTGGGGCTGGCTACAGTGGAGGGCAGCGCGCCAATTGTGTATTGGGATTCGCCGCCAGGCCCCGTTATCCTGCGAGATAGGCCCTGGATTCGAGGCCAGCAAACCCTGGTTTTCGGGGACACACGCTCTCGGGGACCTCTGGGCTTATCCGCTAACTGCGGGAAACCGCCGCAGCAGCTAACGCATTTTATGTCCGGACGCATGTTCGGGATTTCGTTGTCGCCCGATGGAACCAAGATCGCGTTCTCGCGCGGTCCCATCTTTCCTTGTTGGATGGAAATTCTTACAAGCGCCGAAAGCGGCCATTGCTGCCTTTGCACGGTACCTTGAGCATCAGCGCTTTTCCACGGAAATCGTCATATCGTGAAAATTCAGCGTTACCGCCGCCTTGTAAAACATTTCCAACCCCACGGTCGCGTCGAAGAGTCCGTCTGGCTCATGGACGTCCGGGGTAGGGAAGTAAACGAGAGGCGCAGGGCCGCTCAAAGTCAAACCACGAAAGCTTTCCTTCTCCGCCGGAGCTTCCTTCATCTTCACTCCGCCGTCCGTGAAAGGAAAATCCCGGGATTTCGTCGTCTCCGCCGCCCCGGCAAGCTGCAATTTTTCTATCGACGCCGTATAAACCAGCAGCGTCCCGCTATACATCGTATCGATCTGCGCCGACACTTTCTTTCCATTAATTTCAAATCCATCGGCGACCACAATCGGTGGTCCTTCTTTCCCGAATTTAATCAGCGAGATTTTGTCGCACGCTCCGGTGCAATCAACCGGCGCCGTCTGCACTTCCGAAATCCGCACTTTTCGCCCCACGAAATCAATCTGCAGGATGCGGTCTTTGAAAGCAGTGTAAGCCAGCGTCCCGTCCACGTGGGGCATCTGGTTTTGCGCGATCATGTCGGAGAGGCTCATCGCCAGCGTCTCGACGTTTGTGAGGGTAACGTGTCCGACGCTTATCGACGGGATCGTCGTCCGATACATTCCCGAGGGCGCGCCCGCCGGCAACGGCTCGGTTGGTTTCAAGCCGGCCGCCTCCGCATAGGGCACATCCAGAACCGAACCAACGTTTCCGGTATCAATCCCCATTTTCAAGTTGGGACCGCTCCCCATCCGCGCTTCCACACACGGCATGCCGTCACAATCCAGCAGCGGGACCTCGGTCGCAAATTTCACGTCGCCGGCACGCCCTGCGCGTGCTCGCGTGACGGACAAGGTTGCGGACAAGGCGAAACAAAAAATTGTCAGCAGCATTCGGCGCATGAGGGTTCCTCGGGAACTAGAATGAGGTTCGGCAGCTACTCGAACTGTGACGGTCTGCATGGGCAACGGTTAGTTTACAGGGAAAACTGAAAAGAGAACTACGGCGTAGAAGGTTTTTTGGTGGAGGCGATGGGGTGTGGTTCGCGCCTTGAAGAAAACCCAAGAAAAACCGCTAGATTCCGGTGCTTATTGCCATTTGCTGATTTTTCCGATGTCCCTTTGACTAAAAACCCGTAGAGGTTCTTTGGACACCATCGCCGCCAGTGTTTCAATGACGAAGCAGAATGCTCCCCGGGATGTCTCCTCCTGGTCGCTATAGCGTGAGGGGATTAAGCGATGTGTGTCATCACGAAGAACTTCGGAAACGCGGGGTAGCACCTATCGCCCGCCACGGCGAGAATCCAGAAGTTGACGCACACGCAACGTGGCGGGCAACCCGCCTTTGATTATTTTGCGTCAGGGGAGTCTCGCTGCCAATCCACGAATTGCAAGGTCCGTGAATGCATGGCTAAGGTCCTGGCGTGAGCAAATTTGCCGGAAGGGCGATCGTTTTCCACGCACACAAACTCCTCGGATGCGCAAAAAAAACCGCTTTTCGAGATTCACAGTGAAATTTTGCCTGCATGGCGGTTGTTGGCGCGCCACCAACAAGGGGCACGGGTTCCGCGCAGCAGCGGCGCACCAGGCCTGAGCTTCGAGGGAACGGTCTGGCGATGGGCTTGACTACGCTCTTCTCGCTAGAGAGACCGCAGGAAATCGATGAGTTCCTGCTGCTCCTGAACGGTCAGCCTATTGAAATGTTCGATGACCTTGTTTGCTTCGCTGCCCTTGCTCTTGTGATCTCGGATAGCTTGCACCAGATTGCTTGTCCGTCCGTCATGGAGAAAGAAGACGCGTTGTCCGACGCCCCACAGAGGAGCGGTTCGGAACTCGTCGGGTCCGGCGCCACCTTGCGTGATGCCGTCGGCGAGTCCTGTGCCCATGTGGTGGACGATTAGGTCAGAAAAAAGATTTACGGGCTGATTGGAGAGCGCGGCGCTCGGACTCGTGGAAGAGCCGCTAGCAATGGCCTTGCCCGTGGTGAACGACGGAGTGTGGCAGTGGATGCAACCTATTCTTGCGAAGGTGGCGCGTCCCTTTTCGCTGGAGGGAGTTGAAGGAGCCGGAGCGGGCGGTGCTAACATTCGCATAAAATCGGCGAAGGCTTCGATGTCCGAGATGACCGCGGGATTGGAAGTGGAAGTCGTGGCTGGCGTGGTGAAGTTGATCGTGTCGTTTGGTGACGGGAAGAAGAGACAGCTGGGAGTTTCGTCGCGCTCCTGCGGGAACAGCTGGTTGGAGATGCCCATTTCGACGTTGTAGGCCTCGCCCGCGAACATGAGAAGGGATTTGTTCTGCGCCTTCCAGCCGAAGCGCGTGATGGTGCCGTCGTTTCCGCTGCGGTTGACGTTTCCGCTGAGGATCGCGTTGGCGTGCCCGGAGATGCCCAAAGCCAACTTCTCGGCCGCGTTGGTGCGGATGTTGGCGAGGATGGCGGAGTCGGGGATCGCCTCAATCAGTCCTGCGCCAAAAACGGGAGTCGGGATTCGGAAAATAATGTTCGGGTTGCCGCCCTGGCCGGTGAGAGCATTTCCCGCGGGCAAGAAATCGAATTGAGCGATTTTGCAGCCAGGGGCATCACTGCGGCCGGTGATGACGAAAAGGTCGTGGACGTTGCCGTCGGCTTGTCCATTGCTTTTCTGGAAGCGTGCCTCGCGGACCGGGCCATCCGGCACGATGAACCAAGGTACTTTGTTGGTCGCGCCAGCGAGGTGAGCCACATCGGGCAGGGGATTTTTCGCGGGGCTGGTTCCGCCCAAAGCCGGCTGCGAATGGCAAGAGGCGCACTGGTTGGAGTTGAAGCGAGGACCGAGACCATTGTTCGCGCCGCCGGCCACGACTTCGATCTCCGCGAATCGATTCTGCCCATCCTGGAAGAACGCAGTTTCGTCCGTAGTAAGGCCCTTCAAAGGGGTGCCGGCAGCCGCCGGGCCACTGCGCACGCCCGGGTCTACGGGGCCTGATTTGGTTTGGGCTAGAGTGTAAATGCCGGTGGTCAAAGTCAGAACTAGGATGCGTCCGAGACTCTTGAACGTAGTTCCCCACACTTTCATCACGGCTACCTCCGTAAGCTGGGGACCCGCATTATACACCGGGTCTAGCTGGCTTCGAATAGGAAGGTGAACTTAGCGGAGATTCTCGATCGACGCAGATTTCCACGAGACGGGACTCTGGAACCCTGCGCCTAAGTCGGATCGCGTTCATTGCCAGATTATATATCTCGGCGTGCGTCGAAAGTTGCTTTACGCCCTTGAGGAAGATCGACTCGTTCGGCTGGGGAGTTATCTTTTTCCTTTTGCTTCTTTTTGGAGTGCCTTACACGCGATATTTCCTTCGTGTGGCAGATATTCCAGATTGGCCCATCGTGTCGGCAAGAGTGACCAGAGCAGCCGTGATCTCAGGCCTTCCACCTTGTATTTGAGTTCGTTTAAAATGATTCCGTTCTGTTTTGTTTTCAGGCCGTCGTCGCATCAATGCGGGACAAATGCATCCTGACGGGATTTCCAGTCTTGGGCTAACGCTTGGCCTTTTGCTCGCAAAGACTGCACTGCGGACTTGTCGGAGTCGAGTCTGGAACAAGAAGCGTCTTGGTGGCGTCCTTCATCAGAAACACGATCCGATATACACAGTTTTGCGTCGGCAACATACTTTCGATGGTCAGCATAGAGTTCGGCTTGCCAAGAGGAGCGCTTTGGAAATTGCACGTCGGCTAGATCAGGCCCCAGCGACCTGGCTGCATACTGTCGCTCGTTTAGGCCCTCTGTTTTCTTGAGAAACAGTTCGATCTTGGCTTTGCTCGAGGCCCAATCGGAACTGGCGCTTGGGGCATTAGCACTCGAAGATGAAGGGGTTTTGGGGCTCGCATCCGAGGATGGAGAGGAAGTGGCATTGACAGGCGAAGGCGGAATTGGCGAAGAGGGGAAGTCGTCGTTTGTGAAAACGCGCCTATCGGGATCGACCTCGCCTTTCAGAAGAAGCTGCCGCGCAACGTCTCCTAACGGCGTCGGTGGTGGCGGAGGAGTTGGTGGAGACTTTTTTGGAGCGTCCATCCGAGTGATCCAGCCCGACAGGTCCAAGGGAGGATTCTCTTTCTCGTTGAGCTCGCGGGTCCTCGCGAAATTGATATCGGACAGGAGAACGGAGCGCTCCTCGCCGCTCGCGGAGGTGTAGAGGAGTTCCTTGTTCACCACGCGGTACTTCTCAAAATGAACTACGGATCCATTTCGCAGGGCCACATCGTATGCGCGAAGCAAGGGCGCAAAGAAAATCACTACAACTCCGAGGATCAGTACGCGGCGCATCCATCCTTGTATAGAGAATAGCAACACAGACCTAGACGCGAGCGACAAGCTGTCGCAGTGGAGCGGAAGCATCAACAGAGGAAAGGGCATTCACAACTCTAGTCGGAGGGCGATGCTGTCAGACGAGGAGGCGTGCCATACAGCGTTCGCACTGAAGGTCAGTAATCGACGCTGGTGACGGGCTAAATCCTGCATAATCGGAAAATCCACATGGACGGTTTGCGCGTTTGATCAGTCGTTTGCCTGATTGGCTTGCATTATCAGATGATGAGGGTTCCTTGCACTGAATGGGATCGTCGTAAAGGCGAATGAATAGATCGCCGCAAAGAAGACTCTCCGAAAGGGCTCGTGGTCGACAGCGAATCACAATGTCCGGTCAGCGGCAAGCGCAAGTACGCAAGCGAAGGTGAAGCTCTGGCGACCGCCTCTCACCAAATCGCGACCGCCAATGCGCCAAAGGAACTTCGTGCCTATCTATGTACCTGGTGTGACGCTTGGCATCTCACGAAAAAGGAAGGAAGAGCTGGGAAAGATCGTAGATAATCGTCCTGATTTGGGCGTTGCACCGACCACGCGATAGAGCGACGTAAGCGGCGATTGACGAGCCCCTTGAAGTTTTTGCTATCGGACTGAAAACGAGAAACAAAGTTGGTGGAGCTAATGGGATTGTAAATCGGCTATTGAAGAAAACCGAAGAAAAACCGCTAAGTTCCCGAGTTTATTGCCACTTACTGATTTTTCCGATGTCCCTTAGAAACCGTTTGGGGTTCTTTCGACCCCAAACGCGGTCACCCAACTGAGGCGGCGCTGTTGAAGTCCGTCCGAGCGAGGTGTCATCTGGAGTTTCATCATCATTGGAACGAAAATCTTGGATTTGTATCCGACTTCCAGGCCATCGAATCCAGGCTGGGACACTCCGATCACCGTGAAGGCGTACCCGTCGATGGTGATCTGCTTGCCCACGATGGTCGAATCGGAAGAAAAACGGCTCTGCCAAAAGCTGTGGCTGAGCTTTGCCACGGGATGGCCACCAGGAACACGGTCATCGTCAGGCGTCAGGATCCTGCCGAGTGCGGCGGTCACACCAAGCACGGGAAAATAAGATCCCGAAACCAATTCCGCCGTCACCGTTTCTGTGTGGTCACCGTAACCCAGGCCGACGCTGGTCGGAAAACGGCAAAACATCCCCGAAAAAACCTGATTGCCATCGCGAAAATCGCGATACATGGGATAGGAGACGTCCTCGTCGCCCCAGCTGTCGCCTAAACGCATTCCTCGCTCGGTCACCAGAACGAGTTGTTCAGGATGCTTAACGGGAAGCAATTGCAAGAGCACCTGGTCCATGACGCTGAAAATGGCAGTGTTCGCGCCGATGCCGAAGGCCAGGGTCAACACGGCAACGGCGGTGAAGAGAGGGCTTTTGCGAAGACTCCGGAATCCGTAGCGCACGTCTTGAGCGATTTGCTCCAACGCGATTCAGCCCCACGCATCGCGCGTTTCTTCCTTTAGGAGGGTGGCGTTGCCGAAAAGGCGCATGGCTGCGTAGCGGGCTTCTTCTTCATTCATGCCGGCGGCAACGTTTTCGGCAATCTGTTGGTCCAGGTGAAATTGCAACTCATCATCGAGTTGTTCAGCGGCGCGTTCGCGGCCGAACAACGTTTGCCATTTGAGCCACCCTCGTTGCGTCCACAACATGACAGTTCACTCCTAAGTTTTTTCGACGACCAGGTTGATCGCAGCGGACAGGCGGCTCCAATTGGCGGCTTCCTTTTCGAGTTGCGCGCGTCCGGTTGAGGTCAACGAATAAAACTTGGCTTTCCTTCCGGTCTCGGTATCCGCCCACTTGGCTTTGATCCAGGCGTTTTGTTCGAGGCGATGGAGAGCTGGGTAAAGGGAGCCTTGCTGGACTTGCAAGACTTCGTTGGAGATTTGCTGAATGCGCTTGGCGATAGCCCAGCCGTGTTTGGGTTCGAGCGGGATGGTTTTGAGAATCAGGAGGTCCAGGGTGCCCTGCACGAGATCGCTTGGTTTGCCCATACTGTGATTATCTACAATACTTATTGTCGATGGTCAAGGTATGAGAGACTCTGGCGGTGAAGCATTCGGAGAATGAAGCTTGCTGTTATGCTATCCGAGAAACACACACTTGGTCCCAAGTATAAAAAGCTCTTCCCCCGGTTCGCCCCTCCTGAGACCTGGCGAACCTGGGATTTTCATATCGAAATCGAGAGTAAGTCCAACGCACGCATCGTTCGACACCAAGAAGACCCACGAGTTTGGGAAGAAATAAAAGTGCGCATCCGCACTCGTGACGATCACACTTGTCGCTACTGTGGCTTCAGGGCTCTCAAGTGGCAGGTCGTTCATCATATTGATGGGAACTACAAGAACAATGCTCCAGAGAACCACGAAACGATCTGTCCGATGTGCAATGCGGTTCTTCACGCAGGGCGAGGTTGTACAATTCTGAAGATCGTCGATCTTTTTAAGAAGTCGCGGTATCTCCAGGCTGATGTCATCAGGAGGACGCGAATACTGCGAGCCTCGGGTCGCACCGACGAAGAAATCATCAAGACACTTGGTTTGAAGGAACAGGTACCATTCAAACAGGACCGTACGTATCTCCGCCGCCTGACAGCCTTTGTGAGCTGCCGCCCACCTGCGCACGAGGACTTTATGACCAGGGCCCTAGAATACGGTTACGATGAAGCTCGACGCCACCTCCGGATCTAGTCCTAGAGCATGGAAGGGCGAACATAGCGCAGCTTCAACAGGGCCCCATAACGCCGCGCCGCTCGTCATAGACACTTGCTATAACGGAAGTGATTTTTTGAGGAAGGAGGGCATCACATTCGTCAATAGGCGGCGGAAAGCGTAGCAAAGCGACACTTCTTTACGGAGGCTGAACCTGCGGCTGCGTGAGCATTCTTAACTGTCCTTACTTTGCGTTTTTGCGCTGACCGAGACCCGCGCTGTCGTGCAATTCTTCGCGCGGAACATTCACGAACGGACGCCAGGTTTTGTCAAAGCCGGTCGCGCCCTGCACGACGCGTTCGGAAGCAGGACCGAGCCATGCCTTGCGGCTGCGGCTTGCGAGGTGCAGCAGGTTTGCCCGTACTTCTTCCGGGGTATCCGCTTTGACATGATCCAGGAGCCAGCCAAACCGCCGCACAAGGGCTCCCGACTTGATCCGCTCTAGATAGTCCGACGTCTTTATCCGCCGAAGTCGAATATGGCTTTGGCCGTGTCGATGCTGTCGCCGACGGCCGAGGAAGCGGTGTGCTATTGGCGCCGTTCTCTGAGGTGGTGGTCTTCGCTTGTGGGCGTTTGCCGGCCGCGCCGAAAGGTGCGAAGCCCCCTCGGAAGCAGGGGTTAGAAGCAGCGATCCACGATCAACGCGGACATTGAAGCGGTCATTGATGAGGACATACTGGTGGTTCAAATAAAGCTAAATACGTGATATATATGTAGTTGCAATGACATACAAATCGGACATAAAAGCGGACATTTTAGAGGTCAGGGATGGCAGCGAAACGACCTTTGAAATGGAGCCTCTCCTCATCGGAGAAAACTCCCGCCGCCGTGGCGCGCTCACTGACCTCGCCGTTGATCTTGCGCAAAAGGCAGCAGGCTTTCGGAGAAGCTTGCCCGAAAGTCTGGTGACCTCGCTCGCCGACCTCGTGGGCGCGATGAACTGCTACTACAGCAACCTCATCGAAGGCCATGACACTCACCCGGTCGATATTGAGCGCGCGCTGAAAAACGATTATAGCAATGATGCTCGAAAGCGCGACTTACAGTTGGAGGCGAAAGCCCACATTGCTGTTCAGGAATGGATCGATGCAGGCGGCCTCAAGGGGCGTGCGGGTACAGTTGACGGCATCCGCGAAATCCACGGTCGTTTCTGCGAGCGATTACCTGACGACTTGCTCTGGGTGGAGGACCCTAAGACTAAGGAACGGGTCCGGGTTGTTCCCGGAGAGCTACGGCACAGAGATGTCATCGTAGGAGCCCACGTTCCCGTAAGTCCGGGAGCGGTCCCGCGTTTTCTCGCCCGGTTCGGGGAAGTGTACGGCCATCTGAACAAAACAGACGCAATTCTCGGCGCGGCCTCGGCCCATCATCGGCTCCTCTGGATCCACCCCTTTCTGGATGGCAACGGCCGCGTGGCTCGTCTCATGTCTCATGCCATGCAGCTCGAAACGCTGGATACTGGCGGCATCTGGTCGGTTGCGCGAGGACTTGCGCGCAAAATCGACGATTACAAAAAACACCTATCAGACTGCGACAGTCCACGTCGTAACGATCTGGACGGGCGCGGCGCGCTCAGCGAGGAAGCCCTGGCTCGCTTCGTTAATTTTTTCCTTTCTGTCTGCATCGATCAGGTGCAATTCATCGAAGGGCTTATGCAGCCGAACAAGCTGCGAACGCGAATTCTTCTCTGGGCGGAAGAGGAAATCACGCTGGGTACATTGCCGGCGAAGTCGGGCAATATTCTGGAAGCTGTACTTTATCGTGGCGAACTTCCGCGGGGCGCCGCCGCCGCCGTCGTCGGCGCCACCGACCGCCACGCTCGTCGAATCGTGTCTGCGCTGATGGAACGCGGTGTTCTGAGGGCCGACGGCGCGCGCGCGCCGCTGCGATTGGTGTTCCCCGCCGCGCTGGCGTCGCGCTGGATGCCGGGCCTATTTCCCGAAAAGACCAGTGGTCCCGTGGGGAAGGAATTGAAATTTCCGGCCCCCGAGCCGAGGTATGTGTTCAACCGTGAAGTCGTTCTGTTTTGGGCCCTCGACGGAGACAAGCGCGTCCGTTGCGAGATCAGTGAGGAGGCGCTGGACGACCATTTCGGCGGCGATAGGAAGGACCAAGTAAAGGCCTTCCTTGCGCATGAGCGCGAGATCGAGGAAATTGCCCTTCGAAAGTACCTCGCTGGCAAAACAGAACCCGACGGATCTGTGCTGATACGGACGATGGAAGTGTAGCGTGCAGCTCCTTGTATCGGCACAGCTTTAGAGCGAACCGCATTGGTCGATTTCAACAAATGACTGACGGGCAAACTCTACGACACACTTGACCGGGCGCACGACAAAGGGCCTTTGCGTCCCGCGCAGTTAGCTGTCCTTAAAAGCTGGTTTGCCGATCATCAAAACACGCGGGACATCGTCGTAAAGCTTCACACGGGTCAAGGGACGTGCTCTGGGACGACCTAAGACTCCTCGTGCGGCGAGGCATCGTCACCGGGTAGTAAGCGATGTCAAAACCAAATACTCCAATGCAGGCATCCCGCTTGATCCTGCGCTGGCCGAAGTGCTCTTGAATTGGCAACGCAAGACGCTCTTCAAGAATCCGGGAGACTGGGTATTTGCAAGCCCGTTTGTGGCAGGGCAAAAAACCCTGATATCCATGGGAAGTGGAGCGCCGTCATATCATTCCCGCAGGCATTCGTTGCGGCATCGGGCGTATCGGCTGGCCATGGACGAAAGCAAGGGCGCGGCGCTCGGTAAGGTCGTCCGCCTGGTATTGCCTGCGCAGGTGGCTTAATGCCCCTTGAAGTTTTTGCTATCGGATTGAAAAGAAGGAACAAAGCTGGTGGAGCCGATGGGATTCGAACCCACGACCTCCTCGATGCCATCGAGGCGCGCTCCCAACTGCGCCACGGCCCCACCGGGGATAATCTAAAGCTTATCACAACCCTGCTGGGAACATTAGCTGGCTTGTGCATCGTTGTATATCGTTTTACGTGGTGCCATTCTGAACTCCCGTTCCCTCGATTCCCCATCCTTCTGGACGAGAAGCAACCCCGGCGCTATCCTGAAGGTCATAACTCTTAGGCCGCTGCACACATCGAAAGGAATAGGGAAGCAATGCAACACATTATCGGGACACCAATGGAAAAAATTTTCGTACCGTCGGCGTTGGCTCTTGCTGCTGTTTCAGTCACACTGTTCCTGTCGCTGCCCCTTGCCGCGCAGCAAACCGGCCCATTGCCGCCGCCGCCGACGTACTCCGCGCCCGCACCCCTGCCGCAGCCACGTTCCGCGCCCGCGAGCGCGCCTCATCAGACGACGACGGAGTCGCCGCTTACAACCGATCCGCCTAAAGTCTCTCCCGATCAAATTGTGCAGAAGTTCGCCGCGCGCGAGCTCGAATTTAAAAAAGAGCGCGACAACTACACGTACACGCAAACCTTCGTCATCCAAACCATCGACGAATACTCCGGACGGCCCGACGGCGAATATCGTATGACTAGCGACATCGTCTTCACCCCTGCGGGCAAGCGGACCGAGCACGTAACCGACGCTCCCGCTCCGTCCCTCCAGCGCATCCAAATGTCGCAGCAGGACTTCGACGATCTCGAGCATGTCCAGCCGTTCGTGCTCACCACCGACGAAGTGCAGAAGTACGACGTCAAATATGTCGGCCAGCAGCAACTCGATGAAATCAATGCATACGTTTTCGATGTCGCCCCCAAGAAAATCGAGAAAAATCAGCGCTACTTCCAGGGCCGCGTTTGGGTCGACCAAACCGATTTTGGCATCGTCAAAACCGACGGCAAAGCCGTCCCCGACATCAAGAAGCACGGGCAAGAGAACGTCTTTCCGCGATTCGAAACCTTCCGCGAAAACATCGAAGGCCATTTCTGGTTTCCGACATACACGCATTCCGAAGACACCCTGCAATTCAGCGGAGGCGGCGTGCGCATTCGCATGACCGTCCGTTACGAGAACTACAAGCGGTTTGGATCGACGATCAAGATCGGTCAGGCCACCGAGGTCCCGAAGGAAAAGCCGTAGCGCTTTCCTGGAGACCTGAAAATTAGGTGACCAATCCTCTGGGTATTGTCTACTTACCGAAAGGAATCGTTCGGGTGCTCGCAACGCGCACAATCGTCCGTGGCATCCTGATCGCAGCGGTCTTAGCTGTTGCGATCGTTTACGTCGGCGATTTTGCCTGGGTTCGCGTGCGCATGATGCATGCGAAACCCGGCAACCCTTTTGAAACCGTCACCGCGCTTCGTATCCTGGCCATCGACGAAAAAGGCAACAAGACCGAGTACAGCGTCGACCCGCTGCAACCCCAGCAAACCGCCGAGTGCGTTCACGCGTTGTTTCCTCACAATGGCGATCCACCATGCTGGTACCTCAAGCGCAAATTCGCGCAGCCCATCCCTATGGCGATTTTTCCTTCTGTAAGAATCGGAGACTAAGCAGAGCGTCTTGACATGCGACCGTCACTTGCCGTTATTGATGTCTGCTCATATCGGCGAGTGGCGCGGCAATAAATCGGTCTTGCAGCTTGGCAGTAACCGCCGATTGAAATAACATAGTCATTACCAGGTTATTTTCTTCTTTGTTGTTTTCGGCGGAAGCTTCGTCGCGCAGCCTGGACTTTCGTGCGAAGCGGAGAGTAATGCGCCCAAGTCACGGTGTTCTACTTGTCGTGTGTTTGTTCGCGGTGGTTGCCATGTTCCTGATGGCCCGCTCGGCAATGGCACACGCCATCCTTCTGGAATCCAGTCCGTCGATCAACAGCACCGTCGCCGGGCCCGACATCCCCATCAAGCTCCGCTTCAATGTTCGCATCGACGCCACGCGTTCCCGCCTTACTCTGGTCAAGCCGGATGCTTCCACGCAATCGCTGGCGATCACCAAAGAAGGCCCCGCCGACGCCCTCGCGTCGCAAGCCCAAGGATTGCCGCCAGGCCAATACCGCATCCGATGGCAAGTCCTGGCGTCCGACGGGCACATCACCCGCGGCGAAATCCCCTTTCAAGTCACACAACCCTGACACCCCTCCATGGCCCGTCTCCTCCAAATCTTCAGCTTCCTCTCCGTCCTTCTCCGGGGCGGCACGCTGAGCTTCGAATCGCTCACCATCGGCGGCATTGTCTTTCTGAACTTCGTCGCGCGCAGCGCAAACCCGCAATCGGAAGCCATCAACCAAATCTGCCTTCGCTGGATTCGCCGCGCAGCCGTAGCGTTGGCCGTCACGCAGCTGGCATACATCCTCGCCAGCACCCTGATCCTCATGCAGTCCGCGGACATGAACCTCGCAGACGTCAGCGGCGCGAATTTCGTTCTCGCCGGCGTTCTCGCCGCGGCATCAGCGTTGACCATCGCCGCTCTCGCCGGTGCAAGATCTTCAAAAAGCTACCCGATCATGCTCTTCCCAGCCTTTCTAATTCTCCTCTCGTCCGTGATGACCAGCCACGCCATGGCTCGCCTCGAGTACCGTTTCCCTCTCGCCGTGGTCACCGCGCTCCATCAAGGGGCCACGGCCACCTGGCTCGGCGGTCTCTTCTATCTGCTGATCGCCATACCACGCTGCCCGGATAACCGGTTCGCGCGCCAACTCGTCGCGCGTTTTTCAAAATTTGCACTAATCAGCGTCGCCGTCCTGGCCGCAGCGGGATTCACTCTGGGATTTGCCTACCTAGGCTCGCTCGACGCCATCTACGGCACTTCCTACGGCGTCATGGTTGCCACAAAAGCCGTCCTCTTTGGCACTCTTCTAGTTCTCGGCGCTTTAAACTTTCAAATTGCCCGATCACCATCCGGCGGCGCCGTAATCGCCAGCCTAAAACGATTCGGCGAAGCAGAAATCGGCATCGGAATCACTGTGATTCTCACCGCCGCGTCGCTGACCTCGCTTCCGCCGGCAGTCGATCTAAGGACAGACCGCGTCTCGACGCGGCAAATCGTCGCTCGTTTGGCGCCGCAACTTCCGCGCCTCGCCAGCCCGTCCATCGAGGACCTCCCTCGAGACATTTACGCCGCCGAAGTAAAGGCATTCGACGCCGGCGCTCTCTCGTCCGCATCGTTCGTTCCCGGTCATGCCGGCACGCGCCCCAATACGCCCGCCGAAAAATCCTGGTCGGAATACAACCACCATTGGGCAGGTCTGATCGTTCTGTCCATCGGACTACTCGCTTTTCTCGCCCAAACGAAGCATTTTCCCTGGGCCCGAAACTGGCCCCTCCTCTTTCTTGGTCTCTCACTATTTCTTCTCTTAAGAAGCGATCCCGAAACGTGGCCGCTAGGCCCCAATGGCTTTTGGATCACGCTCCAGGACCCCGAAGTACTGCTTCACAGGATTTTCTCCCTGCTCGTCATCGCGCTGGCGATCTTTGAGTGGCGCGTGCAGACCGGCCGCGTCGCGACCGAACGAGCTCGCCTTATCTTTCCAACGCTAGTGGCCGTTGCCAGCGCCCTTCTTCTCACCCACTCCCACAGTCTGGGCAACATAAAAGAAGAAGTCCTGGCCGAACTGAGTCACGCCCCTCTGGCGGTCCTAGGCATTGTAGCCGGCTGGTCGCGCTGGCTCGAACTTCGTCTTCCCTCGGAAAACAAAGTGCGCGACAGAATGGCCCGGCTCTGGCCCACCTGCCTCCTACTTATCGGTCTTCTACTCTTGAATTACCGCGAAATGTAGAGATCCGTCGCGTCTCGACTCAGCTGCGCGTTTTCGCCTATCTTTTCAATGCGCCTCTTCGGTTTGAAACTCGCCTTCCCATCGCGCAATTACCACGCAAGCTACGCAATTGCCCAGCACCGTAACGACGGTGCGTCCCATATCCATCAGCTGATCGATAGCAAAGAGTAAGAACAGCGGTTCCATCGGCAAATGAAACGAAGTAGCCGCGCCGAAAACAATCAGGAGAGAACCCCGCGCCACGCCCGCCGTTCCTTTGCTGCTGATCATCAGCGTGAGCAGCATTATGAGTTGTTGTCCAACCGCAAGGTGCATCCCCGCGGCCTGCGCCACAAAAATCAACGCAAGCGATTGATAAATGCTCGCGCCGTCCATATTGAAGCTGTAGCCGGTGGGCAAAACGAAGGCCACCGTTTCCCGCGGGACACCGAACAATTCCATCTCTTCGAGCGCGCGCGGCAGAGTGGCTTCCGAACTGGCGGTAGCAAAAGCAATTGTCAGCGGTTCGGTGACCGCGTGGAGAAATGGCTTGATCGGTATGCGCGCCAGCAGCGCTATCGGAAACAATACGCATAGCACAAAAAAGAGCAGCGCCGCATACATGGTCGCCAACAGCTTGAGCAGCGGCAGCATCACTCCCAGTCCGAGATGCCCGATGGTGTAAGCCACCGACCCAAACACGCCGATCGGCGCCGCATACATCACCAAGTTCGTGAACTTGAACATCGTTTCCGAAAGGCTTCCAGCGAAGTCCAACATCGGGCGCCGCTTCGCCTCCGGCACCAGGATCAAAGCCATGGCGAAGAGCACGCTGAACACGACAACCTGCAGCAGTTGGCCTTCTGCGACGGACTTGGCGATGCTCTCGGGAAAAATGTCAATGATGATTTGCGTCGCCGTGTGCGGCACGACGCTGATCGTTTCTCCGGCCGTGGCAGTTGGAAGGGTTACACCATAGCCCGCGCGGCTCAGGTTGATAGCCGCAAAGCCGATGAGCATCGCCACCGTCGACACCACTTCGAAGTAGACCAATGACTTGACCGCCAGCCGCCCCACTTTCCGCAGGTCGGCATGGCCCGCGATGCCCACAACCAGTGTCCCAAAGAGCAGCGGCGCAATGATCACCTTGATCAGGCGCAGAAAAATCGTGCCGAGCAGTTGTAGTTTAATTGCTACCGACGGCCAGTCGTGTCCCAATTCCGCGCCCGCCAATAATCCAACGAAGATCCATCCAGTCAGCGAACGCCGCGACGTGGCGTAGGCCGCGATCAACAGGATCGCTACCCAACGCAAAATCGCAGGTACGAGCACCGGCAGCGGCACCAAGCTCCAGCTCGCCAGAAGCGACGCCGCAATTGCTAGCGTCGCCGCAGACACGACCGCTACCAAAAGTTTGCTTTTCATCGGCCCCCAGTCGAGCTTCTCATTGGCCGCGAACGGTATGCTGGATACGGCAGCCTGTCAATGCCCATCCGCCGATGTTGTCCGCCGATGTACATCTTCATAGGTCGATTACCCGAGTGGTTGAATTAGCCGCGCAATCTTAAGGGGTGACAGAGTCAGGCAACCCCGCCGCGCTTCTTTGATTCTGAATGCCATAACGGCTGTCCCCGGGGATTCGGACCAGGGCACTGCGCGATCGGTGCGTCGCCGCCCTTAGAACGCTTAGCGAGCGAGGTGTCCGTATGCGGCGCGTCTGCTGGATGATTCTTCCCGCTGTTTTTTCATTCGGACTTCTTTCCTCGAAACCTGTCAGCGCGCAGGATCAACCACCGGCCCCGAATGCGCTCAGCAAACCGCGCGGGCAGAAGGACCACCAGCAACAAGCCCGAAAACTCGCCAAGGAAAGCGCTCCCTACACCACCTGGCTGACGGAAGAGGTTCCCTACATTATCACCAAGGAAGAACACGACGCCTTCCTGCGCCTCGCCACCAACGAAGAGCGCGAACAATACATCGAGGAATTCTGGCGTCGGCGCAATCCCGATCCGGATTCTCCGGAAAACAGCTACCGTGAAGAACACTATCGCCGCATCGCTTACGCCAACGAACGTTTCTCCTCTGGTATTCCGGGCTGGAAAACCGATCGCGGCCACATCTACATCCTCTGGGGCCCACCCGACGAAATCGAGTCCCATCCCTCCGGAGGCACCTACGATCGTCCGCCCGAGCAGGGGGGAGGATCAACCACGACCTATCCCTGGGAACTGTGGCGGTACCGCCATCTCGAAGACATCGGCGACAACATTGAGCTCGAATTCGTCGACCCCAGCAGTTCCGGCGAATATCACCTCACGATGGACCCCGGTGAAAAGGACGCACTAGCGAAAGTCCCAGGTGCAGGCCTCAGCACCGGAGAGATGCTGGGCCTTTACACTAAAGCGCAACGCTTTACCAACACCAACGGCACCACGCTACCTGTACCTATCGGCGGATGGTCGGCTGGCATGGATGAGTTCGACAACGTGGAACGCTATTTCAAAGTCCAGCGTCCGCCGGAACATTTGAAAGACCTGGCTGAAATGGTCAGCGTCCGCATCCTTCGCAACCAGATTCACATGGACTACCGCTTCGATTTTCTCCGCGTCACCCACGATTCTGTTCTAGTGCCTATCACCCTACAAGTGGCGAATTCTGACCTCAGTTTCAGAGGCAAGGCCGGCGTTCAATCCGCGGTCTTGAATTTGTACGGCCGCATCACTACCCTCAGCGGCCGCGTCGTTCAAACTTTCGAAGATGTAGTTTCCCGTGATTTTCCAGACTCCTTGTTTCAGTCCTCGGTGAACCTCTCTTCTATCTACCAGAAGTCCGTCCCGCTGCGCTCCGGTTTGTATCGCCTCGATGTCGTCATAAAAGACGCGCAAAGCGGCAACGTAGGTGTGATCGATGCAGCCCTGCGCGTCCCGCTCTACGAAGAAGAATCCCTCGACGCCAGTTCGCTAATACTCGCCGACCAAATCCACGCCGTCCCCACCTCACAAATCGGTCAGGGCTCCTTCGTTCTGGACTCGTACAAAGTCCGTCCGCGCATCAATCCAGAATTTTCCAACGCGGACAAAATGGGCATCTTTCTCCAGCTCTACAACCTGAAGCTCGACGCCGAATCCCATAAGACACACGTCTCCGTGGCCTATCGCCTTCTCAAAGATCACCAGCAAGTCTGGAAACAGGACGAATCCTCCGAGCAATTGCAACAAGCCCGCGAACAAATCACCCTCGAGCGTAACCTGCCGCTAGCCTCTCTAACTCCCGGCCGCTACTCTCTCGAGGTCTACGTCATCGACCTGCTAACCGATCAAACCGTCACGCGCACCGCAGACTTCACCGTCAAGGCACTGTCCATCCCCAAGCCGATCACCTGACCATCTTCAACGCCCTTGATTTTCCGCACAGAACGTTCGCGAATGACGCCCATTCGGCTCCCCGGGAATTTGTCCACAAAGGCGCTTTTCCGAGTTTTCGCTCGACAAACGTTACTCGTGCGCGGTCCGCTAGCCTGTCCTTTTTAGGGCCAACGGCCCGCGAAACGTCATGAAAATCGCTCAACGTGGCAAGTCGCAGCTCATGACGTTAACACCTTTGATTTCGAGTACGTCTTGATTTGCGAACCGGGGGTTCCTCGACAACTCGCATATTCCACCGCAAATCGTCTAAAGTATTTCTCGGATCCCATGGCCCCGGAAACCACATGAACCACACTCGCACTTTTATTGTCGCTCTCTGCTTTTCTTGCGCAGCATTGTTCTTATCCGCCTTCTCGGCACGTGTCCCCAAAGCGGTCGTTTACAAGGTCGGCGTGATGAACCGCCAGTTCACTCCGCCTGAACCTTACGACTGGCGCGATGCAAAAGCTCACGCCCTCATCGCCGACATCTGGTATCCCGCCGATCCTTCGGCCGTCGAGCAATCCCAATGGATTGGCTCCCCGGATGCGCCCTTTGCCAGTGCAGGTAGGGCCGCGCCGAACTCTCCGATACTTGCCGCTCCGGCAAAATTCCCTCTGATACTGCTTTCGCATGGCTTCGGCGCTTCCTCTCCCATGATGGCGTGGCTCGGCACCGCGTTGGCTTCTCATGGCTACATCGCCGCTGCCGTAAATCATCCCGGTAACAATTCGCTGGAAGCATACACGGTTCAGGGATCCATCCTCTGGTGGGAACGCGCCGCTGATGAAACCGTAGTTCTCGATCAGCTACTCGCCGATTCGACGTTCGGTCCCCGCATCGACTCGAAGCGCGTCGGTGCTGCCGGCTTTTCCCTAGGTGGCCTCACCGTGCTGGAACTCGCCGGCGGAATTCCTGAGCTCTCCCGCTATCAGGAATTTTGCAAATCTCCCAAAGCCGACGGAATGTGCGTCGACCCTATAGAATTTCCTGGTCTCCTCGCCAAGGCCACGGCGCTCTCTCAGACCGACCCAGCCTTCCGGGCCGCGCTTAGCGAAGGCTCCAAATCGCATCGCGATCCG
>Ga0207046_10014_pt1 | contig 47525 bp, 29 predicted proteins | sample Alteio_BWMinCont_66_FD_153303 | JGI IMG/M metagenome (GOLD analysis project Ga0207046, IMG submission 153303) | Enriched cells from forest soil in Barre Woods Harvard Forest LTER site, Petersham, Massachusetts, United States -... | ecosystem: Environmental > Terrestrial > Soil > Temperate forest >...
GTGCGGGTAATAAAAATCGATCACCTCGCGCACAAAATCGGCGCAGTTTCTCTTCACGAAGTTATAGCGCTCGCGGTTGGGCTGGCTGTTGAACTTGCTGATCAGTAGCGCATCTTGCTTCGGGCTGGTCTCGATTTCGAATCCGTAAATTGTTCGGTCATAAGATGACCCGATCATTTCATACCAATTCCCCTCGGGCGTTCCGCCGTTGGGGCGATCGGGGGCAAGCGATTCCAGGTAGTCGCGACGGTATCGATCCCGCAGGAATGCGACCAGTTTTGCGTCGGCGAACAGCGGGATGGCCTCCGGCCGTTCAACCGCATACAGGTAGGGGATGAGGGGAATCGCAATCCAGTCGTAGCCCGCGATACCGTCAAACCGGCTCAGGACGACGCCGGATTCGCCCTCCGCACATGGACGCAGGGCTACCGGGGACTCAGCACAAACGTTGCTTAGATACACGGCCGCGTGGCCAGTTCCGGCAAAAGCGCCGTCGTAACTGTACGGCTCTTCCAGAAGTAGCGTCGCCCCAGCGCGCGCGTGCGGAATGCTGCCGAGGCAAAAGAGCAGAATCGCGCATAGCGTTCCAGGACTCCACGAGCCCCTGCCCGGCGCTACACACGATTTTGCGAAAGCCGGCATTGACATTCGATGGCCAGAAGCCCGGTAGGGCTGCCTGACGCCCAACCAGGGATAGAGCATTGCCATGGCCAAAGCCTATAAGTCCTACTCACAAGGAGGCTTCGTGACCATTGTCAAAGCTCACGATAAGAAGATTCTTTCGGCTGCGTGCGGGAAATACCAGATTACTTTCGGACTTGGCCCATGAAGTTGCTGAGTCGGTTCAGAAGGGAACGTCAGCCTATGCCACATCCGCCTGCAGAGCATTGGAAACGTGCTTCATCTTAACGTGTGCGCGAAACGCCTGATAGAGCATTTCATTAGTTTCCGGTTGCGTATTCTGCGTATCAGTCGCGGCCTTTTCGACGCAGATGATCTCGTGGCACTCGGAGCACTTGCCGAAACGATGGCTGGCGCGATCCATTTCGTCCTTTGGTCCAAGCCAACCCAGGTCGGTCAATTCTGGTTTTTTCATGCCCTCAGTTTCCCACAGTCCGTATACCTTTGTCAGCCCCATGGATTTCAAACCACATCGTTCCATGCCTCGGCCGCTAACGGCGGTTCGTTGAGTTCTGCGCGGGCTTCGCGCCATGTAGGGTACTGTCCACCAAGGATCGCCAGGAAGCGAATTCTCAAAGCGAAACCGATACGCACCAGCAGACGAAGCTTAGGACGGATCGCCTTGTGCTGCAGGTGATGAAACCAACACACGCGTGAGCCAACGGCACGCCCAGCCTACACGGTTTCAAGTCGATCTGATCAATGGAATCCCTCAGCGAGCACGATGTCAGCTGTGCTATGTCCCATCTGCGTGTAGAGGATGTCTTTCTCATCAGGCGAGACCGAGATATTGTGTGAGAAGGGATCCGGACGGCCGGGGGTTCGGGCAACGGTTCGGATGCGTTTGGTGGCGAAGTCGAAGAACAGGATTTCGCGGTTGGATGACATTCCGTCATAATAGTAAAAACCACGATCTGTCACGTCCCACGCGGGCCACATGAGCCGCGGCAGACCTGTAACGGGACTCTCGCCGCTGCCATCGGTTCCGATGAACCAAATTTCTAGTCTCCCGTTGTCGATGCGTGAATAGTAAAGGCGGTTCCCGAGTGGGGTTTCCCTCGCCATGAACCCGCCGCGATGCGTGAGTTGTATCGGTGTTCCTCCGTCGGCAGCAATCTTGAAAATCTGCGGAACATGATCGACGTCAGATGAAAAATAGATCCAATTGCCATCATGCGACCAGAACGGCACCGACCCACCATCGGGTCGGGTCGCCAGCATTTGGGGTGTTCCGCCACTTGCACTAACAACATAGAGTTCCGCCTTTCCAGAAGCGCGAGAATCCAGGACGATCCTGGAGCCATCGGGTGACCAACGCGGAGTTCCTGTCAGTGGACCGCCAAAGTTCGTAAGCCGCAAAAGGTTCGAGCCATCTACATCGCACAACCAGACTTCGGAGGACCCGGATCGATTCGACTCAAAGACAACGCGCTTTCCATCGGGGGAATACTGAGCGTTCAGTTGTACAAGCTCCGAGGGTGCTACGCGCATGGCTTTTTCGACGCTACGGCGCGGATCCCCAATCGGGATGCGCCAAATATCATAAAATTTCTGGTTGCGCGTAAACGCCAGCCGCGAGCCCGCGCGGGCGATGGTCGGATGCGATGCGTCCTGCCCGAACCACAAACGCTCCGCAGGGCCCCCTCTGCAGGGAATGCGCCAGAGATTGTTGTCGCGTGAGTAGACGAGGCCTTCTCCGTCGGCGGTCCAAGCCAGTCCATCAAGATCACCTTTGAGTTCCAGGAGTTCGCGCGCGCTCCCGGTTGGCCAAGGCTGAACGTACAAGGCGGCCAGACCATAATCGAACATGCAGGCGAAGGCGAGCCAGCGGCCATCGGGAGAAAACGCCGGCATACCGGCGGTATTGCAACGCGACGAGGGCTTAGCCACAACCTGCCGCCCAAGTGTGCCGATATTCAGCATGACAAGTTCGGACTGAAGCTCGCTCCTTGGTTCCGGATAGATGAGTGACTGACCGCCCGGAGTCCATGCAATACCGCCTTTGTACATCGACTTGCCGAAACCCAGAGAAGCAAGTTTGCGCTCGGGTCCGCCCACGGCAGGGATCAGGAAGACCCCGGTGGCAGCATCCGAGCTGTGGTTCACGCGAGTGAAAGCGATGAACCGCCCGTCTGGCGACCATGCGGGAGTGATCGCGTTAGAGGGTTCATGTGTGAGTTGAACAGGTGTATCTGTGCCGACCACCTTCACGTATAGATCGAAAAGCTCGCTGTCCTCGCTGCCATTCCAGGAGAAGGATATCTGATTGCCATCGGGTGAAAACGCTGGTGCGAACTCGTAGCCGGGGTAAGAGGTAAACGGAATCAGCTGTAGACCGTCCGCCGATGCAACGCTACGCCGCGTCCGATAGTGCCAGCCGAACAAAACAGCAATCACGAATAGTGTAAGTGAAGCGATGCTCCATCGCCAGCGAGTTCTGCTTGATTTCTGAGCCCCGGATGGTGTTGGGCGAACTTCGGAAGCGCTTTGAGTGGGGACGTCGCCGTGGTTCACCGGCAGTGCGACCGGAGCGTCGCCGTTCGTAGGTACAGGAGCGGGCAGGTGGCCGTTTGTGGCAACTTGGACTGGGCCAATAAAGCGATAGCCCAGCCGGGGGAGCGTCTCGATCCAGTGCGGCGTTTCGGCGGAATCGCCGATGGCGGCGCGAATCCGCTTCACCGCATTATTGAGGCCATGGTCGAAGTCGACGAAGGTGTCGGCAGGCCACAGGGCGTTCTGCAAATCCTCGCGGCTCACGAGCGTGCCAGGACGCTCCAGCAACATTTGCAGCACCTGAAAGGATTGGCGGGGTAGTTTGACTCGAGTGCCGCACCTCCGCAGTTCCTGGGTGCGCAAATCCAGATCGAAGACACCAAACCGCAGCGCCTGCGAGTTGCCGTTCTGATAATCGCTATCCATCGCTGCCCTTTTGACGGAATGCACGCCTCATTGGTTTGCAGGGATGGGTTCAAATTCTTGCTACATGCGAACAAATCTCGCACCGGCTCAATAACTTGAGCTGCTAGGTAGATTTGATCCACATAGGAGACGTCGTTCCTTGGCAGGCCCCGTCTTCTGCTGCGATAACCGACGCGTTTGGCGCCGAAAAGGCGCTGAACGAATCCAGTCGTGCAGGAGACAAAACATGCTGAAAAAGTTAATGTTAGTCGTCGTAGTGCTGCTCGCTTGCAGCATTCTTGGGAACGGGCAGTCGATCTATAGCCTAACCAACCGCCAGATCGCCTCGATTCCCTTTCGCTTTTCAGTCGGAAACATGGTTCTTCCCGCAGGAACCTACGCGTTCTTAGTCAATCTGCAAAAACAGATTGTTGTGGTGCAGGGTGAAGACCGGAAAGCGTGGATGTTTCAGTTCAACGTCGCGGAGGCCAGCACGCCGGCTTCACATGGACAAGTTGTATTTGGGCACTACGACCCCGATTTGTTTGTCTTGGAGCGGCTGAGACTGGATGGAAGCACAGTTGAGGCAAGACTCGTGCCGGGAAAAATTGAGAAGGAAATCGCACGAGCCGAGAAAACTGGATCTGCAGTTGCTCTTCAGACAAGCTTACGATAGCTCTGTTGTGGAGTACGAACTTGTGACCGAACCGGAGAACTGTCCGCGACGATGTGGCACGCTGCGGCATCTCCGATTCGGACTTTTGGCTGGGGCTACTGCACGCAAGGGTGAAGCCCCCGAGACAGAGTTGAGTACAGCGGAATTCACCGTACGCCGCGCTTGCTGTGAGAAGGTTGATGATCTCGAACACCGGCGCTCGAGAAGGCATTCTGGGGCGAGGCCGCTCATCGGGTCCTGCATGCGCGAACCTCTGTGCCAGTGAGCGCGAACTGCACCATTCCGATTTTAGATCAGGCCGACTGGATCAGAACCCGGTCAATTAGCGTAATCGAGATTTAACGCCAGCCGAGTGCGTACACCGTTGTAGTGCAACGTAGCCTCCCCAAGGCGTTCGCATTGCCCTGCAGATCGGCGCGTGCGGCAACTCCAACATCTCCCTGCTCGATCCGGCCAGCGGCATACGCAGCCGCCTCACCTTCAAGAGCGGACCCCGCAAATGGCAAGTCTCGGCGAAAGCGGCTATTTCCCGATCTGGAGTCACGACGGCACGGAACTCTGTGCAGCAGGCCATTTCGTCAACACTGTGATCACGGGCAAACCGAAACTCATCGGAATACATCGTCAGTTTGTCGTTTGTCGACCATCCGGGAACTATCTCGTTTTGCTCCAATCTAGAATTCCACGCTAAGATTGCCAAATGATGGACTCTTCACGCGAGGCGCTGAAGCCGGACGAGCATGAACTTGGGGACGCACCTGCCAATTCTCAAGGGAAGCTAGCGCTGGCTCTGGGAGTGATCGCAATCGCGCTCAGCTTGGTTCTTGGGTTTGTTTATCTAATCTCGGTCCGTCGCCTGGAGCGCGAGGTCGCACGCCTCAGCCAGCAGACGGAAGATTTCAGCCGGCAGGTCGTGCGCGCACAGGAGCAATCGCAGACGTTGGCTCAGCAGGCTTCGCAAGCGGCCGCGAACGCGCAGGCAGCCGCTCAACAGCGCGACTTGGCGAAGCAGGATCAATCGAACTCAGAGGCGCAGGCGCAACTTGCGCGGCAGCAAGCCGCCGCCGAACAGCAAAAGGCAGCTCAAGCCACACAGCAGGCTGAGGAATATCGGCAACAGCGGGAGGCGGAACTTGCACAGCTGCAACAGGCTCTCGGGCAAATCGCCGAAACGCGTCGCACCGCGATGGGCCTGGTGATGACGCTGGACAGCAAGTCGATTCGCTTCGATTTTGATAAAGCAAACATTAAACCGGAATATCGCGACATCCTTAATCGCATCGCCGGGATCCTGATGACGCTTAAGGGATATACGATCGCCGTCTATGGATACACGGACGACATCGGCACGCAGACGTACAACCTGCAACTCTCACAGCATCGCGCCGAAGCTGTCCGCGACTTCCTGGTGCAGACCGGGATTTCCCCGACAATCATGAGCACCAAGGGTTTTGGCAAATCCGACCCACGCGTTCCGGGCGAGAGCGAACAGGCGCGTGCTGCCAACCGCCGGGTCGAAATCGGCATAGTGGATTCGAAACTTATCACGAACGGCCCTCTCGTCGTACCAAAATGAATTAGGCAGTATAGGTCCGGTGTAGACGTCAGGATCACCCGCCGCGAGTTGTCGAGTGCTTACGGTCGGGGCGCGGCGAGTGTAATTGGGTTTACTGACCTGGCCACAACAAGATGTGCAAGCACTAACCCGCGGGCATGATTTTACGGGCTTGCGAGAGACAACCCGGCAATTTCGAGGGTTCATCCAATGCGCCATGTCGAACAATCGGTTACTGCACTCTGCAATCATCCTCGGCGCGGTCGGTTGTGGAGCTTTCAGTTCCATGGCTCAGGTGATGCCACAGGATTCTGCAGCCGGCCTTTCGAAGCTTAATCACATCATCTTTATGGCGCAGGAGAATCGTTCGCTTGACCACTATTTCGGGGAATTGCGCCAGTACTGGGCGGATAACGGTTATACGGATCAATCTTTTGACGGTTTGCCGCAATTCAATCCAGCGACAGGACCGCCGCCGCATTACGGACCGCCGCCGACCAATCCGGGTTGCGATCCCGCGTATCCCCCGCCTAAGGACTGCACCATTGACGGTAATAGTCCCAGGGTCGAATCGTTCGAGTTGATCACACAGTGCACGGAAAACACGAGCCCGGCGTGGAACGAGGCGCACGTGGATTGGGACTATTACGACCCGATGGGCAGGTCTGCCGCCAAGTTGAATGGTTTTGTTTATACGGCGGCTCACGATGGCAGAGTTCTGCACTATTACGATAGCGACGGAATTCGCGCCATGGCTTACTACGACGGAGCTGATCTGAACTACTACTACTTCATGGCATCCAATTTTGCCACCTCGGATCGTTGGTTCAATCCGGCCATGACCCGCACCCATCCGAACCGGGAGTATCTGGTGGCGGCAACTTCTCAGGGAGATGCCTATCCGGTCGGAACCGACAGCGGGGACAGTCAGTTGCTTACTGCCAGGACGATCTTTCAGGAGCTGGAAGCTGCGCATGTGAGCTGGAAGATCTATGTGAATCCTACGAATACAGGTTGTACCGGGCCTCCCTACGACCCGGCGTGCCTGCTGCAGACCAGCTACATCAGGTATTTCAAGTGGGGACAAACGATTCCGACGAAATACCCGAAGAACATCGGAACCATTGGCATCGCAAACTCCGATTTCGAGAACGATTTGAAGAACGGCACTTTACCAGCAGTGGCGCAAATTGAGCCGGCTTCTGATGCTGGACTGGACGAGCATCCTTCTTCTTCCGACACATCCCCGAGCCGGATGCAAAACGGAGCGCTGTACGTTTCCGAGATCATTAACTCCGTGATGGGCAGTGCTTACTGGAAAGATTCAGCTTTCATTCTCACCTATGACGAGTTCGGGGGAATTTTCGACCATGTGTCGCCGCAAAAAACCGTGAGCCCGGATGGTGTTACGCCTAAGGATCTTCTGCCTGGCGACATTTGTAATAAGGGCCAGACTGGACCGACTTGCAACTTTATCTACACCGGGTATCGGGTTCCTTTACTTGTAGTCTCGCCCTACACAAGAAAGCACTTCGTCTCGCACACGGTTGCCGACATCACGGCAATTCTGAAATTGATCGAGACCCGCTTCCATTTGATGGCATTGACGAAGCGGGATGCAGCGCAAATGGATATGACCGAGTTCTTCGATTTCGCGCATCCTGCGTGGCTGACACCGCCAACGCCTCCGGTGCAGAATACGAGCGATCCCTGCTATCTGAACAGATTGCCTTGAGTCCGGACAGGGAGTTGGTTCATGGTTGAGTGGGGCGCCGCTATGTTCAGGAGGTGATGCAAAGGTTCAGTTTTTCGGAATGGGAAACTCATTTTCTCAGCCATCCGAACCGACTCCGGCAAAGATTCGGCTGCCATCTTCGCACGAGCTGGCCGCGATGAACTTTGGCGGTAGTTTCGCTGATTCCAATCTCGGCGGCGATTTGCTCGTTGGCAAGGCCAGAAACCCCGAGCGGTCGAACCGTTTTAACGTCGCTGGACTTAGTCGCGTGCCCTGCGATGCTTTGACCGAAAACGCTCGTCAATGCGCAAACGTCAGTACTACATTGCCGTGTTGGTAGCTGCGCGGTTCTTTCTCTCGAGTACGCGCGTTGAGAGCGATCCGATACGTACCCGGCGAAATGACGGTGAAGGTAGCGCCTTGCGCATCCTTAATTGCCCAGGGAGTTCGAACTTCGAAGCTCGATGCCGTTGAGGGCACATAGTCGAAATCCACTGTGTAAGTCCGGCCGTTCATTTTCGTCCCGGTAATCTTGATAGTTTTGCTGGGCGCTCCAATCATGAGTTGCGAAGCGTCAAGAACAATCGCAACTCCGCCCGAGTATTCGATTGTGAGCGATGTACTTCCGTGAGGCAGATTGAATTCCACTTTTGCATGAGTATCTTGCGGATGCTGCTCCAGGGTTGCGGCGATGGATCGGTTCCCCAATTGCGCCCGAAGCGGCTTCGCGCCGAAAGGGATTTCGGGATCAAACAAGATCTCCACCGGTGCCCCTTCATTTTCCAGGCGGAGCCGGATTTCATTGGCGGACTTAAGCATCTTAATGTTGATTTGAGAGCCGCGCACTTGTACGTTTCGTAGCGTGATCTCGTTCCAGTTTGGTGGCAGGTGTGGCGCAAAGGTGGCGCGATTCGACACGCCGTCCACTTTAAGTCCGAGCAATCCATTTACCGCCGCGGTGAAGAACGCCGCTGACGACCATGTTTGTTCGGGCACGGATTCCACTTCTTCGTGATAGTAGTCCCCCGCGAGCGCCTCATGCATGTGTCCCAGGGAATCGAGAGAACTCCATTGGATGAGGGAACTCCAAACAGGAAACGCGATCGCGGGTCGGTGCTCGGTCCAGAATGCTGTGGCAATTCCGGAAGTGCCAGTTGCCCAGACACTCCCGCTGGAATAGGAATTTGGGTCGTAGGTGGCGGCGTTCGAGGGGATGCCTCGCGTGCCCCAATCGGTCTGGAAATCGGAAGACGCGAGTTGGTCAAGAAGCGAGTCACGCTGCGCGTCAGAAAAGAAGGGCTTCTCCAAAACGCTCGCGGGACCTATATCACGATCGAGCAATGGCGCGCCGCCGCGAGTGTAGCCGGAGATCCAAAAATGTTGCTGTTCGTCCCAGTACCGTTGGCGGATTTCGCGGCTGGCCTGTTGGCTGGCGGCGGCAGCTTCGGTTACCGCTGCTCTGTGACCCGTCGCCTCGGCCAGGTCGGCAAAGGCTTGTGCGGCCTCTGCCCAATTTGCGGACAACATCAGATCATCGCTGAGCGCATCCTGCTCTCTGCGGCCTTCCTTGTCAGGAGGAATGCGAGGCAGCCCATCTGCGGTATCCAGGAGGGAACGGCAATATTCGTAAGCAGACTGAATAGAAGGCCAATGAGCTTTCACGAAATCAAGATCACCAGTTGCAAGGAAATAGTCGCCGACCGTATTCAGAAACTGAAACGTCAAGTCCACGTGGACGAACATGTACGGATACCGGCTCCAGTCCAGCCATTTGGCGCTTTGCGACAGCTCGTGCCAGATCATGCCGGTTTTGTGATCTTGATATTGGAGAATGAATTCGAGTTCCTGGCGCGCCCGGTCGTATTGGCCGGCAGCCAGCAGAGCGCGAATGGCGACCATTCCGTCGCCGGAGAAAAACCAGTCATACTGCGGACGTCGAGCCTTGCGGGAGGGGCTATCTCCCGCGACCAGGCCGCATCCTAAGTCGGGATTGCAGACCCAGGCCTGGTCGAGGGCGATTTCAGCCCAGGCTAACGCGCGATTGGCGTCAGCATCCGGCGTTTCAATTTGCAAGTTGTGACTCATCAAACCGGAGTAATGATCGACCGCACCTTCTTCAAGAGAATCGCCCTTCTCCAGAAGTCTCTTGGCGATCAGACTTACATCTTGCCCAGGCCCACTCGCTGCGATGACGATTCGCGCCCTGTTGTGGCCGCTGCCTGCGCGAACGGTAAAGGCTAACCCTGGCGGGCGACCTAGATGCTGACTCTCGTTTGGCGTTTGATCATGCGCTACTATATCGGGGGAACCGACACTGGCCGTGAATCGATGCATGGGCTCGGAGATCAAGTATGCCGAAGCCGCGGTGTTCCACACTGCTTCCTGGCCCCCGATTGAAGCCGGCCACATCAGATCCAGCACCGGGACAAACCGGAACTCAATATCGATGGAGCGGGTACCCTCTATTTCGTACTGAATGATCGCGCCCGGCTCCTCGAGTGGAACAAATAGTTTTTCGCGGACTATGAAATCGGCTCCGACGTAGATGCGGCTCACAGCCTCGGGACTATAGGTGATGCGCCGGAGTAAAGCTTGGCCGTCGATCCCGGTGCTCGTACCTTGTTGGCGAAAGCTTACTCGGAACGCGCTGAGTATCTGGAAGGGATAGGCCCAAACCTCCACGCCGTCCGCCGAATAGCCGAAGAGAGCGGCGCGACGTCCATGAACTGAAATAAATCGTCTGGGCCCGGTGGAATCCGTACTCCAAGCAAGCTTAGTGTAGGCGCTTTCGGTGTTTGCCGGGAACTGAACTTTGACCTGAGCTTCAAGGAGGCTCGAGCACGTGATCAGCACACAGAGCGAGACCAGCGCACCTCTTGCGCTGCGACGGAGATAGAGTTTCGTCGATGGCGACATTGCGCTGGCAGTTTCTCTAAGTCAACTTCAAATAAGCCAAGTATTGTTCTTTATCGACGGTTACGTGCAGCACTGCGTTGCATCACGGTCGCTTTGGGATCTCTCCTCGACCTTCGATCAGGGTAAAGAAACCATCGGCACTTCCGCCCGGAAAACTTTCGGTATTACCGGTGGGCCATCGCACCTCGACGCGTTCGACCTGTGTGCTGCTGCCAAGCCCGAAATGCAATCGCATATCGTTGTTAGAGATATAGCTGGAGCCGCTCCGCACTTCTTGCACAAACTTGCGACCTCCGGCAAGAACCGTAACTTTCGCGCCGATGCCATCGTGATTTGACTTTGCTCCTTTCAAGATAACGCCGATCCAATGATTGTTGTTGCCGGCCTGGTTCACCAGGAGCATGGCCTGGCCGCTCATGTTATTCACAACCGCAGACATGCGCCCATCATTCCACAGATCTCCAATTGCCAGACCGCGACTTGCCTGCGGTTGCGTGCAACCTGGTCCGCATTGCTGACTAATGTCTCTAAATTTTCCATCTCCGGCATTCCAGTACAAAAGCCTGGGCTCCCGGTACGTGGATCCGAGATGAGCCGTATCCACTTCCGGATAAACGTGGCCGTTGACGGAAAGAATATCTGGGCGGCCGTCGTTGTCGACATCGATGAACATCGTTCCCCAGCCTAAGAAACGCGTGTTGAGGCTCAAGCCCGCGTCAAAAATCGTCGAGGAAAATGTTCCATTCCCATTGTTGCGATAAAGAGAGGATGAATCGTCCGAAAAGTTGGTCTTGAAAATATCGGGCCACCCGTCATTGTCATAGTCGGCGACGGTGGAACCCATGCCGGCTTGCTCACGGCCATTTTCATCGAAGGCTACACCCACTTCGGCTGCGACGTCTTTGAATGTGCCATTTCTCTGGTTGTGATAGAGAATGCTCGGCGTGCTGTCGCAGGCTACATAGATGTCGGGCCAGCCGTCGTCGTCGTAGTCAATAGTGGAGACGCTGAGGCAGTAGTGTCCGTAGGTCTTTTCGATCCCGCTGACCTTGCTGACGTCCGCGAACTTTCCCCCGCCGAGATTGTGGTAGAGGATGTTGGGCGAGGACTCGAGGCCGCGCGGTCCGCACATTACCGGTGTGCCCTTCCACACGCACGTCAATCCCTGTCCCGGCTTCGGCGAAGTCCTCACATCGAACAGCACATAGTTGGCGACTAGAAGATCGAGTTTGCCGTCGCGGTCGTAGTCGACAAAAGCGCAACCCGTACCCCACGCGGCGCCGTCACCTGCGACTCCGGCAGCGGCGGCGACTTCCTTAAATGTGCCGTTGCCTTCGTTGTGGTACAGACGGTTCTTGCCGTAGTAGGTGACGAAGAGGTCGTCGAACCCGTCATTGTCGTAGTCGCCGACGCACACGCCCTGTCCCCAGCCGGTGAATTCCAGTCCCGCCGCATGGGTAACGTCAGAGAAGGTTCCGTCATGGTTGTTGTGGTACAGGTGGCTGCTGGGCTTTGGACTTCCCGGTTGCGCCTGGTCCATCGTCGTGCCGTTGACGAGGAATATGTCGGGCCAACCGTCGTTGTCGTAGTCAAGAATTGCAACGCCACTACCCGTGGTTTCGATGATGAACTTCTTGGTGTCGACCCCTCCGTTTACGTTTTCCATGTCGAGTCCGGCCTTCTGGGCGACGTCAACGAACCATGCGGGTCCGGGGTGGATGTCGCTGGCGGGATAAGGGGAGGTGGAAGTTTTCTTTGTGGAAGTTGGACTAAGTTTCTCGGTTTGGGAGGACGTCAGCGCGAAGAAAAGGCAAGTTATCAGGCATGTGCAGCCACCAAGAAATTGCCGCCGCCACCGCATAAACGAATCCTATCAGCGTGCTGCGTGAATGCAAGAGGGGAGCACTATGGTTAGAATTTAGACATGCGAATTGTATTCACCATCACGTTGCTGTTTGTGATCAGCGGTGTTGCCACTGGGCAGTCACCCAAGCCCGAACCGCCCTCGGGGGCAAATCACGACGGAGCTTCGCCAGCCCCTGCAGACCATACTCAGCCTAGTTCTCCGGCGAAGCGAAGCGTGGCAGATATTCTCGCCGAAGCGCACCAGAAGCTCGAGCATGGCGAGGCGCAAGAGGCGATTACGATGCTGGAACAGTTGACGGCAACCAACGGGGAGCCTGCCAAGGGGGTTCAGCATGAGTTGGGGATCGCTTATTATCGCACCGGCAAATTGCTGTCCGCCGAACGGGCCTTTGCTCGCGCCATCGAGGAAGACCCGAACGACATGGAATCGGTGCAGATGCGGGGACTGTCGCTCTACCGTTTGGGGCGTCCGGCGGAAGCTATTCCGTTTCTCGAGCGGGTTCGACAGTGGACTCCCAACGCGAATGCGGATGCCAACTATGTTCTTGGGCTCTGCTACCTTAATTCACAGCGGCTTGACGATGCACGCCAAGCTTTCGCCAACCAGTTTGCCGTACCTCCGACCTCGGGTTCGGCTTACCTCCTCTTAAGCAAGATGTTGATGCAAGCCAACTTGCCCGAAGCTGCCGCCGATGCATCGAAAAAGGCCCTTGACCTCACGCCGAAACTTCCGCTTGCGCATTTCATGCTGGGTGAAGTCTATCTGTTCAAGTCTGATCCGGAGCGGGCGTTGAAGGAGTTCGAGCAGGAGCGGGAAATCAATCCGGCCAACTTCGCCGTCTATGACCGCCTGGGCGATGTCTATACGCGGTCCGGACAGTATCAACAAGCTCAGGAAGCCCTCACCAAGGCGATTTCGCTCGATACATCGAGCACCGGACCATTCATACAGATGGGGAAAGTCCTACTGCGGCGTAACGACCCTCAAACCTCGCTGCTTTATTTGCAGCATGCCGAAAAAATGGACCCCGGGAACTATATAACGCACACGCTGCTGGGACAGGCGTACCGTAATCTTGGGCGAGAGGAAGAAGCGAAGAAGGAGATCGACGCTGCGTCAGAAATCCATGCTGCAAGCCAGCTTAAGCTGCAGCCGGAGCAGTAATTGTTTCGTCCCTAATTTAAATTTGCTTGCCATTGCGGACCGCTACCAACTGAACGCCAACCGGAACGCCGCGAGTTACCTTGACTCGTAAAAGCGCTTCAAACGGCTTTAGGTCGTCCCCCGGTCGCAGGGCGAGCCGGTGCAGCAATTCTTCCACTGAATCCCTCGCGCAAACGTATTCCACGGCGGCTTGCGTTCCAATCGTTGTCGTTCCCGCTAAAATCATCACATGGCGAGCTGGATTCAAGCCACGCACGAGAGCAACAATCGCGTAATCCTCCACCAGCGGCTGAGAGGAGTCGCTGGGATAAAAAATGGCCGGTTGCCCCGGCTCGGGATGGGTATTGATGAGGCCCAAATCACCTTTACGCGGGCCGGAATCGAAGCGCTTAAAGACGAACTCCTGAGTGCCCGGGAGATCCAGCAATGTGAGGTTCTCGGCCGGGGACCCCACGAAAATGAGATCGTTCCTCTTGGCATCGTCAAGGGAGAAGAGACTGCCGCGCTTGACCCGGAGTGGGTGGTTCAACAAGTTAAAGACACGGTCGAGTTCGTGTACTGCGAGAACCTCGCCTACTCCAGTGTAGTGATCCAGAATGAGGCCGCGGGGGTCGCGGGCCGGATCCAAGTAGCGCATTCCAGTCTCCGGGCGCCCTACAAATGCGGCATTGCTGAAAATTACCCAAGGCACTTCTTGACCCGAAGCAAACGGACTCCAGAAAGTGTGCAACGCCGCCGGAGCCGCTGATTCATTCGCCTTACCTGACCCGGCTGAATTGCGAGCTACCAAGAGCGTTGCAACGACTCCTGAAGCCGCGGCAAGCGCCAAACAGAACGCCGCAAACACGAGGATCCATGCTCGCGCGCTGTTGCCCCGCCGGTCAGCCTCAACCGCCAATGGCAACTTTGGCGGACTGGGTACGATGATCGGAGCCGGCGGTTCCCGATGGTGGAAATTAAGAGCGTAAGATCCGTTCGGCATTTCAACGACGATAGTGTCGGACAAACCTTCGTGGCTGTAGTATTCGTGCAACTTGAGGCGCAATCGACCAGCCTGCACACGAATTGCCGAATCGGCCTGTGGATCGAAGTCGTCGGGCCGCCCGAAAACCTCGATCGCAATCCGATATTCCTTCAGTGGTACGCCCGGCTGAGCGAGTGCGTGATCGGCTAAATAGCGAAGGAGTTTACAGAGCGATTCAGCCTTACGAAGGGTATGGCTACGAGTCAGCTTTTCGATCTGGACGAGATAGGGCTCGCTGTCCGCGAACTGGAGTGATGTAACGGACATGTTACTTGTCAAACTCGGAGCATTCTATCCCTCAGATGGAAAAGAAGGTTCCGCGGTTGTGTGACATGTTTTTAACACAGTGATACTTCCGCCTGGGAGCAACTTAGGAAGAACATCTCTGGATTGCAGAGAGTCATCGATGAACCGCACTCCGTGCGTCGCACAGAGTCGAAAATCCGCCGATCCAAACTCGATGCTACCGCAACCAACAATTCGATTGCAAGCCGCGGGAGTGACTTGACACTCGGACAGGAATGCCATTTTTGGTGCATTCCTGCGCAGGAAGTTGAATGCGTTGCTCCGATGTGAACACCTCTGAAAGACCGCTATTTGCAGGAGGGTGCGAGATGAACACGAGCGATCCAGACAGCACGATCGGCGGCGTTTTGTGGAGGTCCCTGCGGCGCCAGGGGGCGGGCACATGGGCGAGGCTGGCATTGTTGGTAGCCTGCGTCACGGTCGTTCCGCAAATTGCCTCGGCCCAGGCTGTTTATGGCTCGGTCTTTGGAACGATCACCGATAGCACCGGTGCCGTGGTTCCCAATGCCACCGTGACCGTGACGGACGTTGTGAAGGGCACATCCGAAACCACTCTGAGCAACGAGAGCGGGGAGTACCGGGTACAACATCTTATTCCGGACACCTACACAGTTGCCGCCGAAGCCACCGGATTCAATAAGGTCACGACGGAAAATGTCATCGTGTACGCCGACACAGCCCCGAAGGTAGACATAACATTGGGTGTCGGTACGGTTAGCAACACTGTTAATGTTACCGCGGCAGCGCCACTGTTGCAGGCCGATCACGTCGACGTTAATGTGATCCTCAACCAGCGTGCGGTAGAGACACTGCCCAACTTCAACCGAAATTTCACTGCGTTTGAACTCTTAACGCCCGGCACCACTTATATTGGATGGAACGTCGGCGAAGCGCAGAACCCACAGCGCAGCCAGCAGATCGAGGTGAATGGGCAATTGCCATTTGCCACCGGTTACGAATTGGACGGAACCGACAACCAGGATCCAGTCATCGGAATTGCAGTAATCAATCCAAACCTCGACGCCGTTTCCGAAATGAAGGTCACCTCGCAAAACTACGACGCCGAATTCGGTAAAGCCGTCGCCGGGCTGGTAACAGCTCAGACGAGGTCGGGCAGCAACAGCTTCCATGGGTCGGGATTCGAGTACTGGCGTTCGGATGCCCTGCAGGCTCGCGATCCATTTACTGAGTTCGCGCCCGATCCGCTCACTGGCCGCTTCATACCCGGGACGCTCCATAATCAGTTTGGCGGTTCGGTCGGTGGACCCATCATCAAAAATAAGCTCTTTTTCTTTGGCGATTACCAGGGTCTGCGCGAAAGAACCGGATCAGCGACGCTGACGACCGTGCCGACTGCTCTGGCGAAAAGCAGTTGCACCTCGGGCGGCAACTGCGACCTAAGCGACTACCTGGCGGCACCACCCGCCGGCGCCGGTATCCAGATATACGACCCCGCAAGCAATGAGACTTCGCTCTCAGGCCGAACGCCTTTTCCTGGGAATATCATTCCCGCCAACCGGCTCTCGGCGGCGGCCGTGAACTTCTTCAAATTACTTCCCGCCCCGAACGTGGCTGGAGCCGGGATTGTGAACAACTACCTCGCCTCCGGGTCGGGCCCGTTCAACACCAACCAGTTCGACGTCCGCATCGATGATCAAGTGTCGGAGAAGCTCCACATCTTTGGGCGCTACACCTATTTTGGTTCGGAACTCTCAGGCGATCCTTACTTTGGTGCGGCAGGCGGAAACGGCTTCGGCAACGGGAGTTTCGCGGGCACAGATTCGGCCCGGGATCAAAGCGTTGCGGCGGGTGGCGACTACGTTGTTTCGACCAACTGGCTCACTGATTTTCGCTTCGGTTACTATCGGATTCATCTCAACGAACAGGGCCCCGATTCCGACCAGCCGCTGGGCAACCAACTCGGCATCCCAAATGCGAATGTCGGCGATCTGTCGTTGAATGGAGGTCTGCCGCAGTTCAACATCGACAATGCCAGCAATGGAACCAACGGCGGCGGAAACCTCTTGTACGGCACGTCGGCGAACCAGTTCCTGCAGAACGCGAGCCAATTCCAATTTGTAAACAATTGGTCGCACCTGATAGGCAATCACAACATCAAATTCGGCGGGGATGTTCGTTATGGGCTCAACCACATCATCGGACTGGATAACAACAACGTCCGCTCTGGCAACTATCATTTTGCGGCGATCCGCACCGGCAGTAACACCTCACCCGGTCTTGGATTCGCGACGTTCTTGCTGGGTGACACCACCAGCTTTCAGCGCACGCAGACCCAAAACACTGACGCCCAAGAGCGTCAGAAACGAATATTCTCCTATGTTCAGGATCAGTGGCGTTTGACCAGTAAACTCACCCTCAGCTACGGTCTCCGCTGGGAGATTTACTTCCCGGAGACAGTTAACGGTAAGGGTCAAGGCGGATTACTCGATCTCAACACAGGAAACATCCGCATCGCCGGATACGGCCCCTACGGCACCAACCTCAACGTAAGTAATAGCTTCACGAACCTGGCACCGCGACTTGGAGTTGCCTATCAATTCACGCCCAGCACCGTCATACGCGCTGGCTATGGACGCGTCTTTGGCCAAGGATGGTCAGGCAACACGTATGGCGAGGTTCTCACATTTTCCTTCCCCACCCAGGTTTCGCAGAATTTGAATCCGGTTACGAATGCTGCCGCAGTGTTCAATTTAGCGCAAGGGCCTCCAGGCTATACGTTTCCCCCCATTCCGGCCAGCGGCAACTATCCCTTGCCAAATGGAATCTCGGTGCCAACCCGCCCGCTTTATGTCCGTCTTCCCACGCTCGACGCCTGGAACTTCACCGTACAACAGCAGATCACTCCCACAATGTCGTTTCAAGTCGCTTATGTGGGCAGCCACGCCATCCACAATATGTTTGACTCGTCCAATCAGGCCAGCCCGAACACGCAGACGATCGCTGGATTCAATGACTGCAGTTCATCCCCGCCGATCGTCTTTGGTTATGGATGCACCCCGCAGGACATTAACCCGAAAACAAACTTACCCTACACCCAAAGTGATCGCCGTCCCTACTTCAACGGAACCGCGCAGGCGCTCGGGGTAGATTTCGGCCACCCATTCGGATGGGAACAGGACTTGCGATACAACGCCAACCAAGCCACGAGTAGCTACAACGCTTTGCAGGTGAGATTCGATAAACGATTCAGCAACGGACTTCAATTCTTGAGCCATTACACATGGTCCAAGGCCTTGACGCACGAGTCCTACTATTTCTTCATCGATCCTCATGTCGGTTACGGTCCCAGCTACTACAACCGTCCGCAAGCGTTTGTCTTCGCGGGCAATTATGATCTGCCGTTCGGCAGGGGCAAACTGGTTGGTGGGAACGTCTCTGGATGGGTTGATCGGCTTATCGGCGGCTTTGCTCTGAACGGCTCGCTTACCTGGGAGGACGGGCTGCCCTGGACTCCAGGCTACCAAAGCAGCAGTCAGGATAATGACATAATTGGGTTCCTCAATAAGACGGGGTCCGCGATTTCCACTTCTGTCGGCTCGTTAAATAAGACTACCCACAAAGTGCAATTCTTTACTCCTTCCCCATACGTGCTGCAGCCTCCTGGACAAGCAGACTCGACATTTGGACCATTTGCGCGTCCGCTGGTGGGGACTTTCGGCAATCTCGGTCGCGACTCGGTTCTTGGTCCGGGCTACATCAATACGGATTTGTCGGTATCAAAGACGGTTAGTCTGCGAGAACAGCTTAGTCTGCAATTCCGCGCCGATTTCTTTAACCTGTTTAACCACGTCAACCTAGGTCAGCCAGATTCGTGTGTCGACTGCCAGGATGGCAATGCCGGAACAATCTCCAGTATTGTCTCCTCACAAGATGGAAGCTCCATGCGGCGGATCCAGCTTTCGGCGCGGATTCAATTCTGAGAGTGCCGGAAGGTGTCGAAGCAGCTCAGATCATCGCGGCAATACTGCCTCGGGCAATGATCTGGCTCGGCCAGGATTTTCGCTATCGCAATTGCCTATGAGCGACGGGATGCGGGGATCTTGGCTTCGTGCTGAACGGCGTCGCGGAGGTTTTCGATTTCGCTCTCTACGTGCAGCGCTGATCGCAGCAGTCTCTCTCGCCAGTCTGGGACAATCTCAGCCCGAACCTCTCGCGCAGAATTCAAGCCTCAACGGAATTCTCACCTATATCCAAACCGCGTGGGACTCTCTGACCCGCTCGACCAGTTCTTGCGGGGGAGTTGCCGACTCTAAACTCTTCGCTGCACCGGTTGTGTACCTTCCGGCCGGCTATGCTCAGCCCAGAGAACTCGATCAGATGCAACGGGACTGTGCGGTGAGGGTTGCCCACCTGCCGCAGGTCATTCACCAGCTCGGGACAACCGACGTCGAGTCGATCCAGCCGCCCGGCTTGCTCTACCTCAAGAACAAGTATGTCGTGCCCGGCGGGCGTTTCAACGAAATGTACGGCTGGGACAGCTATTTCATTATCCGCGGCTTATTGCGCGATGGACGCGTGGAACTGGCGCGCGGAATGGTGGAGAATTTTTTCTTCGAGATTGAATATTACGGCGCGGTTCTCAATGCCAATCGCACTTACTATCTGACGCGCTCCCAGCCTCCATTTCTCAGTTCAATGGTCATGGCAGTCCATGAGGCACAAAAAGCGGCCGGGCAAGACGACCGTGCTTGGCTCGAGACGGCCTACGCGTATGTGAAACGGGATCACGACATGTGGACGCGAGATCCACATCTGGCCGGCAGCACGGGTCTTTCGCGTTATTACGATTTCGGCGAGGGACCTGCAATGGAGGCTCTGCAGGACGAAAACGACATCTATCGGCAGGTAGCCGCTTATTTTCTTTTTCATCCCACAATTCCCGCTTACCTAAGCGAGTCTGTTGATGCTACCGGCCGCAGAGCATCAGGCGCGGCTTACGCGGTGCGAGTCTGCGGCGCGGCGCAGTCGCAATCATCGTGCGAGCCTGAGCATCTCATCAAGCTGAAGCCGGACTACTATAAGGGTGACCGGTCAATGCGCGAGTCAGGATTCGATGTTTCATTCCGCTTCGGGCCGTATGGCGCTGCCACTCACCATTACGCTCCCGTTTGCCTAAACAGTCTTCTCTTCAAGACAGAGCGAGACTTGGAAGAGATGAGCCGGTTGCTGGGCAAGAACTCCGACTCGTTTCAGTGGCAAAGATTGGCCGAAGCACGCAAGCGCTCGGTGCAAAAATATTTATGGGACCACGAGCAGGGGCTGTTTTTCGACTACGACTTCGAGAAAGGGCAGCCATCGAGCTATCGTTACGCCACTACCTTCTACCCGCTGTGGGCTGGACTGGCGACCGACGAGCAAGCGCGTGCCGTCGTGAGAAACGTGAGTATATTTGAAAGAGCTGGCGGCATCGCGATGAGCGTGGAGGAGACGCAAGGCCAGTGGGACTATCCTTTTGGCTGGGCGCCGATCCAACTCCTGACGGTGGAAGGTATGCGCCGCTATGGGCACAACGCGGAGGCGGACCGAGTCTCAACTGAGTTTCTTTCTACGGTGCTGGAAAATTTCGCGCGCGATCGGACGATTCGCGAGAAGTACAACGTTGTGAGTCGGTCGTCGGAAACCCACGTCAAGGCGGGATATGCTGCAAATGTAGTTGGATTTGGTTGGACCAACGCCGCTTTTGTTGAGCTGCTGCATTTGCTGCCGCCCGAGAAAGTCAATCGCATGGCCGATGCAATTCAACCGGCGACGGCGTCTCAGTAGTCGGGCACACTTCCCATAGGGAGCGTCGATGAAGGCAACTTCTCCTGCAGTGTTTCTGCTGTTGTCGTTGAGCTTCACGATTCCGCAATCGAGTGGCCAAGTGATCGATCAACCTCCAGTCTTGGCGAACTTTCCATTTGAAAACACCGTGCCGCTCAAAATTGTGCGAGAAGCGGTGCCATCGAAACCGTTTAGCGTCGTTGGACCGCGAGGGGCAATCCTGGGCAGGCAGGACGGTTCCTTCGAGGCATGGATCTTCCCATGGAAGATTCTGAGCAACCTTCGTATCAGCGCGGAGATGCAGGACTACCCCGTGCCCATTGATGTGAACGAGCACGCGGCGGTGATCGAGGTGCGTCCCGATCACATCACCATCACGTTCTCGCACGCGAATTTTACTTTGCGGGAAGTTCTTTTTGCGCCACGCAACCCAACCAACGGAGCAGGGGTTTTGGCATTCTTTCAGGTTGAGGCCCTGCGGCCGGTCACTTTTACTTTCGAGTTCACTCCCGAGATGAAACGCATGTGGCCAGCATTGTCCGACGATCGCCCGTCTCCTGAATGGGTGAAAACGGCCGCCGGCGGATTTTATGTGCTGCACTTAAATTTTCCTGATCATGCGGCCGCGGTCGAAATGCCCGGAGCAGAGCCTGGCATCCTGCCTCCCTATCAGGAGCGTCCAAAGATTTATCCCCTGCAACTTGTTTTGCATTTTGACCCGGCTCGCGATCACAACAAACTCTTTCCATTGTTGTTGGCGACAGCGGATTCGATCGAAGACTCAGATACGACCGCTCTCGGACGAAATCTGACAGAGATCGGGCGAGTATTTCAATCTTTATACGAACAGACCGGAGCCTATTACAAAAAGTTTTTGTCGGAGCATCTGATCCTGGAGACTCCAGATAAGCAATTCGACGATGCATTTGCCTGGGCGGAGGTATCCATCGATCAACTCAAGGTGCAGACGGTGACACCTCCCCAGGAAACGGCGCTTGTGGCTGGATTCTACGGATCAGGCGATTCTGCGAGACCGGGATTTGGCTGGTACTTCGGGCGAGATGCGCTATGGACTCTGTACGCGGTAAATTCATATGGCGACTTTCAACTGTCGCGCGACCAACTCGAGTTTCTGCTCCGGCGGCAAAGTCCTGAAGGAAAGATCATGCACGAATGGGCTCAGACCGCGAGCCTTGTGGACTGGAAGAGTCTTCCGTATCCGTATGCTTCATCGGACGCTACGCCGCTGTTGCTCATGGCGGCTAACGACTATCTTCAGATGAGCGGGGACGTGGCATTTCTCAAGATGCACTGGGATTCGCTCCAAAAGGCTTGGGATTTCGAGCGCTCGCACGACTCCGATGGAGACGGAATTTATGAAAATACTGAGGGATCGGGTTGGGTCGAATCCTGGTTTCCCCAAATGCCGCATCAAGAGATCTATCTGGCTGCTCTCGATCAGCAAGCCAGTACAGCTTTCTCCAACATCGCGAAGGTGACCGGCCATTTGCAATTGGCCGAAGATACGAAGAAGCGAGCAGAGCATATCGCGCAGCAGTTGGAAAAAGAGTATTTCCTGCCCGAACCCGATTTTTACGCCTTCAGCCGAAATGCTGATGGAACCCTGGACTCGAGTCCTACGATTTTTCCTGCGGTCGCGGCCTGGGATGGCACTTTTAATTTGTCGCGCTCCGGCGGAATGCTAACGCGATGGGCATCGCAAGAGTTCTCCACCGATTGGGGCACGCGTGATTTAAGCCCCCGCGTGAGCTTCTACGATCCCATCAGCTATCACCAGGGGAGCGTGTGGCCGCTCTTCACCGGGTGGGTTTCGCTTTTCGAGTATCGCAACAGTCGCAGTCTGGCCGGGTACGCTCACCTCATGCAAAATGCAGACCTTACTCGGGTACAGGACTTGGGCGCGGTCACCGAGTTGCTCTCCGGCGAGTTCTTTCGATGGTTTGGCCGCAGCACCTCGCATCAGCTCTGGTCTTCGGCGATGGTGATCACGCCAACCGTGCGTGGCATGTTCGGATTGGAATGGAGTGCCGGCGAGAATAAGCTTACGGTTACTCCGAGATTGCCTGCGCAGTGGGATGAGGCGAAGATTATGGGAGTGCCTGTGGGCCAGTCGCGTATCGCCGTCGAAGCACGGCGCAATGGATCGACCCTCTCCATACGCCTCGGCGGCGAAGGATCGAAAAACATCAAGCTGCAATCGCGCGCGGCTGGGGCAAAAATAGAGAATGGAGAATTGAGGATCCCGCTAGCTGCCGTGGAGTTGGGTATCGCACACGGCTTGCCGGAAGCAGGGGCGGTTACTTCGCAAATGAAGGTTCTCAATCAGCAGGAGTCTCCGCGCTCTTTGCGGCTGCGATTGTCCGCTCCCGCGAATAGCTCTCAAACTCTGTTCCTTCGCGTGAACGACCCAAGTATTCACCTGCGAACCGAGGGAGCAGAGGTGTCCGCTAATTCAAATCAACTCCGAGTGCAGTTTCCCTCGGGCGTGGGATATGTCGAACAAGCGGTGTCGCTTTCGTGGTGATATCACAGCCAATACTGGTTGCTCGTGTAGTTCGCCAAGGCGCAGTCCATACCACGGCCCGTGCCGGCTTCTGAAGAACACGGGGCCACGCGGTGCAAATCCGGCCACGATACGCAGAACCTCGAAGCTGGAGTGTGAGCGTAGATTGCGTCCCGACGTGATTACAATTCCCGGCAAGATCACGAATCGACCACCTGACACTACGATTTAAGGGACGACCGCAATTTGGCCGGCGTTTCGTCTGGCATTTCTTCTGGCAAGAAATGCCTAGCATCCCGCCAACGCGAAGATCTGTCCGTTCCGGTCTTCCGCAAGTCGACACTAGAAAACAACCTCTTCCTTTTCCTGCCTGTGCACCAGCCAGGTCCCACACTCTCGCGAAGGCGGGTGGGCCGATTCATCTCCGCTACTAGACACATTCCAAGTCGACCCCGTGGGATCCGAACTTGTATAAGTGCTTGCTTTGCCGCGTCATAGGTGCACGTGAGAAAGCGTGAAAATTATTGAGCGCTCGCTTGAAGACATTTGAACCCGGCGCGATGCAACATCCGCTCGTTCGATCGGTGCTCGAACACCGGGGTATAGCGGGAAGAGATCTATCGCGGATCGTCGCCGAATGGACAACTCTAAACATAAGGAGAATGGTCGTGAAGAATTTTGGGAAGTTACAAGAAGCGTTCTGTACGAGACACGCCAAGTGCCGGACACTGGGCTTGACTATTGGTCTCGCCATGCTGGCGACTGTTGCCTCACCTGCGCAAGGACAAACGGGCGGCTCTGCTGCCGCGATCAACAGACAACATCAGTAAGAGAATGGCTGAAATCTTTGGGTAGGAAAAGGTGGAGTGGCGCAACGGGCGGGAGCGGATGTCAAAGCTTTAATTGCGAGGCTGTGTCGGCGAGAGTCCTGCTAACAATCAGTTCAAAAGTGAGATGGAGAGTAAGCCCGAGAACAGGAAGAGCCGGGTTGTGACTTGAACGGCTAGTCCTGCCCCGCCCCGGCGGCGAATGCTCTCTCGATATTCATGACTGGCGAGAACGCATTCTCGGGCGCTTCGTTCTGCACATGTACAGCTTCCGATTGGTAGGAATATTCAGGGATGATTTCTTTCATCTTCTCGCGGATCGATATCTCAGTTCCAGAAGTTGTCAATGAGATCAGGTCTTCCAGATGAGCCCACAGTGCGGGCCACGGGATGATTTCGGACTGGGTTCGCTTGACTTTGCGGTTCGACGTCGGCAATTGCTTTTCCCGCGGATAGAACAGTTCCTCATGCAGTTTTTCTCCGGGACGGAGTCCGACGAATTCGATCTTTACCTCGCTGGGAGACTTGCCGCACTGGCGAATGAGGGAATGCGCGAGATCGAGGATGCGGATAGGACTGCCCATGTCCAGAACCAGAATGTCACCATGCTCGCCGATCGTAAATGCCTGCAGAACCAGGGACACGGCTTCGGGAATGGTCATGAAAAATCTGGTAATGTCCGGGTGTGTGATGGTGATGCGGCTCTCTTTTTCGATCTGCTCTTTGAATACCGGAATCACACTGCCTTGCGAGCCCAGGACGTTCCCAAACCTCACCGATACGCAGCGCATATTCTTTTTTGGTCGCGCCGCCAGCATGAGTTCTCCCAACCTTTTGGTGGCGCCCATGAAGCTGGTAGGCTCGACCGCTTTGTCAGACGAAATCAACACGAATGCTTCACAGCCACACTCCTCGGCGACATCCAGCAAAGGCGGGACCGCGAGCACGTTGTTGGTGAGCGCGCCGCGAATGTTGAGTTCGACGAGCGGAACGTGCTTGTAGGCTGCGGCGTGGAAAATAATATCCACTGCTCCCTCGGCGAGTATCCGGCGCATGCGTGAAGTGTTGGCGACGTCCGCAACCATGTAAACGACTCGATCGCCGCAAGGCTGTTTCGTGAGCTGCAATTGCAGATAGAACATTGGCGTTTCGGCCTGATCCAACACGACCAGCTTAGCGGGCGAGTACGCCAGAACCTGACGGCAGAGTTCCGCGCCGATCGAGCCCGCGGCTCCAGTAACCATGACCACTTTGCCGGCGATCTGGTTGCGAACCTGGCTCAGGTCCAGTTGAACCGGGTCGCGGCCGAGGAGGTCCTCCACGCTTACTTCGCGCAATTGCGAAATTGAACCGCGGCCCATCAACAGATCGTGAAGGTTGGGGACAGTTCGATAACGCATACCGGCCTGCTCGCAAATTCTGCTGATGCGCTGCATTTGCGTGCCATTGGCCGATGGAATAGCGATGAAGACTTCTCCCGCATCGAAGGTATTGGCTGCCGTACCGATTAAATCAATAGAGCCTACAACCGGCACACCGTGAATTTTTGCCCCGTGTTTGAAAACATCGTCATCGAGACAGACCACGGCGACGAACTCGGTCCGCAACATTTCACGGATCAAAAGGCTTGCCGCCTCTCCCGCCCCAACGATGATCACTCGACGCTTGTTCTGCGTGGATGAGCCTAACAGCGTTCTGTTCTTAAGAGCGATCGCGCAGAAGCGCGCGCCCGCCAACGCTGCGGTCGTAATAATGGCTTCCAGGATGTAGATCGAAAGCGGGAACTCATACTTCCGAAAAACGTAGCGGGTGGTTACGAAGAACGCCAGGCTGCCCAGAGCGACCGCTTTGCCAATGTCAATTACATCGGACACCCCGCTGTGGCGCCAATATCCGTGCAAGAGGTTGAAGCGTGCCAGGGCCGCGACTCGGAACAGGATCAATATAGGCAAGCAGCCAAGGAGCAGAGTTGGGAATGGAATTCGAAAGTCGAACCGAAGCAACCAAGCGATTACGATCGAGGTCGCAATCAGCAGAAAATGGAACAAGGTGATGGCCCAGAACCGCTGCCTGCCGAGCATAGAGGATGTGTTGCGAAATTCGTTTGCCATGAGTAATCCGGGGATATCTATGTATGCGATGAGTGGTTGGCGCCGCTGTTGCGGAGCCGGTGCTTATTTGAGTGCCTTTGCCATAACGTTCTGGACTGTCTGAGAGGTAAACGCGATGTGTTCGTCCGACAGTGTTGGGTGAACCAGGAACATGAGGCTGGTCTCGCCGAGCGATTTCGCTACGGGGAGATTCGGATGCTTGCGCCGCGCGACGAATGCCTTTTCCAGATAAATCTCGCTGCAACTTCCGACGAAGCAAGGCACACCTTCCGCGTTGATCGCGCGCATGATTGCCTCGCGGTCGAATCCGTCGCGCAGCATCTCGGGGCGGAGGAATACATAATACTTGTAATATGCGTGATAGGCGCCGTCTTGAGGCGTTGGAATTCGCAGGCCGGGCAAGCGGGAGAGAGCTTTGGTCAATGCATTCGCGTGACGACGCCGGGTCTCGACCCATCGGGGAACTTTCTTGAGCGCAACGCGTCCGAGCGCCGCCTGCATCTCGGTCATTCGCCAGTTGGTGCCAAAAGACTCATGCAGCCAACGAAAGCCTTCGCCGTGCTCGCGGTTGTAAACCGCGTCATAACTCTTGCCGTGGTCTTTAAAACTCCACGCACGCTCCCAAAGTTCGGGGTTATTCGTGGTGAGCATTCCTCCCTCGCCGGCAGTGGTCATGATTTTGTCCTGGCAGAATGAGAAAGCGGCAACATCTCCTAGAGAGCCCACCGGGCGGCCTTTGTACATTGCGCCTTGGGCTTGCGCACAGTCCTCGATCACGCGCAGATCGTGCTCCGCGGCCAAGCGCAGGATTTCGTCCATATCGCAAGGCCAGCCTGCTAAATGCACGACGATAATGGCCTTTGTTCGTGGAGTAATCGCGCGGCGGATGGTTTCTGCGGTGATATTTTGACTTTCGGGGTCGACGTCAACGCAAACCGGGCGGGCGCCCCGCATGACGATGCAACTGGCGGATGCGATGAAAGTGCGGGAACTGGTGATGACCTCATGCCCGCGTCCGATCCTGAGCGCCTGCAGGGCCAATTCGAGTGCGACCGTTCCATTGGCCAGGCAGATGGCATGTTTTGTGCCAACGGATCGAGCGAATTCGGCCTCAAACAAGCGGCCTTCCTGCCCGGTCCAATAGTTGATTTTTCCTGATCGTAGGACAGAGGTCGCAGCTTCAATCTCGTCCGCTTCAAAATAGGGCCATGGAGCAAAAGGCAGCACGGCTTGCGCAGGAGGTAGAACAATTCTTTGCTGAACTGTTGCTGTCGTCATAAGAGTTGTGTGTCGAGATGTAGATTTGTTTCACTTGCTCGATGTCCTGAAACCGTCACGACTACACCGCGCGCGATATTGGTTACGGTGTTCCATGCGTCTTGATACTGCTGACGCTCGGCGGCAGTGGGTGGACGAGAGCGGCGCGCGATGATGTGTTCCCAAAGCCCAAACGCAGCTGCAGCGTGATACACAGCTTGCTTTCCACGGGCTTTAGCGATTTCGAGAGCGCAGTCCACCGGGTATCGATCAAGTTGTTTCATGAACATTCGGCAACAGTAGTTCAGCGCAGGGCTCACCTTGCTGAGTGTGGTGGAACCTTGTTCGCGATAGACGTACAGTGGAGCCGGCAGCACCGCATATCGTTTGCCGAGCAACGCTCGCAACAGAAAGTCGACATCTTCGGCCGTTGGGAAGGAGGTGTCGAAACCAGTTTTCTTGGCCAAGTCGGTAGCCATCATCGAAGGAGGAAATGCCATCGGAGGCATCCCCAGCGGCCAAAACCTACAACTCATTGCCGATTGACCCCCGTCTGAATTCCGAATTCCGGCTAAGTCGCCATTCATCTTCAGGATAGCCATGCCGGTGCTCACGATTGCGATGTCTGGTTTCGCCGTGAGCAAGTCTACCTGTTCAAGGAACTTTGATGGGCAGATCCAATCATCTCCATCAAGAAAGGTAACGTATTTGCCCCGAGCGATCTCCAATGCGAACTGTCGGGCATGTCCGCGCCCTCGATTTCTGTCTAGGCGATAAAACTCAATCCTTGAATCACACACGCTCTCAACAATAGGTAAGGGATCATCCGTAGAGCCGTCGTCCACAACAATGCATTCCCAATTCTCGTAGGTTTGCGCCCGCAGCGACGCCAGCGCGAGAAGCAACGTGTCGGCGGCATTGAAAACTGGCATCAGAACAGAAACTAAAGGCATCATGAAGTGATCTCTCGCCAACTTCTGATTTGGAGACTCTGGTTGGGTGCTGGGGGCAAGATAATTGCCAATTGTCCGGCGCCAGCAAGTCCAAACACCGCGAACAGCACCAGAACAGTAACGTTGCCGTAGAAATATTCACCGCTCATACCACCGACGACCGCCGTGATCAAGGCAGCGCGTGTGGCAACACTGATCCTGGCCCGCCGCGACACAAGCGACCCGGCCTGACGCCACATGAGGCAGAAGGCCATGATCACCAGGACGCCGCCAACCACTCCCGTTTCCAAAAACATCTGAAGGAAGAAGTTGTGCGATCCGGTATCCCACAAGCCAGCAGTCCCCCCGCGATGGTAGAAGCCAGTCCCCAGCAAAGGTGAGTTGAGAAATTTGGGAGCTTCATGCATCCATGTGGTGACGCGCGCACCTTCATCGACTCCCGATACCCGATAGGTTTCTTCATTGTCGGGAGATGAGATAGTGGTGTCGACAAGAGACCTGAAATCGGGAAGAGTCTTGTACGCGGCAAAACCCGTCAAGCCAAGAAGGAGGACGATGGCGAAAGCTTTCGTCTTCCGAGTTTTTTTCCAGAAGATGTAGCCACATCCCGCGATCAAGGCCAGCCAGCCTCCACGGCCGTGAGCGTCCAGCGAAGCCGACAGGAGCACGGAACATATTGCGAATCCGGCAACCGGCACGGCCGCCGAACGCCAGCTCCGGCCGGCCGCGTTGTCGATCCACAAACCTGCAATATAGGATAAGAGAATGACGATCGCAACGATAATGGAATTGTAGGATTTGTAGCCCGCAACATTGTCCATTAGCTGGGCCCTCTCTCCGTTGAGGCTCATCAGCAGGCCGACACTGATCATGATCACAGCCGCAAGCAGAGACCAAAGCCACTGCGCCCGCACTCTTGCATTGATAAGTTTTGTTGAGATGAGAATGCCGGCGGTTGAATAAAGCGCCAGCTTGGCCAGTTTCACAAAACATCCGACAAGTACCGGAGCCACGTCAAGATAGTCATATCGGGCATGGATCGACAGAGTGCTCAACGAAGCCCAGACTAGAAAGGCCACCAGCAACAGATTCACCTGGGAGATCTTCTGCCTGTGATCAACGGAGGGAGCGATTATCAGCAACAGGACAAAAGGCCCAATCACCAGGTCGCTCATTTCGAGCACGCCATACGTCGTCTCGTGCGCGAAACCCAGGTTGGGGAGAAAAAGGAGAGGGAAGCAAAGGAGCCACAGTCTGGTCATGCATGCACCGCCGCAGCTTTATACTTGCTGCAAATGGGAGGTTGTTTAGCAGCCTGCAATCCACTTGCAAATCCCGCAATTCCAGGGCGAAAGATACTCAGGTCGCGATAGTGTGCGGCATAGGAAACAAGCAGCAGAAGCAGTCGCAGGCACGCGACCGGAACCTGAAACCATCGCAAGTTGCGCCGGATCAGGATGGCGCGGTTATATGCGAGAGAGCTGAGATATTTCGAAAGATCGGGCACTCGGCAGCCACCCATGCCGGCCGCCAGGTGTTGAAGACGCGCGCTGCCACTGAAGGCGATGCCGAAGCCAAGTTTCTGGACCCTCAAACAAAGCTCAGTCTCTTCATACAGGGCTGCGCCGGTCGCGAGTGCCTCATCAAATCCGCCTGCTGCTTGCAGCACCGGGCGCCAAATCGAAAAATTGCAACCGGCGACGTGCTGGACTAAGCAGTCTCCCTTCGCGGCAAAACTGCGGACTGGGGTCGCGGTCCAAAAGTTGAACTGTCCAGGTATGGCAGTTTGTTCTTTCGAGGAAATACGCTCGTCAATGCCGCCCGCTACCATGCCGATATTTGGTTGAGTTAACGCGCGAAGATGTTCGCACACCAACGACGGGCCACAGCGGATGTCGTCATCCACAAAAACGATGACGTCGTACGTCGCATTCTGCCACCCATAATTGCGAGCGAGGGGTAACCCGCGAAACTGCACCCGGTGATGCGAAATCAGATCGCGATGCCTGAGTACCAATTCCTGAAGCGCGACAGTAGCTTCTGGAGACTGGTCCACAATGAGTATTTCGAGCGGACGATGCTTTTGCGCCAGCAAGTCATGAAGAGTGTCAACCAGGTATTGTCCGCGATTCAAGGTCGGCACGATGACGGTGACTCCTGAAATGGATTGGCTCATGAAGGTATTGTTGCGCAATGATCCGATTACCTACGCCCGTGCAATGGTCAGGGAGTAGTCAAAAACTCCCATGATCCGTCTCCGGAGATGAAAGGGAATACCGCCTAAGACGGGTTCTGCAGCTCGCTTAATTCGCGCGTAAATGGTTCGCGGTTTTGTTGGGCGGCGGCCTCGGCCCGCTCCGAAAAGGCGGGACTCCACCTGACAAAAGTTAGCTTGACGCAACAATGTGGATAGTTCTGCGAGTGTATATTCCTTTAAATGGAGTCCGATCGCCGGAGTTCCCCATGGAAGCCTAAGAGTGGTCGCATCACCAGGTCCGGTCAGCCTATTCGGTGTAATCAGCCACAGGACGCCGCCGGGACGCATAAGCCTGCGGCACTTGGAAAGGAAAGCGCTGGCTTCGTCGGAATGAATATGCTCAAGCACGTCATTGCTGTGGATAAAATCGAAGGTCTGATTGCCAAAATCGTGCCGAAGAAAATTTCCTACTGAGAATCTTTCGGAAAGATCTTGTCCGAAACTGTTCCTCGCGAGCTCCCGTGCCTTGCTGACCAGATCCTCGGAAATATCGATGCCGTATGCATCATAGCCATGCGCGATGAGCGCCCGCACCAGCGTACCGGCACTGCAACCAACATCGAGTATGGTCCGAGGCGCCGGTCCCGCGATTTCGACAATGCTATTGAAGTGCGCCGAATTGAAGCCCATGGGCGCGTCGAGGTCACGGCCATCACGAGCCCGCATCTCGCGCAAAATCGTGGTCAGCCCACCATAGGCGGCGGCAAACAGTGTCTCGCGTTCGGCAGACCCCGGCAACGACTGCTTGATTGCCGAGGCGTACGCAACTTCCCAGTCAAAGTGAAGGTCGTCTAACTGGCTTCGGGAAAGCAGTTGAATCGATTTGAGGCGCTGGTTTACTTCTTTGACGGATTCCCGGCCTTGGGTTGTCAGATCCATGAGATGCTCTTCCGAGTGTGGCGAGAGGCGCTCGGCTGCGGTGGTACCTGCTTCTCTCGCTTGATGGGTGGCGACAGCAGTCTGCACGAGTGCCGAGAATTGCCGCATGTACTGTTTCCATGTGGCTTCGCGAAGAACGCGTTTTCGGGCCTGCACTCCGACTTGGCGAAATAATTCGGGAGAGTGTACAAGCTGGCGAATGATGTTAGTAAGCTTCCGACTGTCATCCTGGTTTATCAGCCATCCGCCTTCGCCATCCCGAATCGCGGCTGGAATTCCACCTGTCCGAGTGCCTACGACTGGAGTTCCACAGGATTGGGCTTCGAGAAAGACCAGGCCGAATCCCTCAACCGCTCGCTCCCCGGGAGCGTCCCGAGTACAGAGCACAAACAGGTCAGACGCCAAGTAAACCTGTGGCAATTCCTCTTCGGAAATAAATCCGAGCCACCGCACGTGAGATTCAATTCCGAGTTCGGCCGCTTGTTTTCTCAACTCTCGTTCGTAGGGTCCTTTGCCGACCACGAGGTATACGAGTTGTTCGCGCTCGCTTGGAGCAAGATTCGCAATCGCGCGCAAAACGGTGTCATGGGCCTTGTAGCGGTAAATACGGGAAACCGTGCAAAGCACATGTTTGCCCGTGACGCCGTATTTCTTTTTCGCAAACTCGCGATCTGCGGGCGCAAAGCGATCGGGATCAACTGCCAGTGGGATGGTTTCCACTTGCGTTTTGGGAGCCATGCGGGACACGAGGCTTTGGGTATATGCGCTGTTGGCAATTACGAGGTCTGCATTTTCCAATACCAACCGTTGCAAGGCATTCCAGAGAGGACGGCGCCACCGGTCCACGGTCGGCAACAACTCGGCTCCGTGGGCAAGCACGATCAACGGGCGTATTCGGGCGAGATAGGCTATCAATCCCTCTGGATACCAGAGTCCGCAAATGATCGGCGTCTTGCGCTGTTGCTTCCGCAGCCACTGGAATGCGCGCCATTCTCGCAGGGGACGTTTGGAACTGACACGGACTTCTTGCAACCCGTCAGGGCGCGTGGCTGCCGCGCACTCCTGGGTAAGCACGCGCGCACTGTTATGCGTTTGTGCCAGCCCGCTCCCAATTTCCGCACAGAGCCTGGCGATTCCCCCGGAGACTGGAGGGTATTCAAACGCGAACAGAAGAAGGTCGTGCTTGGCGGTGGGGTTCTTCATAAAACGGGTCACAGACTCACGGGCTGCGGTGTGACATTGTCGCGCCTGACCGGAAAAATGAATCGCGCCAGGTCTCTTGGCCAGTGCTTGTTCATACACGGCTTTTCGATGGCAAGGAAAAAGAGAGAGCAGGATACAAGCACTGGAATCGGCAGTATCAGCAGGTATATCACGACATTCAGTGCCGGGTTCTGCAGAATCATTGCGGGGGTGACAACATGACCGAACAAGTAGATCAATGGAATGTGCAGCAGGTAAATCGTGTAGCACATGCCCCCAATTGCAGTCAGCCAGGGCAGAGACATCCATGATGCCATTGAAGTTCCCCGGAACGCCGCGGTGACCGCAATCCCAAATAGAATCGGCATGGCGGCGCTGGTCCAAACTGGTGAGGTTGGGATTGAGTACGCGGCAACCAAAGCAACAATACCGATGACGTCCCACGTTGTAGATCTGCAATTCTTCCAGAAGTTGTTTGCGACGGCCAAGTCGCAGACCACGATTCCAGATAAGAAGAACGGCAAATATGCAAGCAACGATGCGGCTAGAACGGGATGTGAGTGAGCAATCAAAGTGTGCAAGGTGAGCGCAATGCCGGACAATGAGATGAATACCAAACGTCGGATTAAGGGTTTCAATCGGAGCGCAGTCATGATCAACGGTGCGGTCAGGTAAAACTGAACCTCAATCTCAAGCGACCAGGTGATGAACGCGATCGGACTCTTGGTGCCAAAGATCACGGCATGAGTGTAGGTGCACGTCGCCAACATATGAGGCAGGAGGGGTCGCGCCGGAGAATGGTGCACCAACACGAGAGAGGCAAATGTGAGCAGCATTGCAATCAAGAAAGGTGGCTCGAGCCTTGTAAGCCGACGGACGAAAAAGTCCATTAGCGATACGGCGGGCGCGCCGTTCGTGGCTTGCAACACAAAAGGCATTGCGATGACGAATCCACTGATGACGAAGAAGAGTTGTACGCCGCGGGCAAGATGTTCATACGTGCTCGCAAACCAGAAGGATTGCGCGGGGGCCGTGCTTTTCCCGATGGCATAAGCAATTATGTGCACGGCGAGCACTGTAGCGATCGCAAGAAATCGCAGCCCATCAATCTGGGGCATAAACTGCCCGCTTGATGTTTTCCTTCTTACTGTGGCGGGGAACTGAGCTATCAAATTGAAGATCTGCATGTTTCGATATGGCGCGCGGATGTGGATCGAATGCCGCGGCTCGGATATTTAAATATGAGGAGCTAATGATTCGAATACTTCGACAAAAGATTGCACCTGGTGACGGGCGGTGTAGCGGTCGCACTCGTTCTCATCCGGCGCCGGCAATGGATGCTTGTTCAGCAGGAAATCGCTCAGGATCTGGACTCGCCGCTCAACGCAGCCATCCAGAAAAATACCCAGACGGCTTCGTGTCAAAGCGGTTCGGGCTTCGGATGGATCGGGCACAATCGCCAAGACCGGCTTGCGCATTCCGATGCAGTCGGTCATCTTGGCAAACGTGGTCCACCAATAGGCACGGGTGCCCGGGATCAGAATGCCTGCAAGTGCGCTCCTCAGCAGTTGGTAAACATCTCGCTGAGGTTTCTGATCCAGAAACTCGACGTGCTCGCGCAGTCCGAACTTGTCCAGCAGTGGAATCAAACGAGTTCGGTTCAGCTCCAGCGTTCCCACCACCAGCAGTTTGATCCCCGTCCTCTTGACTTCGGGTAACGTCAACGCCCCTGCGAAAGCCTGCAGGAAGGCAGTGTCATAGTCGGGCAGGTATTCTCCAGCAAACATCAGATAGGGGCTTCGTTCCTCTACGTCGTCAAGTTCGGGCTCGACGAGGGCCACATCCGCTCCGGTGGGAATAAAGTTGGGATCGACGCCTCGCTCTCCGAACATGTCGTGGTAAATGCTGGCAAAGCTCGAGGCGGCTACGGTAACGGCATCCGCGCTTGCAAGCGCGGTTTTGACGATGTTTCTTTGCCGTTGATAGCTTCTGGCTGAATTACTCGACAGTCTCTGAGTGTAGGCTAACGGGTCGCGGAAGTCGGAAACCCATTTCACCCCTGTTCGTTGCAGCGCTCTGCCGATGACCAGCGAGGAGTAGGGAGGAGCGGTCGTGTAGAGCACATCGATGCCTCGATCACGAATGATGTGGTCGCCGATTTTGGTCGCCGTTTTGGCCCAGGGCCAATAGGCATCGGGCATTTGAAGCCAGTTCGCAACGACATGCTCGTACGCACGCCTGGTTCCCGGTTTTGACGCCGCAGTAACCGCGGCGGTTGCGCCCAACTGTTTCATCGCTTTGAAAGTTCTGTCCCGTCCTCCCATGGCCATCCGCAACCCCCGCAAGGAGGGTTCGACGTACGGAGCACGTACAACTTCGACTTCCTGCGGTAAATCTGGAATCAGACTGGCATCTTCGTTGTACAGGTATTGCGTGTCCACTGTGAGAACGATTGGCTTCCAACCAAACTCAGGCAGATACTTTGCCAATTTATAGGCGCGAAACATCGCGGAGTGGTTCTGCGGCGCGAAGAACGGTGTCACGATGAGAACGGAACGATTCATCCAGTGACTCCGCATGCCGCGGCGGCCTGCGCCATGGCCGGGACCCTCGTCCTCCCGATTGCTGCAGCCGCCTTGTTGCCAAGCTTAATCATCGGGTATTCGATTCCGCTATGTACGAAGAAAATCACAACGCCGAGTCTCCCAAGAAGTGAGGGTTCAAAGAAGCCGAAGCGTACGTTTCCATGAAACCACGCCAGGTGAGCACCCACTACCATCAGCACAGCGACCGCTCGAACAAGATCGAGGTTAGTCGCGTGAGTCGCTGCCGATCCGGAGCGGTTCATCGGTTGGGTGCAGCCATTGCCGCCGCTCCACGGGCGACATCAATGCCGTACGCTTGATAGAGGTTGGAAAGGTAGTGCTGGACCGAAAATCGTTCTTCTACGACCCGACGGCCGGCTGCCGCCATTGATTTCCGCAGGCTGTGGTCCTCGGCGAGTCTTACCATGGCTTGACCCAGTGCTTGATGATCCAAAGCTGCGTAGAGGAGGCCACCCTCGCCGTTTTCCAAAATCTCGCGAATGCCTCCGGAGTCTGGCACGACGATCGGTAGTCCCACCGCCATCGCCTCAATCGCCACAATGCCAAAAGGCTCCCACGGTGCGGCATGACAGAACACGTCGCAGGCGCGAAGCACTGATGCGACGTCAGAACGTGTGCCCAGAAACCTTACCCAGGAAGAGATGCCGAGCGAGGATGCCAGAGTTTCAAGTTCAGTTCGTTGCTCGCCGTCTCCGCAAATGACCAGGGCAACATTGGCTCCATCTGATCGTGCGCTTGCCAGGGCCCGGATACAGACATCCATGCGCTTGTTCACGCCGCGGCCGAGAGTGCCGACGGCACAGAACACGGTTTTGGCCTCAGTTGGACGAACCTCCTTTGCGACGGGGCCTTTGGGGTTGAATTTTGCTAAATCCACGCAGTTGTGCAGTACCAGTAACTTGGTTCGAAAAATGCCGTGGGTACGATGCGCCCAATCGCCGAGCGCTCGACTGCACACAACGATTCGATGTGCTAATGACTGCGCGACGAAGTTGGCAATGCGGAATTTCCAGGAGTTCATGTACAGGTCGCCTTGCTCGAAGCCGATTCTCAGAGGCACGTTGGCTCGCCATGCGGCAAAAAGTGCAATGAACCGGCTCCAGGTCAGATGAGCCTCTACCAAATCCGGTTGCAGCGTGCCGATCAGGTTCTGAACCTCGGCCGCAGCGGCTAAGAACTTTCGTTTTCGAAAGTAAGGGCGCAGATCCAGGATGTGTACCTGAACTCCGAGACTACGAATCTCTTCGCTGAGTTCGCCGTCTCCAAATAGGCTCACGACGTGGTGCTCGACATCCGGTAAGGAAATGGCTTCTCGCAGCACGGTGATCAGATGGGTTTGCGCACCGCCGGTTCGAAGTTCGTCGATTACGTGGAGGTGGAGCATTGGTGCTTCAGAGAGAAATGTGGGCCAGAATTTCGGAATAGGTGGGACGGGCGAGTTGCCGTAGACAAAGTGCGTACACCGCTGCGCCGGCCACCAGTTTCAGCGACAGTCGACCCAGGAGGCCGACGCCCGCTGCGGTGGCACCAAGCCCGATGAGCCAGACTACAGATCCCATGATTAGCGCGCATAGCAACAAGGGAGCACTCTCGACCAGCGTCCTCTTTATGTTTAGGCCGCAGGCGCGATGTGCCATGAGAAGCACTGGGTAAGCAATGATCGTGTTTGCAATTGCGTAAGCGCGTGCGACGCCGACTGGTCCTGACGGAATGCCTATGGCAAATGCTATGGTCGCCGATATCGCCACAATGACGCCCATCACGAACATGCCCCGGCCTCGCTCGGCGACAATGTAAAGCCACTGACCAGTGTTTTGTAAAGGCTGAAGAATGCTGGCCGCGGAGAGCCATAGCAAAATCGGTACCACCGCGCGCCATTTTGGCCCGTAGACAAGATCTACAAGCTCCGGCGCGGCTGATGCGAGGCCAACCGCGGACGCGCAACCAAGCACTGTGATTAAGCGCAGTGCGCGGACATACACCGCTTCCATCCGAACAGGTTCTCTTCGCAGGGACGCCATCGCGGGGATGAGCACGCCGGCGAAGACGCCCATCGCAACCATGCCGGGAAGTGTCATCAAGAAGTAGGCGCGCGAGTAGAATCCGAGAGCCGTCGCGCCCCAGAATTTTCCGACCAGAACGTTGTCGAGGTTGCGGGCGAAATAGTTAACGATGCCGTAAGCCGCCGAGTATCCACCAAAGGTCACTAGGGAACCGACGTTCAGGAAATTCCGGGGAAGTCGCGGAAAATATCCACTCATCGGAAATGAAAGCGCTGTGGTGATCGCCTGCTGAAGAATGAGTTGAACCACCAGCGCCCAATAACCGAATCCAAGTCGAGCCAACACGATCGCCACTATGCCGGAGATGAACAGAGCCCATAAGCTGCACAATGAAAGCTCTTTCAGCTTCATCTGGCGGCGCATCAACGCAGTTGGCTGTACAGCAACTGCCGACAGCAACAGCGCGGTGCTGGCGGCAATCATAATTTTCGTGAGTTCCGGACGGTGATAAAAGGCCGCTATGTAGGGCGCCGATAGCACGCACACGACCATCAAGAACAACCCGAATGCAACATTGATGACCAGGAGCGCGTCAATCTGATTGCGGCTCAGTTGCGCGCGCTGGACAGTCGCCCAAGACAATCCAAAATCCGAACTTGCTTGAGCCAGGGCAGTAACCGCGGCAACCATTCCCAGCAATCCGTAGTCGGTGGGAGAAAGTAGTCGCGCCAGTAATGCCGTGCTTGCCATCGAAAGCAAATACCTTCCAGCGAGAAGTACTAGCGACCAGTTGAGGCCGCGATGTGCCAGTCTCAGCACATCGGCCTGGGCGGGCATCTCAAAGACGGCCGCTGGCTCAACAAATAACGGCTCGACTGCTGTGGAGGTCATATGAGCTGTGACAAAGGGATCAAACTTGATATTGCTCTTGTTGGACCGAAGAGCGTAACTCACCCATAGCGCGAGGTCGAGCTGGGACGCCCACAACTGTGAGACCCTCGGGGACATTACGGGTAACCACTGCGCCCGCGCCCACAGTTGCGCCTGGACCGATGTGGAGATACTGCAGAATTTGTGCGCCCGTTCCTATTAAGACGCCGGTCCCAATCACCACGCCTCCTGAAATGTTTGCGCCGGGGTTGACTACGGAACCAGCACCGATGCGCGCTTCGTGTCCCAGGGTGCAGCCGAAATTGCAAAGCGCGAAGGGCTCCACAGTAATGTTCACGGTTGCCGTGACCCCCGCGCCGACGTAGCAGCCTTCGGCAATCCGGGCCGAATCGAGGTCGATGATCGCGGTGGGATGTATGATTGCAGGCCACCAGACATCTGGCAACAGATGGCGAAGCTCAGCGGCAAGTCTCAGCCGGGTCGCAGGAGTGCCGATCCCGATTGCAAGTGCATCGAGGGACTGCCGATTTGCTTGCAACCAGCCAAAGTCTCCCAGTACCTGGTCGCTACTGTCTCGTGGTTGTAATCGAGCGAGGTCACTAACCACGTAGCCTAAGAACTCGAATTGCGGCTTAATTTGATTGATGGCACGCAGCGCGGAAGTGATTTCCCTCGCTGCTCCACCAGCTCCAATGATTACGATTCGCTTGCGCCGCGTCATTTTTCCCGAGTCGCGCCCTGCACTGGTGCCGAGAAATTCTGGCATGGTAGCGTGCCCGGGTTTTGCAATCCCATTACGCCCGAAGACTTGCCACGCGGTTGTGGCGAGGATGCGCAGATCCAGCCAGAAGCTCTGATGATCGACATACCAGAGGTCGAGTGCGAACTTCTGCTCCCACTCAAGGGCGTTCCGGCCGTTGACCTGCGCCCACCCGGTGATTCCCGGTTTGACTTCATGACGACGCATTTGCTCTGGCGAGTAGCGCTTCAAATACCGCGATAGCAGTGGACGCGGACCCACCAAGCTCATCTCGCCGCGAACCACATTGATGAGGCCCGCTAGTTCGTCAATGCTGGTTTTACGAAGGAAACGGCCAAGTGGGGTCAGTCGTTGCGAGTCAGGTAATAGCTCTCCGCTCGCTTCCCGAGCATCGGTCATAGTGCGGAACTTGATACAAGTGAAAAGTTTCCCCTTGAAGCCGGGTCGATCCTGACGAAACAGGATCGGTGCGCCCAGAGATAGGCGCACGAGAAGAGCAACCACGAGCAGGACAGGTGACAGAATCACCAGGCCGCATATCGCTACGATGATGTCAAATAGTCGCTTCGCCATACAGGATCGATTACATCGAGGCTGCGAGAACCTGTTCGTCCGACTGCAAAAACTGCTCGGGATCAAAGCTTTCCGGGCGCGGTTCCTTCAGTAGAATGTGCCGATAGATCGATAGCACTTCGTGGCTGCACCGCTCGGGATCAAACATCACGGAAACGAGTTGCCGGCCGCGTTGGGCCATTCGTTTGTACTCGTCCATACGATCCAAAACATCGAGCACTGCCTCTGCCAGCAGTTGAGGGTTGCGAGTAGGCACCAGCCTGCCGGTTACCGCTTCCTGAACGACTTCCGGCAAGCCGCCAACTTCGCCAGCGATGGTGGGGATTCCAGCCAGGAGAGGTTCGACGACCCCTCCGCAGTTTTCAGACAATGGCACGTGAACCGCGCAGTCGAAATCCGGCCAGCACAGCGCAACTTCATCGCTGGTGATTTTGCCGGGCATCAGAATTCGTCCTGCTCCTTTTTCGTTCGCTAGCCGTCGCAGTTTCTCCTCGTATCCCCCAGCCGTACCGAAGGTCCCACCGAGAAGCACTCCCCAAACGTCTTTGCGGACGCGCTGCACCAGGCTGATTGCTTCAATGACGTCTTCGTGACACTTCAGCCCAATCTTGTGTCCTAGATATTGTTTGGGTGGATAAATCAGGTTTATGTTCCCAATCACCAAAGCGTCTTGGGGGATGTTCAGCTTCTTCCGAAGGTATCCAGTGCGCTTGGTGGAGAATGAGTGTGTGGCAGCGCTGTAGTAGCTCAAGAAGAGCCTATCGGTTGGAACTCCTGACGCCTCATAAAGCTGTTGGGTGAACTGGCTGCTGGCAATCCAGAAATCTTTGTCGCCTGCGAGCGCCAGTTCGAAGCCACGGGAATGCCAGTGCTCCATATGTAGCGGCCCCGGCACCTGAAAGATTCTCGGAACTGGATGCCGTGGTCCGAGCGCTAACCTCAGCATCAAAGTTGTGGTCACACTGTGACTGTGGATTATGTCGGGGCGGATCGCGGCCACCAGACGCTTGGTACGCAACACAGCCCCAGCAATCCTCGCCGGATTCTTCACCGGCAAGCGGCAATCAACGAAATGCAGAGTCGCGCCAGTCCGCTGCCACGCTGTGAGCGCGTCTCCAGACGGAGAAGGTAGTGCAACGTGCACGTCGATACCGTTGCGAACAAGTTCCGCAACCTGGCGTACGGCCCAAAAAGAAGCATCGGACGTTTTGCAGACTTGCAGGACTCTGAGACGTGACTCCGCCTGAGCACGGATGGGTACGCTATCCCCAGTTTTGTTCCACCTTATTCCGCGGTTCACTGAAACGTGCGCCAGCAAGTCACGATAAAGTTGCACACGATGGTCCCAGATTACCTGCGGACGAAAATCACGTTCCATCCATTCTCGTCCGGCGCAGCCCATGGCCGTGCGGAGAACTGGATCGCCCAGAAGCTTGCCGATGGCGTCCGAAAGGGCATCTGAGTCTCCAACGGGCACGATAATTCCTGTAACGCCGTCGATGACAGAGTCAACGGCCCCAGTCGCGGTCGTGGTCACTGCGGGTATTCCGCTGGCCTGAGCTTCGGCAGAGACCTGTCCGAACCCCTCACGGTGCGTAGGGAGCACACACACATCCATCAACCTGAAATAGGGCGCGGTATCGAACACGAACCCGGGCCGGATGATGGCTGCGGTGTTTTCAATGTATTCGCGAACTTCAGGCCCGACGGGATCGCCATCCTCGAAATCTCCGACCATGAGGAGGTGAAGCCCTGGGTAGGTCTGACGCAGTTGGTCGAACGCTTCCAGGAGTTGCTGTACTCCCTTATCCTTCACGAAGCGGCCTACGAAACCCACCACGGGCACGCCGGCGGGAATCCCTAATCGATGACGGAGGCCAACTGACTCGAACGAGTTCGCCGAACACGGATAAAACTGTTTCAGGTCTACACCGAAGCCTCCATTCTTCAAGAGGACCGCTTTTTGTGAGGGAACCAAGTTAAGGGCGATAGCGCGATCCCGCAAGCTGGGACTTAGGCAGAAAACTCGATGAGAGCAGGCGACGGCGATTCGTTCAGTCCAGCGGAGCACCACACGTTTCAGACCTGTTGCAGTTTCTATTCGTAGACCGTGCAAGCTGTACACTCGGCACGGCACGCTCGCGAGCCACGCTGCAATTGCGATCAACAGTCCCGCTTTTGGTGTGCTTGCATCAACGATGTCGGGGCGAATCCGGCGAATGGTTCGATACAATTTCCACAACGAGACCAAATCTTTCAGCGGAGCAATCTCGCGTTCCATTGGGACAGCGATGCTCGAAACCTCCTCCTGTTTCGATGCAGACTCGAGAGCGGGTCCCGGAGAGGAGAGCAAAACGGGCTCGAACCCTGACTCACGCAAGTGGCTGATCAGACCGCGGTAGAACGTCCATGACAGGGGAGAAGTAACCGCGAGCAGCAACGTGTTTCGGCGAGCATCATTCATTCGCATTCGCGAGGTACCGGCCATAGGCTGAGTGAAATGAGATATGTCAGGAATCGACGGGTAAGACGACGCAAGAATACGAAGGACGCTAAGGGATCCTGTAAATCGTTGCCGTCGCAGCTGCCGGAACAGCTACTCCGCCAACTGCCTTCAGCGCACTGCGTGCCATGCTGTTTGGAACAAAAAGAATGTCATTGTCCTGCAGTTTCACGTCTTCGGCCTTCGCAGCGAAAATCTTCTTCAGATCGATCGGGATTTCCTGCCGTCCGGCAGCCGTCATCCGAATGAGTCTTACGGAACCCTTTGCTGCCGTATAGTTCACGCCTTGCGCCAGAGCGACGAGCTGAAGAATGGTGAGATGTTCGTCGTGATCCATGGGGAATCCGCCGGGACGAACGACGTCCCCCACCACGTAAACCAGCCCCGTCTTGTCTACGAAGATGGTGTCCCCGGGAAGAATCTCGGGATTATTTTCCGGGCCCGGAGCGGAGCCAGCGACCATCTTAAATTGCTTGGGCTGGTCAGGATGTCCAAGGTGCGTAACCGTGATGTTCGTTCCCGCCAGGGGGGTGAGCCCCTCGGCGAGCGAGATGTAGTCGAGCAGCCGGTGCGCACCGAAGGCAGGATAGACCCCGGGTTTGCGCACCTCGCCAACCACCGAAACACCTTGTGTTGCGTACTCCGAGATGAACACGGTCACTTGCGGATCCTTGAGAAACCCGCCGTCGATAAATTTCTGGCGGATAAGAGTTTGTGCTTCCTGTGCCTTGAGCCCCTGAACGTAGAGAGCGCCCACCAGAGGAAGAAAAATCTCGCCGGTGTTGCTAACCCGCAGCTTTCCACTCAACTCGGGTGTATCGAAGACGCTCATCTCGATTAGATCGCCGGCGCCGATGGGGCCTGCGGCCCCGCTTCCAAAGCCAGTGCCGCCGGCCCCGCCAGTCCCGCCAGCGCCGGCTGCTCCGCCCTGCGCGCAAGCGGTGCCGAGAGCGAGCAGCAAGAAAAACAAAGCGCTAAGTTTACCGGTAGTCTTTGACTGTGCCATGCGGGGCCTCCGGGATCGTTTAGTGGATTGGGTTGCCATTTCCATTAGCGTTGCTATTGCCATTGCCGTTCCCGTTCCCATTGTCGGAGTGGTGATAGTAGGACTGATAGTCGCTGCCGTAATGACCGTAGTATTGGCGATAGTCCACGGAGTTGTACGAGAGGTCATTCACCACGACACCGGCGATGTTGGCCCGTACTTTTCGCAACAGGTCCCGGGCGCGTAAAAGAGATTGCCGGCCGGTCTGCTCGGAGCGCGCGATGAGTACCACCACATCCGCAATTCCAGCGCAAACCACTGCATCGGTCACCGCCAGCACCGGCGGAGTATCAATGACGATGTAGCGGTACTGCTCGCGCCAGTGGCGTATGAGGCGTGGCATCGCCTCGGATGCCAACATCTCCGAAGGATAAGGCGGCATATGACCAGCGGTAACGATATTCAGCCCGGGTACTTCCTCGATCTTGAGCACCACGGCATCCGGATCTTCCGTACCCGCCAGACATGCACTCAATCCACGATTCATGGGGATGCCCAAATACTTGTTCACTGCCGGGCGGCGCATGTCGGAGTCGACCAGAAGCACTGACTGCCCGGTCTGGGCTAGAACGACCGCCAGGTTCAATGCCGTGAAGGTCTTGCCTTCCTGCATCATGGCGCTGGTCACGAGAATCACCTGGGGTGGAGTTCCTGGAGAAGACAATAGTAAGGAGGTGCGCAGCGCGCGGAACGCTTCTGCGGTTCCCGAATTGCGCTGCTCCATTGTGACTGGCGGGATGAACTGTCTCGCTCCCGCGGCAGGCAAGGCTTTATGTCCATTTTTGGCGGTTGCGCCCAGCATGGCGACACTGGGAATGACGCCCAGCGATGGCAGGGAACAATAGTTGTCTATGTCCTCGGGGGTTCGAATCGAATTGTCCACATTTTCGACGACAAAAGCCAAAGCCATGCCGAACAGAAGGCCGCCCATGCAGCCAAGGGCGATGTTGAGTGGAATTTTGGGTTCGACGGGCTCGATGGGGACACTGGCAGGATCGATAATATTAATATTGCTGGACTTGAGGCCAGCCATGATTCCGGCTTCTTTGAGCTTCTTAAGCAAGCCTTCGTAGAGGTCGCGGCTGGATTCGACATCGCGCCGCATAATCGCGTACTGAATGGCATCTTCGTTGAGCTTGTAAGCTTCCTGTTTCTGTTGGTCGAACGTGGCTTTGAGCATCTCCTCGGACTTCAGCGCGGTTTTGTATTCCGCATGAACTGCTTGGCCCACCTTTGTTATTTCATCTCCGATTGCGGAATCAAGCTCGTTTAATTGCGATTGCAATTGGATCACTCTCGGGTAAGCAGCGCCGTACTTCGCCGCCATTTGTGCATATTCCGCTCTCACTTCGGAACGTTGTTTGTACAGAGCTCCGAGAACGCTTTCCGGGGCGATGCTGGCAATGAGTTCTGGATTCTCAGTGCTGGCGATGCGGAACTTCGCCTCCTTAAGGATGCGATCGCCCTCGGCCTGGGAGAGTTCCTTGTTGAGGTCTCCCAGTTTGTCGATGATGATGTTGTGGGTTTCGTCGGTTCCCAGAATGCCGGTCTTCTTCTGATACGCAATCAGTTTCTCTTGTGAAGATTCTGCATTCTTTTTTAAATCGTCCAATTGTTTGGTTAGCCAGTCCGCTGTCTGAAGAGTCGACCTGTATTTTGTTTGGAAGTTGTGCTCGATGTAGGTGGTGGCAACGGAATTTGTGATATCGGCCGCCAGACCTGGGTCTTTGCTGCGGAAGTGGATCTCAATAATCTCAGTTTTGGGGACGAGTTGGACGGTCAACGACCGATGGAGCGCGTTCACCAACCTCACTTGCTGGGGAGGAGTCAGTTTGTCGAATTCTTTTGGCGATTGCTCAGCCAGCATTCCGGCAAATGCTTTGTTCTGGTGCAGTCCCAATTGCTTAATGACGCTGGCAGCAATGGTGTCACTCTGCACGATCTTAATTTGGGTCTCCAGCTTGGTGTTCATGTCGAGGCCCATGGGCATCATGGTCTGCTCAAGGCCCAAACCATCCGGCCCTTCCAGGTCAAGCAGAATTCGAGCTGTGGCATCATATCGCTTCGGCAGAAATGCGGAAACGATAGCCACAAACAGCGCGATCGTGATCAGGCTGCCAGCAACCAGCCAGCGACGTTTTTGGAGCACACGCCAGAATTGGATGAGGGATATCTGGTCCTCGTGAGACTCGATGGTCACCGTGTGTGGTTCAGAAAAAGTGAACGGGGCCAGTTCCGCCTTTTTGTTTGTTGCTAGAGATTGGTTGTCTGTCATTCGGTCCCTGCGGCCTGCGTCGGAGAGTAAGTAACTTCAGCGCTTTGCCTTATGGCTGGAGTCCGGGTCCACTGTTCTTGCGGATTGCCTTGAGGGGCGCCAAGGCATTCGTCCGTGTTGGTCAACGGGAGTGAAGATTCGCAGACTAAGGCGTTGCACCAGAATTTTGTGTATGCGGCAATCGCTTCGTCAGGGCTTGCGTAAGCGGTTACTTCGTTGGTCACCGCGCTATGAAGTCCATGGTGCGCTACGATCGAAGTAATAAGGGCCAGTGCTGCTATCGCAGGATCGACGTCGCGAACCAGGCCTTTTGACGCGCACCGGCACAGATATTCACGAAGGGGTTGAAAGAGTGGTATCAGATGCTTGCGTAGAATGCGTTCGGCACCGTGGTCCAACTCAAATAAACTGAGATACAGCAATCGCACCGTCTCGGGGTGGTGGTACACAATCTCAACTAGCAACTCAACAATCCCAGGTAGTGCGGTTCGGGGATCCTCATCACTTTTCAACCGGTTGCGCAGCTCCAGGCTTATGCGAAGCCGCCGGAGTCGAGATTCCGTGGCTGCCCAGAACAGGTCTTTTTTTCGAGGGAAATGACGAAATACCGTTACCTCGCTGACTCCTGCCAGACGAGCAATCTCGTGCGTGCTGCTTCCTGCGAACCCTTGCCGGGAGAAGAGTTGCACAGCAGCATCAAGGATGCGATCCTGCGTGGGATTCTTAATCAGGTCTTTTGAGGCGGGCATTGAACTTTAAACTTCGGAATTCAGCGGGTTGAACAGAAAGAATTTCTGGGGCGACGGGATTCAAGTGGTTCGACATCTGAAACATCCAACTCCACGGCGACGCTTTGGTTGATCATCTCCAAGGTAAGCACTACTCGCAGGCCGTTCATCGTGCGAACCAGCACGCCAGCCAGTCCGGTTAATGGACCGGCCTTAATTCGTACTTTTTCTCCTACGACGAGATCGCGATAGGGCGCGAATTTCTTTAGGTGTAACCCCGAGCGCAGCGTTTCAATGTCAAAATCAGAAAGGTGAACGGGTTCCGCCCTGGTTCCTACAAACGAAAGCACGCCGGGAATCTCCAGCACCAGCACTCGTTGCCGTTGGCCGATCTTTACGAAGAGATAACCAGGGAACAAAGGAAGTTCGATCAGATGTTTGCAGCCGTTTTTCCACCGATGAACATCGCGGTAGAGAGGCAGGAAGGATTCGACATTGCGATAGGACAAGTGTTCATGGACACGTTTCTCATGTCGCGGCCTAGCGTAGATCGCGTACCAGTGGGGGCTCTGTACGCCTGGCCAACATCCTGTGGCCGGGTGTGAGGCATCATTTGCCCGCTCCGTACCGGTCATCTCGATCACTTGTGACAAGGCTTCGCCCCTCTCGCTTAGGTCAGCGCTGTTTTATGGTTGAAGTTGAAGTGGCGTTCGCGGCGCATGAGCGAAACGATTTGCGACGCCGCGTGCTACCGGTTCGATCAGCCCGCCTCGTGTAAGTAGGTGCCTACACGCTCGCGGCTCCTCAATGTCATAGCAGGCGTGGTGCCAATTTGGTCCACCCGCTAACTCGCGTGTTTTCTGAGAACTGCGAACTCTCGGCCCAAGATGGAACGCAGACCGTCGTCTCAAGTCGAGAAACAAATCTGGAAGCAGCCCGGTTTGTCTCACAACGTTGCTGATGTGCGACAAAATGAATTCACCATGATCGCAGACCCTTCAAACTCAGGCTCCGCATCGGCGGAGCCTTGTCATTAGCTAGTGATTTGTGAGATAACGCACACGCAAAGCCAGGTTTGGCCTCGAGGATTGAACCCCGAACGAGAGCTTGGTCCCGTCCTGTCGCCTCGGACTTACCGTGGGACTGTCCTCGTCAGCCATCCGGTTTTGGCCGCAGGGTAATCGAATGCCGGAAACCGGAGAGTTAAGTCCCGTCACACCATCGAACAGCTTGGATCACACGGCCGCAGGGAAGTGCTCGGGGAACGATCTTCGTTTTCAAAATCCGTCGTGATAAGGCGGCCTGACAGCAGCTAGAGATTTCGACGCAGTGTCACGGTGCAGTTTACACGCTATTAAACGGTGAATTTTCAGCGTGCGCCCAGGCAAGAGGAGCCGAGGATTTTGCAACTCCTCCCTGGGCTTGTTTCAGCACTCTTGCTACGCTGGTTCGGGGTTCAATCCTCGAGGCCAAACCTGGCTTTGCGTGTGCGTTATCTCACAAATCACTAGCTAATGACAAGGC
>Ga0207046_10017_pt1 | contig 47008 bp, 42 predicted proteins | sample Alteio_BWMinCont_66_FD_153303 | JGI IMG/M metagenome (GOLD analysis project Ga0207046, IMG submission 153303) | Enriched cells from forest soil in Barre Woods Harvard Forest LTER site, Petersham, Massachusetts, United States -... | ecosystem: Environmental > Terrestrial > Soil > Temperate forest >...
TGAATCGGTATGATTACGCACCCAAGCTCCTTTTATTTTAGGATACATGTTATATTTTCCTTCTATGTTTTCCCAACCATCGCAAGTATAAAATTGAGTAAAGCCTTCATCTAAAAAAGCACGATAGGTTTCGTTACTGCCTACCATTCCAAAAAACCAGTTATGCGAAATTTCGTGAATAAATAACCCTCTGTAGCTCGGGTCTGACCCACCATTAAGGGTTATCATGGGGTACTCCATGCCATCTTCGGCATCAGCCGATATCATTTTTGGATAAGCATACTGTCCAATATTTTTCGAATTATTTTCTATAACCTTAGCTACATATTTAGCTGCGTTTTGCCAAGTAGCCGCATGTGGCTCTTGCACTAAAGCAATACAACGCATATTGCCCGCCATTGCTTCTCCAATACGATAGTTAGGGTCAAATGTATAAGCAACATCATGTACGTTTATAGCATTAAATATCCAGGTTTTAAAAGTTCCATCGGGTTTAATAATTTCAGATGGTGTCGAATTAAATGGCTTTTTAGCGAAGTTTGAAATATCTAATTTTTGGCGAAGGTCTGCAGGCAAAACTTCTTTTTCGTTTTGTAAAATACCCGTACCATCACAAATATACTGGTTAGGCAAAGTAAGTTCTACATGAAAGGAACCAAAATCTCCGTAAAATTCATGATCCATGTGCTGGTCGGTATCCCAGCCCTGTTTAGCATCGTATACCGAAATACGAGGGTACCAATGCACTAAATTATAATGCTCGTAACCAAATGAACTAAATAATTTCATACGGTTGCGTAACAACACATCATTATCAAAATAGGTTTTAAACTTTATATTGAATGTAATAGACTCTCCTGATTTTAAAGGGGTTTTTAACCACACTTTCATTACCGTGTTATCTATTTCAGTTTTCAAAGTTTGCCCATCAATGGTTATGCTTTCTACATTTGTTCCTAAGCCCGCATCACGATATTTGCCGTATTTTAGTTTTACACCATTATTCTTATACAAATCCGACATGTAGGAGCCTTTAGTTTGTGCATTGCTGTATAAATGAAAAAACACAAAAGGCAACTCATTAGGCGAATTGTTATAATAGGTAAGTGTTTCTTCTCCACTTACGGTATTTTCATCATCATTTAGCTTTGCTTTAATGTTATAGTTTACATCTTGCTGCCAATAAGCTGCATTGGGTTTTCGGTTTTTCCAATACAGCGTGTTAGAAGCCGAGCGATACTCTTCTTGTCCCGTTTGGGCTTGTATAACAAAGGGCAAAAATGCCAACAGAAAATATTTTTTTATCATGGTGTTCAAAGATAAAATATTTTAAACAATAGGTTAAAAAGGCTTATTAAAAATAAAACTTAATAAATAGGTGGAATTACTTAATTCTAAAATATATTTGCGTGAAATTTTAAGATTACCAAAAATGGTTTTACCTGTTGTTGTATATGGCGACCCTGTTTTAAGAAAGACAGGCGTTACTATTGATAAAAATTACGAAGGACTTGACACCCTTATTGCAAATATGTTTGAAACTATGTATGAGGCAAATGGTGTAGGCATTGCTGCGCCGCAAATTGGCAAAGCCATACGCTTGTTTGTTATAGATGCTAGTCCGTTTGCTGAGGTTGACGAAGAAGACGAGGATGAAGAAGAAAAATTAAGCAAAAAGGAACTCGCTTTTCTTAAAGATTTTAAACGCGTTTTTATTAATGCTAAAATAATAGAAGAAAAAGGTGAAGAATGGAAATTTAACGAAGGTTGTTTAAGCATTCCTAAAATACGCGAAGATGTATTGCGTAAGCAAACCGTTACCATTGAATATTATGATGAGCATTTTAAAAAGCATACCGAAACGCTTGAGGGGCTTGCTGCTCGGGTTGTTCAACACGAGTACGATCATATTGAAGGGAAACTTTTTACAGACAGAATATCTGCATTTAAACGAAAATTATTGTCAGGAAAATTGACCGATATAAGCAAAGGAAAATTTTCGGCAGATTACAAAACCAAAGTTTATAAAGCGAAAAAATGAGTTATGTAAAAAAAATAGCGCCTGTTTTGTTTTTGGCTATTGTAAGCTTGATAATTGTTTCTTGCAATCAGAAAGAAGATAGTAAAGAGGCTGCTGTAGTTGCCGAGGTGGAAAAATTTAAAACTACCGAACTTCCACCCCCACCTCCAAAAACTGAAGTACCATCGCAGGAAGAATTACAAAATCAAATAAAAGACATGGAAAAGGTTTTGTACGCATCAGAAGTGTTGGATGTAAACAAAGCCAAACAAATGATTAGATTGTATGATTTATATCATAAAAATTATTACAAAGACAATATATGTCCTGATTATTTATTAAAAGCCGGAGAGATTAGCGAAAACATTAGCCAGTATAATCGTGCCGCCGATTTTTACAGAATGTGCTGTACTGAATATAATGATAATTTTAAGCTAAGAGGCGAGTGTTTATTTAGGTTAGCAAACATGTATGATTATAAATTAAACGATTATATACGCGCTAAACAAACCTACAAGCAGGTAATAGAGCAGTATCCTAAAACACAATTAGCTAAAGATGCTGATGCCGCTATTAAACTGATGGGGAAATCAGATGTCGACATGGTGCGCGAGTTTGAAAGAAAAAACGCAGCTAAAAAATAATTTCGTAATTTAGCGGTATGATAGAGCGTACAATAAATTGGTTTGAGCAACAAGCTTTTGGTGTTTGTGAGTGGTTAGGGCAAAAACTGGGCATAGCATCTACCAATGTACGCATGTATTTTATATACTTATCTTTTTTTACGTTCGGCTCTCCGGTTATCATATATTTTATAATGGCTTTTTTATTAGAGTATAAAAACTTCTTTAAGCCAAAAAAATATCGCCGTCCGAATGTTTGGGATTTCTAATTTATATTTTATCTTAAAAAAGTTAACACCGTGTTAATAAATTTTGACAATTTGTTTAAAATACTCATATTTGTATGTTAAAACTAAATTTTTATGATAAAACTGATAAAACAAAGTCTATTAGCTGTTTCTTGTTTTACGTTTTCGCTTGCTTTCTCTCAAGAAGTAAGTATTACTAATAGTCTTCCTACTTCGGCTTCGGCAGGACAACCTATAGAGGCAAAATACAATTTAACAAAGTCTCCTACTATGGGCAGTTTTGCTAAGTTTCAAGTAGATTTACCGGCAGGTTTTACAGCTGAAAGTGTTGAAATAAAAGGTGGTAATTTTACTTTCGAAAATAATCGTGTTAAAATAGTTTGGGTGTCTTTACCAGGCGACGCTGCTTTTGACTTTACATTTAAAATGACTTCTCCAGCAACAGCCTCGGGTAATATTACTTTTACCCCACAGTTTTTTTATTTAGAGAACAATGTGAAGAAGGAATATGTTGTGCCTCCTGTTTCTATTAATTTTGGCGGAAGCGAGGCTGTAGCCACAGATAATACAACTAATTCTACCCCTCCTCCAACAACTGATAATAGTACCAGTTCAACCCCTCCTCCTACTGATAACACAAATAATACTGTTGCCACCACTGATAACAGTAGTTCAAATACAACTCCTCCGCCTACCGATAACACAAGCGCAACTAATAATACACCTCCTCCACCCGTTGAAAAAACTCCAACCCCTCCTCCGGCAGCTACAAATAACACTCCACCTCCCGCAGTAAAAAGTAATGTAGTATATCATGTGCAATTAGCTGCTTTAACCAACAAACCAAGCAAATCTAAATTTGCAGAGTATGGCGCTGTTAAAGTTGTTGAAGATGCAGGGCTTTATAAAGTGTTAGTAGGTAACTTTAAAACGCTAGAAGATGCGCGTGCTTATAAAAAAACACTTATTGCGAAAGGTGCTGAGGGCTGTTTTGTAGTAGCCTACGAAAACGGAGTACGAGTTAAAATCTAAAAAAATACATTATGTTAAAAAAAGTAATTTATGTTCTTGCTGCTTTAGTAGGGATTTATTTGGTATTATGCTTAATAGGGCCAAAAAAAGTACAAGTAGAACGTTCTATAACAGTAAACGCTTCTAGCGAAGTGGTTAAAACACAATTAGCCGATTTTAAATTCTTTCAGGAAAAATGGTCTCCTTGGTCAGGAAAAGATACCGCTATGAAAACCACTTTTGAAGGTGAAACCGGAATGCCCGGCAGTAAATATTCTTGGAAAGGTAATAAAGATGTTGGTACAGGTTCAATGGAGCTTATTGCCATTAATGGTGATACCATTTTACAAAAAATAATTTTTACTGAGCCGCATCCAAGTGGTGGTGATGTTTATCTGGTTGCAAAAGCCAATGGTAATGCCACTAACGTTACTTGGGGAATGAAGTTTGAAATAGGTTTTTTTATGAGAGCTATGATGCTTTTTATGAACATGGATAAGATGATTGGTACCGATTACGAAAAAGGCTTAGCAAAATTTAAAGAAGTAATGGAAGCTGCGCCTACCGCTAAAACTTATAATGGTTATGAAATAAAAGAAGTTATTTGGCCTGAAAAAAATTATTTTGGTAAAAAAGCAACCGTAGCGTTTGATAAACTAAACGCATTTTATGCAGAGAATTTCCCTAAAATTTTTAACGATGCTATGAATAACAAATTAGAACACACAGGCCCTCCAAGTTCTATTTTTTACACGTACGACGAACAAAAAAAGCAAGCTGAATGTGCTGCTGTTATTTCTGTACCCGAAGGACAGCTTAAAGGATGGGAAAAATTTAATGTGCCTGCTGCTAATTTAGCTTTACATATTGCTTATTACGGAGCCTATAACAAAAGTGCAAATGCACATATGGCAATGGATGCTTATATGAAAGAAAAAGGTTTAACACAAACTTGTGTGATTGAAGAGTATATTACCGACCCAATGACGGAAAAAGACACTACAAAGTGGTTAACCAATATATACTACGTTATTAAAAATAGCGATAACGTACAAATTAGCGTTCAGTAAATTAACTCTTACCCATTTCTTGCTCTAAATACTGCTTTAGTTTTTCTGGTGTTAAGTTGGCGCGTATAGTTCCGTTTACTGATAGTGAAACACTCCCAGTTTGTTCTGATACGCTTATGGCTATAGCATCTGTACTTTCAGTAATTCCTACAGCAGCCCTATGTCTCATGCCATAATGTGCAGGAAATTGTTCTTTTTCTGTTACTGGTAAAACACAACGTGCTGCAATAATTCTGCTTCCTTTAATAATTACAGCGCCATCGTGCAAAGGAGAGTTTTTAAAGAAAATATTTTCGATCATGCGTTCGCTTAACCCACTATCAATTGCCTCACCCGAATTAATATAAACAGCTAAATCAGAATTTCTGGCTAATACAATTAATGCGCCTGTTTTACTTTCACTCATTTTAAAACAAGCAGTTATTAAAGGAGTAAAATCTACTTTAGCATACTCGTCTGTAAAACTATGTTTAGCCGGATAAAAAATTTTACCTAAAAATTTACTTCTTCCTAAAAACTCGTTGCTACCAATAAATAATAAAAACCTTCGCAACTCTTGCTGAAACACTACAATAACAGCAATTACACCTACATCAATAAATTTACCCAGTATAGTGCCAAACAATTTCATATCTAAGGCGCGCACTAAAATCCATACAACGTAAATAGTAATAATGCCAAAAAAAACACTTACTGCAGGTGTACCTTTTACTAGGTTATAAAGCTGATATAACAAAATAGCTACCAATAAAATATCAAAGGCATCAATCCATCTAAAGGTTATAAATAATGTAGGTAAATGTAAAAGCACGTTTAGTAATTGGTTTCGTTAATAATGTATAACGGACGCTTACGTATATCTGTTTGAAGCTTACTAATATATTCGCCAATAATGCCCAAACAAATTAATTGCACACCACCAATAAAAGATACCGCAATCATAAGTGATGCCCAACCTTTTGGTAAATTATTATTAAAAATAAAATACGACAACAGCGCATATATAATTAGCAACATAGATATGCCGGATACCACAAAACCCATTATAGTAGCTATACGCAGTGGCACATTAGAAAAACCAGTAATGCCATCGAAGGCTAATTGAAATAATTTTTTATATGTATAACCCGGCTCACCTGCCGCCCGCACATCTCTATCATACTCAACAAAAGTTTGCTTAAAACCAAGCCATGCTATTTGTCCGCGTAAAAATTTATGCTGCTCGGGCATGTTTTTTAAAACCTCAGCCACCTTACGGGTCATCACTCTAAAATCACCTGTATCTAAAGGCACATCTACGTTTGATATACGTGCCAGTAGTCTATAAAAAGTTTTATAAGCTGTTTTCTTTACAAAACTTTTATCTTTTCGTGAGCGACGTTTTGCATAAACCACTTCATTACCTTGTTTAATCAAAACAATCATTTCTTCAATTAACTCAGGTGGGTCTTGCAAATCGGCATCAATAATGGCAATAATATTTCCTTTACATAAATCAACACCTGCCGTAACCGCTATTTGATGTCCAAAATTTCTGCTAAAATCAATGTACTTTACTTTATCATCTGCCTTCGATAAAGCTTTAATTAATTGTATAGAAGCATCTCTACTACCATCGTTTATAAAAACCAATTCATAACTCATGCCTATTTTTTCGACAACCGGACGTAGACGTGTAACCAAAGTAGGAATGTTTAACTCCTCGTTATAAATGGGTATGATAATAGATAATTCTACCATAATTTATTCATTAGATATTAAGGTTTTAACCTCAAACCTCACAAATATACTATTTTTACTGTGTTTGTATTTGTTGGTTATTGCTGCCATTTTTGTGCAAATTTACATTCAATATCCATTAAGAACTAAAGTGAAAAAAAACAACTATCTAGTAAAAAAACTAATTTTATTATTAACGCTACTTAATTGTAAGCTAGTAGCACAAATAAAGTATGATACTTTAATTAAAACAGCTGGGTACAATAGTTACTACAGTTATTTTTATAAAGCACCAGTAGTTGTTTCATACAAGTTATATAAGGGTGGGGGTAATTGTAGTAGAACAGAAAATCATTTTCGTTTTATTAATTCTTTAGGATTTGAAAATGAAGCTAAATCTAAAGACTATGTTAAATCTGGTTATGATGAAGGGCACATGGCAAATGCCGAAGACTTTGCCTCTAACTGCATTTTAGAAGAAAGCACCTTTCGGTTTTTTAATGCCGTACCACAAACCCCCGAGAATAATAGAGGTATTTGGAAACGATACGAAACTGAAACAAGAAAATTAAGTCAAGCTGATAGCTTATTGGTTATTTGTTATAACCATTTTGGTGTTGAAAAATTAAATAACCGAATAGCTATACCCGATACAAATTATAAATTTGTTTATTCACTTACAACGCATGAGTTATTGTTATCAATTAGCATTTGCAATACTGCTCAACCCATAGAAAGCAAACCCAATAAAGAAATTGAAAAGGAGATACACAAAGTAGTTAAGCATTAAACTTACTAGAAACAAAATTAGTATCTTTAACTACAACATAATAACAAAATGAAGAAAACAATTACCCTCTTAGCAATAATTTTTATATTTAATTGCAAAGCGCAAACATGTAGCACGGGCGGTTGTGCAGCTACGGCAACCAATTCAACAGGGCAGTATCCTGCTACTACTTTTTCTACTACATCTTCCTCGTGGTCAACTATTAGTGCATACATGAATGCAGGTAACTATACTTTGTTTGATGTAACAAACGGAGATACCTACGAGTGGACCTACTGTAGCGACTTTGGTGGCAGTCAGGGATGGGATGCCGAACTCACCCTATTTGACAACTCAAATGGAACTACACTATGTTATCAAAATAATTGCGGAAGATCTACTTGCTCTACCGCACCCTATATTAGATGGACAGCTACATTTACCGGTACCGTAAAACTTTTAACAACCGTTTCGGGTTGTACAACTAACTCCGGTTCCCCTTATTCAAAGTTGGTTTGGAGAGATACCAGCGGAACACCTGCTGCTGCACTAATACTTGGTGTTGATGTGTATAGCGGTAACAGTACTATTAATTGGACACAGGTTAAAGGAGCTGGTTATATATTTGCCTATGCAAAAGCAACTGAGGGTGTAGGTTATACCGATAGCGAATATTTAAACTATGCTGTAGCAGGTGTAAATGCAGGAGTTAAAATGGGGGCCTATCATTTTATACGCGCCGATTTAAACCCTACCAATGCCGGAGCCATTAACGAAGCAAATTATTTTTTAAGCGTGGCACAACCTTACATTACAAGTTGTGAGTTACCTCCTGCGCTTGATGTAGAGGGCTCCTATTTGCAAAGTAATTTTACCAGTGCGGCATTAACTGCTTGGATTCAAAATTGGTTAACTACTGTGCAAAATGCTACAGGCATTGCTCCTGTTATATATATAAGCGCGACTAATGCAGCATATATAAACAGCTCGTTAAGCACCTATAAACTTTGGATTGATTATCTTAGTGAAGATTCAACAGTTACGCCAACCAATACAGGTGTATTTCCTACCTGGACCATTAACCAGTATAGCTGGACACGTACCGTGTCTGGAATAGCCGGCAATCAAACCGATGTAAATGTGTTTCATGGCAACATGGCAGCGTTTAATAGTTTTATGGGGTGCAGTACTACAAACATTAAACAAAACAACTTAACTTATGCTTTTGCAGTTTATCCAAACCCAACCTCGAACAATTTTCATATTGATTATTCGGACGATATAGGGACAGTAACTGTAAGCATATATAATATAAATGGCGAACTTGTGCTTAACCAAAACATAAATAGCAGCACAATTATTGATGTAGGCAGTTTAAGCGCAGGAATTTATAATGTAAACATTGTAAGCAATAAAGGCGCAGTAAATAAAAGGTTAATTGTTGTGCGCTGATAAATTATTCTTTAATCTATGACACCTGAATACCGAATTGAAACTGAAAAACATATTAAAGAATATCTTGCCTCGTATGATGTAAATGAAATAATTAATATCAAATGTGAAAATACTTTTAATGATTTAGGTACAGAAGTAAATGTTTGGAATGTAAAGACAAAGGATGGAGCTTATTGGGTGGTAGAAGGAGAAGAAGCTCCTATGAATTTATACACTCAGAATGCTAATTATTTATCAGCAGATGAAGCCTATTCTTATCATATGGGAATTACGCAAAGATTAAGTGTGGACTATAAGAACAATTTTAAACACATAATTGATGAAATCCCTTTAGATATTAAACAACTTAAATCCATCAATAGAAAACTTAATATGGCCGCTGAAAAACTTTCAGTTGATTTAGAGTCGGAGGAATTTCAAGCTATTGGTTTAATATGTAGAGAAAGTTTAATTGAATTAGGTAAAGAATTAAGCAAAAGAAATCCAGAGATTATTAAAGATAAGGGCATAAAAGCTTCTGATTTTAAAGCAATTGCCAATGAATTTATCAATCTTTATATTCCAGAAGAAAGTAATTCCGAACTTAGAAACTATTCAAGAAAAATTGTTGATATTGCTTGGAGTTATAATTCAACAATAGTTCATTCTCCAAATAAAACCTATCCAGATGTTAAAATAGCTTTACTTTTTACTTCTGCATTAGTAAGTTTATTTGAAAATTTATTCTTAAAATATTTAGGTTTTGATAATGAACTAGTTTGCAGTGAATGTGGAAGTAAAAGCATTGAATTGATTGAAGGCGAAAATGAAAGATTAATTGCGGCTTGTAAATCATGTAACCATGAAGAAGTTTTAACAACTGAAAAGGAATAATAGTAGAATAACGAAATAATTATCGTTTTTGTGCAAATAAAAAAGCCTTCCATTTCTGAAAGGCTTGATTTTACTCGTGGGAACTACTGGGTTCGAACTATATCCTTAAAACAACAGTAAATACTGCCATTGTTTAAATTTATTTTATAAAAGGTGCGTGTTTGGGTGCGTAAAAGGCAAAAACTTTGTATATTTGCTTATACAAACACCATAAGAAATGAACTTATACTTTGAACTAAAAAAGATAAACGAAAAGCAAGGTACTATTAGAGCCATAATAATTCAACAAGGTAAAAAAGCAATTATAAGTACAGGGCAAAAAATTGATATAAAAGATTGGGCAGTAGGAAAACCAAAAGCTATATCAAAAAATGCTGATATAAATTTATACTTAAAAAAATATACAACCATAACAAATTTCGTGCTAAATAATGTAAGTCCGACACCTTGTCATTAAATACTTACGATAAAAATCGTTCAAACTATTTAAAATATTAATGGGTGCGTAAAAGGGTGCGTAAAGGTGCGTATGAGTGAACTCCCTTGAACCTACCAGAACTTATATTTTTGGAGCTTAAAACCTCAGCATTACCCAGTAAAATAAGGGGTTTCAAGTTAAAATGGTTGAAAATAAAAAGGGGTTCAGCTTTTATGCTAAACCCCTTTGGGTGGGAACTACTGGGTTCGAACCAGTGACCCCCTGCTTGTAAGGCAGGTGCTCTGAACCAGCTGAGCTAAGCTCCCATTTTTAGAACGAGGGCGCAAATATAATGGTTTTTTTACACCGCAAAAAAAATAATTATATTTTTCAGTCACATAACATATATTATCTTTGCAGCCAAATTTAAAAAACCTGTTTTTATCATGTCAAAACAATCTGGTAAAATTGCCCAAGTAATCGGTCCTGTAGTGGATGTACGCTTTGATTTAGAAGGAGGAAAACTACCTAATATTCTAGATGCTCTTGAAATTGTTCGTGGAAACGGACAAAAACTTATTCTTGAAGTTCAACAACATATTGGTGAAGATACAGTACGTACCATTGCAATGGATAGTACAGATGGTCTTTGTCGTGGAATGGAAGTTGCTTCTACCGGTGTTGGTATAACCATGCCAATAGGCGATAAAGTAAAAGGACGCTTATTTAACGTAGTTGGTGAAGCCATAGATGGTATCAACACAGTTTCTAAAGATGGTGGAAACAGCATACACCGTTCAGCCCCTAAATACGAAGAGCTTTCTACAGCTACCGAGGTGTTATTTACCGGTATTAAAGTAATTGACCTAATTGAGCCATATGCAAAAGGTGGTAAAATTGGATTATTTGGTGGTGCAGGTGTGGGTAAAACAGTACTTATTATGGAGTTGGTAAACAACATTGCTAAGGCTTATGCAGGTTTATCTGTATTTGCAGGTGTTGGAGAGCGTACTCGTGAAGGAAATGACTTATTGCGTGAGTTTATCGAATCTGACGTTATTAAATATGGTGATGAGTTTAAACACTCGATGGAAAAAGGCGGATGGGATTTATCTAAAGTAGATACCAAAGCTTTGGAAGAATCAAAAGCAACACTTGTTTTCGGACAAATGAACGAGCCTCCCGGAGCACGTGCTCGTGTGGCTTTATCAGGATTAACCATGGCCGAGTATTTCCGCGATGGAGATGGTACCGGACAAGGGAAAGATATTTTATTTTTCGTAGATAACATTTTCCGCTTTACACAAGCGGGCGCTGAGGTGTCTGCACTATTAGGTCGTATGCCAAGTGCAGTGGGTTACCAACCGACATTATCAACTGAGATGGGTTTAATGCAAGAGCGTATTACATCTACAAAACGTGGTTCAATTACATCAGTACAAGCGGTTTACGTGCCTGCTGATGACTTAACCGATCCGGCTCCGGCAACAACATTTGCTCACTTAGATGCTACAACTGTATTAAATCGTAAAATATCTGAGTTAGGAATTTATCCTGCGGTAGATCCTTTGGATTCTACTTCTCGTATTCTTGACGCTAAAATTATTGGCGAAGCGCATTATAGCTGTGCTCAACGTGTAAAAAACATTTTACAACGTTATAAAGAGTTACAAGATATCATTGCTATTCTTGGAATGGACGAGTTAAGCGAAGAAGATAAATTGGTGGTACACCGTGCTCGTCGTGTACAACGTTTCTTATCTCAACCTTTCCACGTGGCAGAACAATTTACAGGTTTAAAAGGGGTTTTAGTGCCAATTGAAGATACTATTAAAGGCTTTAACATGATTATGGATGGCAAAGTTGATGAGTATCCTGAAGCAGCCTTTAACTTAGTAGGTACTATTGAAGATGCTATTGAAAAAGGTAAAAAATTAATGGCTGAAACAAAATAAAATGCATTTAGAAATAATCACTCCCGATAAAAAATTATTTGAAGGCGAAGCTAAATCGCTTACTGTTCCTGGTTCTGAGGGCTCTTTAGGTGTGTTAAACAATCACGCACCTATGATTGCATCGTTGAAAAAAGGAAAAGTAAAAGTAATTACTGCTTCTGAAACAAAAAACTTTGACATAAAAGGCGGAGTAATTGAAGTGCTTAAAAATAAAGTAGTTGTTTTAGCTGAATAAAATAATAGAAAGTAAGAAGCCGTTTCAAATGAAACGGCTTTTTTTATGCGTTTAGTTTTCTTTCATTTTGGCAAAAACACTTGTTTTGCCATAAAACATAGGGAGCAATTTTTTACGTAGTTTTTTAGCTCCTTTTCTATGCGACCTACCACTGCTTACCATTTTGTATATGATATAAATCATAAATACTAAAACTGATAGTGGGATTACAATTAATTTTACTTCCATCTCTAATCTGCTTTAACTTGTTAGTTAAAGTTAAGAAAAAGTAAAGTTTAATCCAAAAATAAAAAAACTATTATTAACAGGTTAAGGTTAATTGCCAATTATTCAACCCAGCTTTTATAGTACTTGCCATCATCAATTTGTATGGCTGCATCGCTAACCTTTAATGGCCTAAATGTATCTACCATTACAGCAAGTTCTTGCGTTTCTTTTTGCCCTATGCTGCGCTCCATCGCTCCTGGCGCTGGTCCGTGCGGAATGCCTTTTGGGTGCAAAGTAATATCACCTTGTTTAATGTTGTTACGACTCATAAAATCACCATCAACATAATATAAAACCTCATCGCTATCTATATTACTATGGTTATATGGCGCAGGAATAGAGAGTGGGTGATAATCGTATAAGCGTGGACAGAAAGAACAAACTACATAGGCGGGTGTTTCAAAAGTTTGGTGCACGGGAGGCGGTTGGTGTACGCGACCCGTTATAGGTTCGAAATTATGGATTGAAAATGCCCAAGGGAAATTATATCCATCCCACCCAACCACATCAAAAGGATGTGTAGCATATACAACTTCGTGTATCATGCCTTCCTTTTTTATCTTGATTAAGAAATCCCCCTTTTCATCATGTGTTTCTAAATCTTGTGGCATTTTATAATCACGCTCGCAAAAAGGTGAATGCTCAAGCATTTGCCCGGCTGAATTTTTATAGCGTTTAGGTGTATATATAGGATGGAAACTTTCTAAAAAAAGTAAACGATTATCTTCCGTTTCAAAATCTATTTGGTAAATCATTCCACGCGGTATAATTAAATAATCACCGTACTCAAACGGTATATTGCCCATAAAGGTGCGCAGGGTGCCTTTGCCTTTATGTATAAAAAGCATTTCGTCAGCATCGGCATTTTTGTAAAAATAAGTAAGTAAACTTTTTTTAGGCGCTGCTAAGCCTAGCCAAACATCGCTGTTAAAAAGTAATACTTTACGGCTGTCTAAAAAGTCGTTTTCGGGTTTAATTTCAAAACCCTTTAACAACATGGCTTTTATGTTTTTATCTACCGCTGCTTTAGGAGTAACATCGTAACTTTTTAAAATTTCTTTAACTTGTGTAGGACGGTGTGTATGGTATAACAAAGACGAAAAGCCATGAAAACCTTCAGTTCCAAATAACTGTTCGTAATAATGGTTGCCCTTGGCTGACTTAAATTGTGTATGGCGTTTTTGCGGAAAACTACCAAGTTTATGATAAATAGGCATGACTGTTAAATTTAATACAAAGCTACTGAAAGAAGGCAAACAACTGATAAAAAGCAATGAAAAAAAAGCTTAATTTAGTAGTCTAAAATTAGATTTTATTATGTGTGGAATTGTAGGATATATAGGTGAGCGTCAAGCGTATCCCATTTTAATTAAAGGTTTACATCGCTTAGAATATAGAGGTTATGATAGTGCCGGTGTTGCTATGATTGCAACTGATAAAGAACTAAATGTTTACAAATGCAAAGGTAAAGTATCGGACTTAGAAAAATTTGCTGAAGGAAAAGATAAATCGGGTAACATAGGCATTGGACACACGCGTTGGGCCACACACGGAGAGCCTAACGATGTAAACGCGCATCCCCATTATTCGCAAAGCGGTGATATTGTTTTATTACACAATGGCATTATTGAAAACTACGCATCGATAAAAGAAAATTTACAAAAACGTGGGCACACATTTAAAAGTCAGACCGATACCGAAGTGCTTGTTCATTTAATAGAAGAGATTAAGGAAAAAGATAATTTAAAATTAGGGCATGCCGTAATTGCCGCATTAAAACAGGTGGTTGGAGCTTATGCGATTGTGGTGTTAGATAAAAACAACCCTAATGAATTAATTGTTGCAAAAAAAGGTAGTCCGTTGGTGATTGGTGTTGGTGATGGCGAATTTTTTGTTGCATCAGACGCTTCACCTATTATTGAGTATACCAAAAACGTAGTGTATTTAGACGATGAGCAAGTGGGCATTATTAAACGCAACGAAGAATTAAAAATACGTAACCTAAAAGATAAAGATGTTACGCCTTACGTGCAAGAACTTGAAATGGAACTTGAAGCCATTGAAAAAGGAGGTTACGAGCATTTTATGCTGAAGGAAATTTACGAACAACCTCGTTCTATTAGAGACAGCATGCGTGGCAGACTAAATGCTGATAAAGCCATAGTACAGTTAGGGGGCATTGTTGATTATGAGCCAAAATTTTTAAAAGCAAAACGCATTATTATTATAGCCTGCGGCACCTCGTGGCATGCAGGTTTAGTAGCCGAATATTTATTTGAAGAATACGCCCGTATACCTGTAGAGGTTGAGTATGCCAGTGAGTTCCGTTACCGTAATCCGGTGATTTATGAAGATGACATTGTTATTGCCATTTCTCAGTCGGGCGAAACGGCTGATACACTTGCAGCCATTGAGTTAGCAAAATCTAAAGGCGCAACTATTATTGGTGTTTGTAACGTGGTGGGTTCTTCTATTGCACGTGCTACACATGCGGGTTCCTATACACATGCCGGACCTGAAATTGGTGTAGCATCTACCAAAGCATTTACAGCGCAGGTAACTGTACTTACTTTAATGGCTTTACACATTGCTTACAAAAAAGGCACTATTGTTGAAAGTCGTTACAGGCAATTGTTGTATGAGTTAGACACTATTCCTGAAAAAGTGGAACGTGTACTTAAATTAGATGAAAAAATAAAACACATTGCCGATATTTATAAAGATGCCCGTAATTTCTTATACTTAGGTAGAGGTTATTCTTTCCCGGTAGCTTTAGAGGGTGCCTTAAAATTGAAAGAAATATCATACATACATGCTGAAGGTTACCCCGCAGCGGAAATGAAACATGGCCCCATTGCCTTGATAGATGAGGAAATGCCGGTAGTTGTAATTGCTACTAAAGGCCCTAATTATGAAAAAGTAGTTAGCACCATACAAGAAATAAAAGCCCGTAAAGGCAAAATTATTGCAGTAGTAAACGAGGGTGATAAAGAGGTTAAAAAAGCAGCTGATTATACCATAGAGATTCCGGAAACAGACGAATCTTTAGTGCCGCTAGTTTCGGTGGTTCCTTTGCAATTATTATCCTACCATATAGCTGTAATGCGTGGTTGTAACGTAGACCAACCCCGTAATTTGGCAAAATCGGTAACGGTAGAGTAGTTTTATCTCATTTTTTAGTTAAAATTTGCTTTTGGCGATAAAATAATATACCTTGCATTCTCATTCTATCTTAAAGAATAGCTAAAAATGAAAAAAACAATATTTACTTTCTGTTCAATTGCAATTGTTTGTTGCGCTATATTTTTTGCTTGTGCAAAAGATGATAACAGCATTACGCACGTTACTTATGTAAGTCAATCATCTGGCGGAACAGGTGGAAATCCAAATCCAAACGGAGCCCCTTCAAATTCGGGTTATGGTACAACTACCGCTACAACAGCAGCTACTACTACTTCTCAAACAACCACTACTACACCTCCATCTACTCTTACAATTAACGGTACCCCAACTACAATGACAAGTCAGGGCGCTCCTGTATCAGGATATTATCAAGTAACAACTAAACCTTCTACCGGAACTAATCCTCAAACGGTGCTTGTTTTTGCAACGCTTGCCGCTCCTCCCACCGGATCTTATAACGTAGTTAACACTCCTCCAACTACCGGGTTATGTCAGTTTAATTTTACAGACGCAAGCGGTAATTCAGGATCGCCTACTGCTGGCTCTGTTTCTGTAACTGCCGGTTCACCTAATGTTTGTACATATAGCAACCTTGTATGTACTTGTGGCGCTAATACATATACGCTTAGTGGTACAATTAATTATTAAAAAAATACACACATTTAAAAAGCCGCTTTTATAAGGCGGCTTTTTTTATTTAGTAACATCCCGTAATTCTTTTAATTTTGCTTTCCTTTTAAAAGAAATTATGAAAAGAACTAAAATAAATGCCATTTTATCGGATGATAAACGCGATTACCAAGCCTGCGTAAAAGGTTGGGTGCGCACGTTTCGCAACAATCAATTTATTGCACTTAACGACGGATCGACTATACATAATTTGCAGTTAGTAGTTGACTTTGCCAATACCGCAGAAGATATTTTAAAAAGAATTACTACAGGTGCTTGTATTAGTGCTGTCGGAAATATTATTCCATCGCAAGGTAAAGGACAAAAATATGAGCTTAAAGTTACTTCGCTTGAAATATTGGGAGATAGTGATGCTGAACAGTATCCGTTACAACCAAAAAAACATAGCTTAGAATTTTTACGTGAAATCGCACATTTGCGTTTTCGTACCAGTACGTTTAGCGCTGTGTTTAGGGTAAGAAATACGCTTGCGTATGCCGTGCATAAGTTTTTTCAAGAAAAAAGATTTGTGTATTTGCACACACCAGTTATTACAGCCAGCGATGCAGAAGGTGCCGGGCAAATGTTCCGTGTTACAACACTGGATATGAAAAATCCACCGAAAACAGAAACAGGTGAAATTGATTTTTCGCAAGATTTTTTTGGGAAGAGTACAAACCTAACTGTATCTGGTCAGTTAGAGGCTGAATTAGCCGCCATGGCTTTAAGTGATGTTTATACTTTTGGACCAACCTTTCGTGCAGAAAACTCTAATACAGGCAGACATTTAGCCGAGTTTTGGATGATAGAACCCGAAGTTGCCTTTAATGATTTAGATGATAACATGCAATTAGCTGAAGACATGCTTCAATATGTAATTAAAGAAGCACTTACTAAATGCGCCGATGATATTTCGTTTTTAAATGATAGATTGTTAGAAGAGGAAAAACAAAAACCTCAGCAAGAGCGTTCGGAGATGGGTCTGTTAGATAAATTAAAGTTTTGTGTTGAAAATAATTTTGAACGCGTTACCTACACGCAAGCTTTTGAAATTTTACGAGAAAGCAATCATAACAAAAAGAAAAAATTCTCTTACCTGATTGATAAATGGGGTGCTGATTTGCAAAGTGAACATGAACGTTACTTAGTAGAAAAACATTTTAAAAAGCCTGTTATACTAACTGATTATCCAAAGGATATAAAAGCATTTTACATGCGTCAGAATGATGACGGCAAAACGGTGCGCGCCATGGATGTTTTGTTTCCGGGCATTGGCGAAATTATTGGAGGCTCACAACGTGAAGAACGTTACGATAAACTTTTAGAGCGCATGAAAGACATGCATATACCTGCCGAAGAAATGTACTGGTACTTGGATACCCGTAAATTTGGTGCCTGCCCACATGCTGGGTTTGGCTTAGGTTTTGAGCGTTTGGTGTTATTTGTTACTGGCATGAGCAACATACGTGATGTAATTGCTTTTGCACGTACACCAAAAAATTGTGAGTTTTAAAAACTTACTTTTTCATTTCGTCTCTTAGTTTTTTAGGGAGGCTATCTGCAACTAATTGATACGATTCATCTATCCACTGTTTCAATAGTTTTTTATTTGCGCCGCTTTCACAAACAATGGTGTTCCAATGTTTTTTATTCATGTGGTAACCGGGTAGCACGTAGCTATATTGTTCGCGTAACTCAATAGCTTTTTCGGGGTCACACTTTACATTAAAGCGCACAGGATGCTCGCTTATACCCGTTAAAAGAAAAGCCTTGCCCATAACTTTAAACACTAAGGTTTCTTCGCCAAAAGGAAAAGTTTCTTCTACAAAGGGTTTTGCAATACAATAATCTCTAAGCTCTTCTATATTCATATAACAAATATAATTAGTTAGCTTATTGTTTAAAAAACAAAATCAATTAAAATAATAAACGCTTCACAGGTTGTAATTTTGCAAGGATGAGTCAAATGCTTTAGCATTAGACGAAATAAAAAGAAATAAATACGATGAGTCAGTTTGAAAGAAATAGTGCAGTGCTTCAAAAATACATTCCAGAACCTGCCGTTCCTATTATTGCCAGATGGATTATAGAGTATGATTTTAAACTAAAAATTAAACGTGAAAGAAATACCAAGTTAGGTGATTATCGCTCTCCTTCAGCCGGCCAAAATCACACCATTACTATCAATTACAATTTAAACAAATACGCTTTTTTAATTACACTGGTACATGAGGTAGCGCATTTGGTAACATTTACAAGGCATAAAGATGCTGTTAACCCACATGGTGAAGAATGGAAACAAAATTATAAACTACTAATGAGGCATTTTTTGAATGCAGATTATTTTCCGACTGATGTTTTGCTTGCTTTACAAAAACATTTAATTAGTCCGGCAGCATCAAGTTGTAGCGACTCACATTTATTACGTATTTTAAAACGATATGACGACAAAAACGACGGGAAAATTTTTATAGAAACGCTGCCTCACAAAACTGTTTTTAAATATAATGGCGAACGTTTTTTTGAAAAAGGTGAACGTATTAGAACCCGTTTTAGTTGTAAAGAAATTGCTACCGGAAGCATTTATTTATTTCATGCACTTGCCGAGGTAGAATTGATACAAAACGAACAAAATCATTTAACATAAATTTACTGCAATAAATAAGCGCCTCATCAAATAATACTATAATTTTGATAGGATACTTTTTCTAAACTAAAAACAACAATATGTCAGAACGCAGAGACTTTTTAAAAAAATCAGCCCTACTATCGTTAGGAACACTTGCAACTTCAATTGTTTCAGCCAAAAAAATAGACGCAATTGAAAATATAGCTAATGAACATTTTTTATTAGAAGAATATACTTTACCTGCCCTGCCATATGCTTATGACGCTTTAGAACCTTTTATTGATAAGCAAACGATGGAGTTGCATCATGATAAACATCATCAGGCATATGTAACTAATTTGAATAAAGCGTTACAAACTGCTAAACATCCGGCTGCAAATTCGTTAGAAGAAATTTTTAAAAACATGACGGCTTTTGATACTGCGGTACGTAACAACAGTGGTGGGCATTATAACCACTCTTTATTTTGGACATTAATGCGCGAAAATAAAGATGCAAAACTAAACAACCCTGATGGGAAAGTTGCTGATGCCATTAATGCTTCGTTTGGTTCGGTAGATGAATTTAAAAAACAGTTTAATGATGCTGGGGCTAAACGTTTTGGCAGTGGCTGGGCTTGGTTGATAGTTGAAAATAAAAAACTAAAAATAACCAGTACCCCTAATCAGGATAACCCATTAATGTCTATAAGCGAGGTTAAAGGCACTCCTATTTTAGCCTTAGATGTTTGGGAGCATGCTTATTATTTAAAATACCAAAACAAGCGTGCCGATTATATGAATGCTTGGTGGAACGTGGTAAACTGGAATAAAGTAAATGAGCTTTTTGCTAAAGCAGAATAATCGTTTTCTCTTTTTGTGAAAAAATTTCTTCCTTTTATTTTATGGACAGCTATAATTTTTGGCTTATGTAGCATGCCCGGTAAAGCCATACCAAAAATTAATTGGTTAGAGCTTTTATCGTTTGATAAGTTTGTACATGCCAGTATTTTTTTTATAGAACAAATTTTATTGATGCGTGCATTAATTTCTATTAGCGATGCAACATTTTTAAAGAAAAATTACAAATGGATTTCGGTTTTGTTTTGTGTTAGCTACGGTGGAAGTTTAGAAATTATGCAATACTATATTTTTTCGGAACGGAGTGGCGATGTACTTGATTTTATTGCCAACTCAACAGGTTGCATAGTTGGATTATTTTTATTTAATCCCTTAACTAAAAAAATAAAATGGTTGGTGTAAAATTATTGGTTTAAGTAAACCGTTTTTGTGTTTGATTGCCCTTCATCAAATCTAACAATTCCGGTACCTAAACAATATTTGTACTTAGGATGAGATAGGGTAGAATCGCAATTAGGCGCAGTTGCTTTGATATCTAAAATACAAGGATTTTTAATAGTAAAACTTACTTGTCCAGACCCATCGGTTGTGCCATTTACAACTAAGTCTCCTTGATACGTTTTTCCATTATAAACAACATTAGCGTATAAATGTACAGCGATACCAGCTTGCGTATGAGTGCCTATACTATCCATAACTGTAATAGTGGCTTTGCATGGCTGAGGACCTTTGCAAGAACTGCCTTGAAAAACTAAAACTCCAATAAAGGCAATGAATATAAATGAATAAATTTTCTTCATATTTGCGTCTGTTTCAAACAAAGTTATGAAAAATTTAGTAAAAATGAAAAATTTTACCTTTTTAATGGTTTTTATCCTTATTTTTTGGGGTAATGCATTTTCACAAAACACTTTAAATCAAGAAGATACAAGTCAGACAGCTATTGTCCTCATCAAAACCCAGTACGGAGGCATTAAAATACGCCTTAGTAATGAAACCCCGTTACATCGTGATAATTTTATTAAACTGGTTCAGCAACACTTTTACGATAGCTTGCTTTTTCATAGAATAATAAAGGGGTTTATGATACAAGGTGGAGACCCTTACTCTAAACATGCGAAACGATTTGTGGTGTTAGGCGATAGCGATAATAAATATACTATTCCGGCAGAAATTACTCCTAACCTATTTCATAAACGAGGGATGCTTTGCGCTGCAAGAGACGGAGATGATGTTAACCCAAAACATGCCTCATCGGGTTGTCAGTTTTATATAACACAAGGGCGTGGGCCTTTATCTGATAAGGATTTATTGTTATACGAATATCGTATAAACAAAAAATTACGTACACATTTAAAAGATAGTATACTGCAAACACCTGAATACAAAACTATTTCGGAGAAGTATCAATATTATAAAAAAAATAAAATAACCGACAGTTTAATGTTGCTTGAAAAAACATTGGACGAAAAAATTAACCCTATTTACATTATAACACCCCATTACACATTTACGCCTGCGCAAATTCAGGCATATAAAAAAGTAGGTGGAACACCTCATTTAGATGGAAATTACACAGTATTTGGTGAAGTTATAGAAGGCATGAAGGTGGTTGATAAAATTGCTGAAGATGAAACTGATACACATGACCGACCTTTGTATGACATTAGAATGGAAATTATTTTGCTTAGAAACTATCAATAATCTTACGCCTAAAAATTGCGTATATTTATACTTAATTACAACCTAATGAAACAGATTTGCACCATATTTTTATTTATTTGTTTTTTATTTGGTGGCAACATGCTTATTAAAGGGCAAACTGTTGACTCTGCCCAGTATAAAAAAGTATATACAAATTTTGCGGAGGCTTTAAAGGAGCCTACAAAAGTATATAGGCTTAATTTAAGTAGCATGCCGCTAGATAGCTTTCCGGTTGATTTATCTAAATTTAAAAATCTCCAGTACTTATGTGTAAGTAACGACCAAATAGAATTTATACCCAGAGAAATTGAACATTTACAAAACCTGCGTGGCCTGCAATTAGTGGGAGCTAACCTTAAAACATTACCACCTGAATTTGCCCAACTAAAAAACTTAGAAGAGATTTATTTGAATGTAAATAAGAAAACAGATTTTACACAAAATGTAAATGTATTAAGCACTATACCAAAATTAACCATACTGCATTTAGAAAATGGCGAACTGATGGAGCTGCCCGGTAATTTTAGCATACTAACCCATTTAGAAAAATTATACCTGAACGATAATAAACTAACCGATGTACCCGAGCAGGTTAACGGGCTTAAGAATTTAAAATATTTAGACATGCAGCACAATAAAGTGTCGCCCATAAAAATGAGCAACTACCAAAATTTTGGTTTAAGGGTGAAGTTTTAATTTATTATTGCCCATAGGCACCCATATTGGGGTTAGGGATAGCAAAAGAGTTCCCTTTAATATCGTTAAAGTAACCACCGTTAGAGGATGAACTGCCTGCTCCCCATGCCGCCGAATTATTTGGGATACTAAAATCATATGTAGAAGGACTGTTAAAACTCATATTTAGATTGTTGTGGCTTACTTGGCAAGTATAAGTTGGTGCTGTATTTGGACTTAAATTACCTGTTTTCAAAGCGCAATGGTCAAATTTTAAATGTTCCTTGCCAAGTGCCGTTCCGGCAATAGTATCAAATTGAAATTCTTCAGCTAAGCTGCCATCCATAATGCAATTACCAAAAAGGAGGCTAAGACTATCCATTTGATTTCCGTTATAATAGTTATTAAAATAAAAAGAGGGGGTGGTGCGTGCATTAGATGCCTGGCTGTTGTTGCTTTGGTTCCAATAATTGGCAAAAGTACATTGATAAAAACTATAATTGCCTCCATAATCAAACTCTAAAAGATGCTGCCCGCAATTAACCACTACATTATCTCCACCGGTTATATTATAAAAATGTCCTAAAATACCGGCATAAGAGCAGTTTTGTATAATGGTATTTTTTAATGTAAGGGACTTTGAAGCAGACGAATATATTACGCTACCAACACCATCAAAAGCACCGGTACCGGCATGTACGCCTATGTATCCATTTTTAATTATAGCATAATTAATAAGGTTGTTAGTGCCTCCTTCGTTAATCCAGATTCTGTCCCATTGCCCGGGTACATCTATATATTCTTGTTCAAGTCTATCCCCCTGAAAAGTAACAGGTAAGCCTGATGTGCCATTTACTTGAATAGTGCCATATCTATACACCCAAATGCCTCCACTATTATGTAAATATATTTTCGCCCCTGCTTGAATTGTTAGTGTACAAGTAGAATCTACAACAGCGTATCCATATATTAAATGAGGTTTGTCATTTTTCCACACAGCACCGCAGGGTTCCACTTCATAGTAAAGCGCTGAGGTGCTATTGAAAATAATTTTTTGATTGGGCATGTGGTAGTAGGCATTTTGCCCAAAAGCAATTAAATCGAAATGCTGCTCGTTGCCATTTAAATCAAACAAAATAGAATCGCGATAAATAAATGGATTGAGTTGGTTGTTTGGGTCTATAGTTACTTCTACAAAAATGTACATGCTATCCTGCGCGGCAATTTCAATATTGCTAAATGATTTACCCGGAACACCATCTACATTTAAACGATAGAAGGAGGCATTGCCTCTAGCCAATCGAATGGAAGAAATATTTACTTTGCCATTATTGCGGTTATGAACCCTAAACAATTTGGTAGTTGAGCCAATATTGGTAAAAACAGTATCAAACAAAATAGAATCTTGAGAGAAAGTTAGCTTGGCATTAGGGCTTGTTATTACTTTATCTTTTTTACAGGAAATAAAAAAGCTGAAAAACAGAATAAGAGCCGATATATAAAATAGTTTTTTCAAGTGGTAGAATGAGGTAACGAAAATACTTGTTTTTTATTTTACAAGACTACGTTTTTTTTTAGTCTATTTAAAAATTAAAAGCTGCAAATTGCCTTGCAAGCTGCCGTTACCATATATTTTCACCAAATACATGCCGGCAGTAAAATCCATACAATTAATTTGCTGTGATGTAGTGATAATGTTTTCTTCTTTTAAAATTCTACCCTGCATGTCGCAAATTTGCACAAAACTATTTTCTGCTAAATTATCTGTGGCAATAGTAAACATACCCGTGGTTGGGTTTGGGTATATATTATGCGTTTTGTTTTGCAAGGTTTGCACAGAAGTAGTTTGGGTTTGATTACCAAAAAAGAAAATTAAAATATCTTTCATTGCAGTATCGCGCATAGTGGAAGGGTAGATAGTTTCAAAAGGATAAGCCATATAAACCATTTTACCTGTTTTTGTACCTCCTGTAAAAACACCCGCATAATGCAAACAAGCATAATCTGTATTAGAGGTTGCGTAGTGCAAATCAGGTGATGAGCCATTTATAGTGGCAATAACATCAGGATAAGCTACATTATAAGTGCCATGCGTTCCGTTATCAAAATTAATGGTATCGTTACTTCTATAAATTGATGTTGAAATTGTTTGTGCAAAGCTGGAATAATAAGTCCCACTTGTGTTGTTTGGTGCATCGGCAACATAACTTGCCTTTAAATAATTATTGTAAAATTGTTTATCGGCAGTTGTACCGCTATGATCTAAATCCCAACCAATTTCACTGCCCGATGTAAATAAATAACCGCCTTGTTTTAAATAATTGCTTACGTAGGTTTGTTCGTGTGGGCTAAAGGTTGTATCGGCCGTGCTTTCTTCACCCAATATCCAATCGACTACACGGTAATTAGCGAGTGGAACAATATTATCTGTAACTGCTTCATTAGTGCAAGACTCTACATATTTATTATTGTTATAGAAAGAATTACCATGTTGTATGGTAAAATTATAGGTGTTACCTGTAATGGCTCTATCAAAACCATTAACCAACAAAGTGCTATCAGAATGATTGGTTGGAACTGCCGTTAAAACCTCTGATACGGCTGATGTAACGGCATTAATAGAATCATAAGCAGAAATTTTTACAAAGTAAATTTGATTAGCAGTTAAACCTGTTAGCACTAAATTATTTTTAGGGAGTTGAATAGGTGCATTAAATGTTGTTCCATTTGTACTTTCATAAACATTATAATGCGTTACACTTGGGTCGTTTTTCACCATCAGTTTTAATGAAGTAGAACTATTTTTTAATACTGCGAACGATTTTGGTGTGTTTATGCTTATTCCGTAAGGATACCAAGGCTGTGAAATAACACCCTCATCACTCAATATAGGGTTTAATGTAGAAGATTCTAAAACAGCCTGAATGGTTGTTGGAGTTGATCCATTAAGCATGCAAGTGTTTTGCACCAATCGTATACCATGACTATAATCCATATAGGTATCGGCATGCACGTTGGTCATAGGTTGTATGTAGGTTCCGTTTTGATAGTACCAACCAAAAATAATTACACGGTTTGCCGTAGTATAAATCATATTGGATATAATAACATCTTTTTTATCTCCACTGGTTAAACTACCTAAAGGGTTTGAAAAAGTAGCGCGTTGTTGACCCACTATCGAATCGTGGTGAGCAAAAAAAGGCACGGTGCTCATTGATGGGCCTGCCGTTAAAGGTTGGGGGGCTAATTTTACTGTTGCAGCAGCCCAAATATCGCCTACCATTTTGCGCGTTGGTAAAGTTGTGCCGGTAAGTGTACCTATTTTAGTAGCCAGCATAGGGCTCATAGGCATTAAAAAATAATCGGTATCGCAACCAATAGCCAAATAATCAGGAGCTACGTAATAAGTAACACTTTGTGTAACAGAACTAATGGTGGCCATTGAGGTAACCGCTACTAAAGTGCGGTAAAAATTGGGCACATTACCCGCCGAAACCTGCGCATAAATCATATTCTCACGATTAGTTAAGCTAAGTGTAGAAGATGCTATGGTTGCTTCAAACTGACTACCGCTAAGGGCATTTGTTTGGCGTGCAGGTAAATTTAATGTTTGAGAAAACAAAGTTAAATTTCCAAAAAACAGAACAAAAGATAAGAGTTTCCGCATGTTATTATTTTAGGCTAAGATAGTGATTGCAACGTTAACAGCGGCTTGTTTAAAAGTTAAAAGTTAGGGTATAAAACCAAGCCGCTAATTTTTTAAAATTGAGGGTTATTATGCACTATAAAAAAATCATAGCCGTTGCTGTTCTGTTTTTTCTGCTTATGCTTTCGCTTTTTTCCTGCGGAGGCAAAAAGAATGAAAATAGCGAGAAGAAAATATTTCATTACAACGAGCTTGCAGGCATTAGTTCGTTAGACCCCGCAGCATCGAGAAATACCGAAAATATTTGGGCTGTGAACCAACTATTTAATGGCTTAGTGCAAATGGATGATAGACTAAACATTGAGCCTTGCATTGCTAAAAGTTGGGAAATTTCGGAAGATGGGAAAATTTATACTTTTCATTTGCGGAAGGATGTGTTTTTTCACGACCATAAATTATTTAAAGATGGAAAAGGCAGAAAAGTAACAGCAGCCGATTTTGTTTTTAGTTTTAGCCGACTGTTCGACCCAAAGGTTTCAAGTGCCTTATCTTTATTAGATAACATTGATAGAATACAAAAAGGTGGATTTGAATCTACAAACGATAGCACCTTTGTTATTTATTTGAGAGAAAATTTTAGTCCGTTTTTAGGGATACTGACAATGAAATATTTTTCGGTGGTTCCGCAAGAAATTGTAAACAACTATAAAGAAGATTTTCGTAAAAATCCGGTTGGTACAGGCCCATTCAGCTTTAAAATGTGGGAAGAAGGCACACAGCTAACAATGGTTAAAAACCCAAACTACTTTGAAAAAGATGCCAATAACAACCCGCTACCTTATTTAGATGCAGTATCTATTTCGTTTATAAAAGATAAAGAAACTTCTTTCATGCAATTTATGAAAGGTGATTTGGATATGATATCGGGCATGGATGCTTTTAACCCGAGTGAAGTGTTGGATGATAAAGGCAAACTAAAACCATTTTATAAAAAGAAATTTGTACTGCAAACACAGCCTTATTTAAAAACAGATTATTTAGGTTTTTTAATTGATGAAAAAGAAAGTTCGGTAAAAAATAGCCCAACTACAAATCGTGCTGTGCGAAGAGCAATAAATTACGCCATTGATAGAGAAAAAATCATCAAGTATTTTCATAAAAACTTAGGCATTCCGGCAACTGCTGGTTTTATACCTGCAGCTTTACCATCCTATAATCCAAACAATGTAAAAGGCTTTAATTATAATCCTGATAAAGCACGTGAGTTATTATTAGAAGCCGGCTACCCCGGTGGAAAAAACCTACCGGAAATATATTTATTTACTACGGAGACTTATACAGATATGTTTGAGTTCATCCAATCTGAATTAGCTGAAAGTGGCATTAAAATAAAAATTATGGTAGAGAAACCATCTGTGTTAACACAGGCAATTGCTAATAACGAAATTCCTTTTTTCCGCAAATCGTGGATAGGCGATTATCCGGATGAGGAAAATTTCATGAGCTTATTTTACTCTAAAAACTTTTCGCCTAAAGGGTTTAACTATACACATTATAGCAATCCCATTTTTGATAAGTGCTATGAGCAGGCACGCAATTGTTTAAACGATTCTATAAAAATATCACTTTACCAAAAAATGGATCAGATGCTGATAGATGATGCGCCTATTATTCCTTTATATTATGATGAAGTTGTAAGGTTAGTTAGTAAGCAAATAGATGGTTTAACCACTAACCCCATGAACCTGTTAAACCTAAAACAGGTAAAGAAAAATTAAGCAATTTCTTTTTTTAGTCTTGCTTTAACGATTGCATTTAATAAAATTACTATTAAAATTATAGATGCACCCGTATAGAAAAAACCTGTCATATGCTCTGTTTCGGGCCATATTATAATAGCAAAAATAATTCCGTAAACGGTTTCTAAATTTAGCGTAAGTGCAACTGTAAACGGGCTTAATTTTTTAAGCAAGTTGGTGCTTGCTACAAAAGGAAATGCCGTACCCACAACTGATAGGATAGCAAGAAAAAAGAAATCGGAAGAAGAAATAACAAAAAACTCTTTACTGAATTCTCCCGTAAAAAAAAGATAGCCTGTTAAGCAAATTAAGCCCCCACTTAACTCGTAAAACGTAATTACTTCAGAAGTGGTATCACGCACTAATAAACCATTCCACACCGTAAATAAAGAAGAGGTAAGTGCAGCCAACATACCAAAAATAAAGCCCATGTAGTATTGTATTTCTACTGAAAATATCATGGCAATGGCGCAAATAATTAGCACACCAAATAACATTTCGTACCAAACTATTTTTCGTTTATAAAAAATGGGTTCAACAATAGAAGTAAATAATGCTCCTGTAGAAAAAGCCACCAGCGTAACAGATACATTAGAAACTTTAATGGCATTGTAAAAACAAAACCAATGGAATGCAATTACTGCCCCAATGGAAAATAGTATCAGGAATTTTTTCTTGGTTACCCGTAAATTGGTTTTTTGTGAAGAGAAATAAATAATAAGCGCTACCAGTGTAATTAAAATACGAAACCAAACCAACTGAAATGCTTGAACCGATATACTTTTACCCAGTATAGGGCTCCATCCCCAAATAAAAACAATTAGATGTAAGAGTAAATGATGTTTGCTGATGTTCTTTGGAATCACGTTGGCGAAATTAATGTAATTTTGAACTGCACAGCAATCAGTGAAACAAAAAATAAAATATAAATGATGAACTAAACATGAAGTCGGAAGATTTTATTTATCTGGATTATAACGCCACAACCCCTGTTGATGAAAGGGTGGTGCAGGAAATGCTACCTTATTTTACCACCCATTTTGGTAATGCAGCAAGCAAAACCCACGCCTTGGGTTGGCAGGCAGAAGCTGCGGTTGATAAAGCCAGAAAACAAATAGCATCGTTTATTAATTGCGAAGAAGGCGAGTTGGTTTTTACATCGGGTTCAACCGAAAGTTGCAACCTGGCCATTAAAGGTGTGTTTGAAAAGTACAAAACAAAAGGCAACCATATAATTACCGTTGCTACCGAACATAAAGCGGTTTTAGACACTTGCACCGCACTTGAAAAACAGGGGGCTGTTTTTACTTATCTTTCCGTATCGCTCGAAGGGCTAATTGATTTAGATGAATTAAAAAATAGTATAACAGATAAAACCATTTTGGTTTGTGTTATGTTGGCTAATAATGAAACAGGTGTTATACAACCCATAGAACAAATTGCTGAAATTGTGCATGCACATAAATCTATTTTGTTTTGTGATGCCACGCAGGCCGCCGGAAAAATGATGCTAGATGTAAATGAATTGGGTGTTGATTTACTTTGCCTATCTGCACACAAATTTTACGGGCCAAAAGGCATAGGTGCTTTATATGTTAGAAGAAAAAATCCGCGTGTTGTTTTGCAAGCACAAATAGATGGTGGCGGGCATGAACATGGTTTACGCTCGGGCACACTAAATGTACCTGCCATTGTTGGTTTTGGAAAAGCTTGTGAGATTGCTCAAAGTGAAATTTGGGATAACAACACCAAACTATCTGCACTGCGTGCTAAAATAGAACATCAGTTATTGGATATAGAAGGAGTGCGCATTAACGGAAGCACCCGCTACCGTTTATATAATACGGCTAACATTTGTTTTAGCGGCATTAAGGCCGATTCATTAATTTCTAAATTAAATTATAAGCTATGTGTGGCGGCAGGTTCTGCCTGCACATCGGCTTTAGCTCAGCCATCACATGTTTTAAAAGCAATGGGTTTAAGCGAAGCAGATTGTTATTCATCTATCCGATTTAGTTTAGGAAAATATAATACAGAGCCAGAAATAGAAACAACCATCTCTTTAATTAAAGAGATGGTTGAAAAACATTTTACTGTTTAATTTATTCCTGCTTTTTTCTTTTTAGGAGTTGGTGGGGCTTCTGCGACCTCTGCTTTATTTCTAAACACCAGTTTATTATCAAACATATCTAATACAATCTCTTTGTCTTTTTGTATGGTATCTGCTAATAATTGTTTAGACAACTCGTTAAGCACTTGTCGTTGAATAACACGTTTAACAGGGCGCGCACCAAATTGCGGGTCGAAACCAAGTTGTGCAATCCATTCGATAGCCTCATCGCTTGCAGTCATTTTTATATCCTGCGCAGCTAAACTTTTAATTACACTTTGCAATTGTATGCGTACAATGTCGTTCATGTAATTACGAGATAACGGCTCAAACATAATTACCTCATCTATACGGTTTAAAAACTCAGGACGAATAGATTTTTTCAATATTTCGAAAAGCTCGGTTTTTGTTTTTGCAATAACCTCATCACGGTTCGCATCGGTTATTTTTTCAAAATTCTCTTGTATTAAATGAGAACCAATGTTAGACGTCATAATAATAATGGTGTTTTTAAAATTAACCATACGACCTTTATTATCAGTCAAACGGCCATCATCTAATACTTGCAATAAAATATTGAAAGTATCAGGGTGTGCTTTTTCTATCTCATCTAACAACACTACACTATATGGTTTTCTTCTAACGGCTTCGGTTAATTGTCCGCCTTCTTCATAACCCACATATCCCGGAGGGGCGCCAATTAAACGACTTACACTATGACGTTCCTGATACTCGCTCATATCGATACGAGTCATAGCGTTTTCATTATTAAATAAAATCTCTGCCAACGCTTTCGCTAATTCGGTTTTACCAACACCTGTTGTTCCTAAAAAGATGAAAGAACCAATAGGGCGTCTAGCATCCTGCAAACCTGCACGACTACGGCGAACCGCATCGGCAATGCTTTCAATGGCTTCATCTTGCCCAATAACACGTTTGTGTAATTCAGCCTCTAGGTGCAATAGTTTTTCTTTATCGCTTTGTAACATTTTGGTTACAGGCACACCTGTCCATGCACTAATAACACCTGCAATGTCTTCGCTATCTACTTCTTCTTTTACAAGCTGACTGCCACTGGCTTTTTCAGTTGCCAATTTTTGTTCGTACTCTACTAATTTTGCTTCGGCATCTTTTATTTTACCGTAACGTATTTCAGCCACCTTACCATAATCACCATTTTTTTCGGCGGTATTGGCTTCTTGCTTAAACTGTTCTATATCAACTTTTAATTTTTGTACGGTTTCAATTAAATCTTTTTCACCTTGCCAACGCGCTGTTAAAGCATTACGCTCATCATTTAAATCAGCCAGCTCACGATTAAGCTCTTCAACTTTTTTTGTTTCACCCTCACGCTTCATAGCCTCACGCTCAATTTCTAACTGCATAATTTTTCTATCAGCAGCATCTAACTCAATTGGTTTAGAGTTTATTTGCATGCGTAATTTAGAAGCAGCTTCATCAATTAAATCGATGGCTTTATCCGGTAAAAAACGATCAGAAATATAACGTTGCGATAATTCAACCGCCGCAATAATGGCCTCATCTTTTATGCGCACTTTATGATGCGCTTCGTATTTTTCTTTTATACCACGTAAGATAGAAATGGCATCTTCTGCCGAAGGCTCATCTACCAACACTTTTTGAAAACGACGTTCAAGTGCTTTATCTTTTTCAATATATTTTTGATACTCATTTAAAGTTGTTGCACCTATGGCACGTAACTCACCACGTGCTAAAGCAGGTTTTAAAATATTGGCAGCATCCATAGCGCCCTCGCCACTGGCACCGGCACCAATTAAGGTGTGTATTTCATCAATAAATAAAATAATGTCGCCGTTGGCAGAAATAACTTCTTTTACCACAGCTTTTAAACGTTCTTCAAACTCTCCTTTAAATTTAGCGCCTGCAATAAGCGAGCCCATATCTAACGAAAAAATTTGTTTGCTTTTTAAATTTTCTGGTACATCACCATCATTTATCCGGTGTGCTAAACCTTCTGCAATGGCAGTTTTACCTACACCGGGCTCACCCACTAAAATAGGATTGTTTTTTGTACGACGAGATAAAATTTGTAACACACGGCGGATTTCCTCATCTCTGCCAATAACCGGATCGAGCTTGCCCTTGCGTGCTTGCTCGTTTAAGTTAATGGCGTATTTATTTAATGAGTTATAGGTTTCTTCCTGACTTTGACTAGTTACACGTTCTCCTTTACGAAGCTCGGTAATTACCGATTTTAAATCTTTTTCGGTAACGCCAAGGTCTTTCATCATTTTAGAAACGCTATCGCCACTTGCTAAAATTCCTAATAGCACATGCTCAATAGAAACAAACTCATCTTTAAATTCTTGCAAATAAGTGTTTGCTTTTGCAACTGTTTGGTTTGCCGAATTAGAAAGATAAGGTTGCCCACCACTTACTTTAGGATATGAGTTTACAATGCTATCTAATGTTTTAGAAAACACTTGTTCATTAATTCCCAGTTTTTTTAAAATAAAAGGTGTAACGCTATCATCAACCTGTAAAATGGCTGTTAAAATATGTCCGTTTTCTACAGCTTGTTGTCCATTCATAGTAGCTATAGTTACAGCTTGCTGAATAGCCTCTTGTGATTTTATGGTAAAATTATTAAAGTTCATATTATTTATTTTTTTCGATTAGGAACATCAATAAGCAGTCCAAATTAAAGATACAGGAATTTTTGACGAGTATTGTAAAAATAACAAGACTAAATAGCAGGCAGAATAAACATTTACCGCCTTTTTAGCAGGAAATATTTTTAAGAAAAATGACGAAAGTCATTGCCAATAATTAAAAAGTAATTCTAAAAAAGAGGAGAAAATTCTACAGCTTAAGCTAAATTAGTTAAGCGTTAAACTACTTTGCCCAACTACTACACCATCGCAGCTTATTTCTATCATGTATTTGCCCGGTATAAATGGTCCGTCACCTTCGCAAAGGGTTGTTACTCCAATTTCTTTATTGGCATAATCTATACTGGTTTTACCGGCATAATATCCTGTTGAACCATCAAATTTAAACTTGTAATTATCATCGTAACTTTTAGCAAGCTCTTTTCCATCAGGTGTCATAATGCGTACAAAAACTTCTCGCGTGCCGGGTTTAGAAATTTTATTTTCGCCCAAAGAGTAACTTACTTTTATAGCATCAACACGTTTTGCCTTAGTGGTAACGCTACGTTTTTTACCCCCCTTTTTAATATCAATGCCCTGTGCAGTAATGGCATAACAAGAAAGCATAGAAGCTTTATCAATAGTGCCTTGCAGTGATTCTTTTTCTTTATTTAGTTGAATAGATTTATTTTTTTCTTCGTCTAATTTTTTAAGCACATCATTTTTTTCAACGATTAACTTTTTATTTAATGTATTAAGCGAATCAATAGTGTGTACATAACCCTGCATAATTACACGGAGTGTTTCAGTTTCTTTTCTGAGTTTAGCAATAATGTACGTGTTGCCCTTGTTTTTTTCGGCTTGTTGTATAAGCTCTTCTATCTGTGCTTTTTTCTCGTCAATTTCGGCTTGCAGTTTTTTGTTTTTTGTATGCAAGTTTTCAAATTCGGTTTTAAGATTTAATAAATCTGCCTTTACATTATCCTTTTCTACAAAAACAGTTTTTATAATTTCTTCTTTTTGAATAACAATTTGTTTTTCTTTATTAACCATAAACACTAAAACACCATTACCAATAAGGGATATAATTAATAATAGCCAAGGTAAAAAACCACCGCGTTTCTTTTTTTCTTCCTGAGGTTTTTGTGTTTCTATATTTTCTTCCATGCTTTACTTATTTTTGAATTTGTTTAACAGCTTCTTTAAAATCTATACGCTGGTTATTTTTAAATGCTACCACAAAGGCATCTTTATACCCCGCAGCACGTATTTTTTCCTGGTGTTTTATTACTTCATCCGGGGTTGAAAAACTACCTGATGTAATTTTATACACGTTGCCTGCTTTATAGTACCAAACATCTTCTGCGTTTTTGTATTTATCAGATTTTATATCAGGCTCGGTTTCGCACATAGCAAATTGCACCCTAAAAACTATGCCCGATTTACCCTCCGGCGGATTATTGGCTTTTACTTTTTGTACCGTATCTTTTTTAGGCGTTTTATCTTTATAATTAGTTACCAGGTCTTTTGCTTTTGTGGGAACGGTATCGGCTGCTTGTTTTTGTGTTTTCAAAAGTGAATCTGCTGTGTGTTTTTCAGCTTTTATTCTTGCTTTCTCTTCCGCTAATTTTTTATCTGCTTCTATATTTTCATCAACTTGTTTTATTTTTTCTTTAGGATAAGTTTCGTCGGGCAAAAGTTCTGATGCCTGCTGATACTGAACAGCCGCAGCTTTCCAGTTTTTTTGGGTCATCAATTTATCGCCACTGGCAATAAAAGAATTGTATTTAGTTTTTAATTCTTTTTTTTGTTGCTCTTCGGCACTTACATTGTTTTTTTGTTCGGCTATTTTCTTTTTACACTCCTCTACCCTGGCTAAAGGGTACCTTTCTTCGGGTTTTAACTCGTTGCATTTTTCATATTTAACAAGGGCATCTTCGTATTTTTTTAATTTGTAATTATCGTCGGCCTCTTTTATAAAACCATTGTAAAGCTCTTCATTAGCAGCATTGGCTACTTGGGTAGAATCTTTTTCATCTTCGTTGCTAGTATCAATGGTGTTGCCTTTAGAAAGGTTTTCGTTTACTAAGGGTTCCTCTTTTTCAAGCTCATCATCATATTTTTTAGTTACGCCTTCATTTTCATCTTTGTAACTTCTAATAGCTCTGAACAAAGCAGAAGCCATATATTTTTGCCCTTTTTCAGAACCTAAAAATTTTTCCTCTTCGGGGTTAGTTAAAAAACCTACCTCAGTTAAAATACTTGGCATAGCCGTGCGCCATAACACCCAAATACTTTGGCGCTGCACTCCTTTGTCAATCCTTCCGGCTTTTTTTGTGTACTCTGCTTGTATTTTAGAGGCTATATCAGCACTTTGTCCCACAAACGCCCCTGTCCATAAACTCATAACAATATAGGCTTCATCACTTTGGGGGTCGAACCCATTATAGGTTTTTTGATAGTTATCCTCTAACAGCATAGAGGCGTTTTCTCGTTTTGCGGTGTTTAATTTGCCTTTTTCGTTAGATATACCCATTACATAGGTAGCGCTACCAAAGGGTTTGGGATTGTGCACCTCTACTTTATGAATTTTCCCTTTTTTATCTTTATAAGTTTTGTAATGCACCTTACCATTTTTATCTTTAAAAATTGCATAATTTGATGCTGCATTACAGTGAATGGATATAAATAAATCAGCATTATTGCGATTAGCAATCTGAGCCCGCTCCTCTAATTCAACAAATTCATCTGTTTTTCGGGTATAAATTACTTTTACGTCGGGCAGGTTTTTTTCTATCAATTCGCCCAGTTTTAGCGATATACCAAGGGATACAGTCTTTTCATTAAACGCATCGCCGTTACATCCGGGGTCTTTTCCACCGTGTCCGGCATCGATAACAACGGTTTTAACACCTTTTGGCTTGGTTTTTGGTATGTGGGCTTCACTGAACAAAAACAGGATGCTAATCGCAAAAAGCGAAACCTTTACCGGCTTTATGTAGTTATGGGTTAACATCTTCTGCTTAACGCTATTTTTGTAGCTTTATGCGCTGTTTTTACAAATGTATTTTTAGATTTTGAGCAAAAGAGCCCTTATACTAATAGTTTTTAATTGTGTTGTGTTAATAAACAGCGTAAAAGCGCACGCTTTTCTACCTTTTCATGTAAATGTTAAAAACAGTTTTTTTGTTCAAATGCCGGATACTACAAAACCTAAAGCCGATACGCTACGGAAAAGCGTAGATACACTTGATGCCGGAGGGGACGAAAACGGCATAGAAACTAAGGTTGATTACACGGCCGATGATTCGATTAGAATTGAAGCAGAAAACAAAAAAGCCTATTTATATGGAAATGCCATTGTGCATTACGAAGACTTTGATTTAAAAGCTGCTTACATTGAAATTGATAATAAAACAAATTTAATTACTGCCGTTGGAATGCCTGATAGTAGCGGAAAGATGCAGGGTAACCCACAGTTTAAACAGGGCAAAGATGAGATGAAATGCGAAAAAATTATTTACAACGTAAAAACTAAAAAGGGTAAAATATTTGGCATTTTAACCAAGCAAAACGATATGTTTATTTTTGGTGAAGCGGTAAAAAAAGACACTAATAATGTGATGTATATTAAACGGATGAAGTGCATTCCGTGTGAGTTTGAAGACGCCATGATATATTTTAGAGCCAGCAGAGCTAAAGTAATTCCGAATGATAAAATTGTTACGGGACCTTTGTTTTTAGAAATCTCAAATATACCAACCCCATTGGGTTTACCCTTCGGGTTTTTTCCGAATGTAAAAAAAGAGAAATCTAAAATGGGTATACTAATGCCAAGTTATGGTTACTCGGCAACACAAGGTTTTTATTTATTGAATATGGGTTATTTTATTCCAGTAAGTAATAAGTTGCATATTAGTTTATTTGGAAGCATATATGGCAATGGCTCATGGGCAATTGGCAGTACAACCTCTCCCATGTTTCAGTATAAAATAAACTACAAATACAGTGGTAGCTTTAATGTGGTTGTTTCTCAAAACACTTCGGGTATATTGGAGGATAATCCAAAATTTGGAGCTACAAGAGATGCAAACGCATTAACTAAAGTGTATAATGGCCGTGTTACCTGGACTCATCAGCAAGATGCTAAATATGACCCTACCATTCGTTTTAGTGCATCGGTAAATGCCGGTAGCGCAGGCTTTGGAAGATATAACAACCAATCGGCAAGCACCTATTTAACCAGTACTTTACAGTCTAATATTGCTTTTACAAAAATGTTCAGGACTTCAACATTAACCATTAACGTAAGTGATGCCCAAAATTTACAAACACATAATATACAGATTGATGCACCGCAATTAACCTATGCGGTTAACCGCATGTTTCCGTTTAAAGACCAAGCGCACACCATGCAAAACTGGTTAGATAAATTATATGTTGATTACACTTTGCAAAGTAAAGCCACCATAAACACAGGAGACACTACTTTGTTTAAACCCAATGGTTTAAAGGCACTTCAGTATGGCTTATATCAACGTGTACCCATTGGAACCAATATTAGTTTATTAAAGTATTTTACACTTAACCCACAAGCTACCTTTCAACAATACACAAATTTTCAAACAACCGAAACAGTTTATGATGATGCTTCACAAAAAAACGAAGCGTTTGTAAGAAAAACTCCATCGCTTGCTTTCGACCAAAGTTATCAGGTAAATCTTACGACAAAGCTTTATGGAGATTATGTATTCAAATCTAAACTGCTAAAGCAAATAAGACACCAAATAATTCCTACAGTTGGTTTCGTATATCATCCTGATATGCAAAATAGTAATCTTAACTTTTACCAACATGTGCAAACCGGTATAGATAGTACAACAAATAAAAACGTAAAAACACCAACCTATAATTACTTTTCTCGCTATAGCAATGGTTTATTTGGCGGGCCCGCAGGCGCAGAAAGTGGTGCCATTACTTTTAATATAAATAACACGGTTGACGCTAAGGTTAGACAAAAAACAGATACTAGTATCTCCTACAAAAAAGTTGCCATACTGCAAATGTTAAGCCTTGGGGGTAGTTATGATGTAGCCGCTAAACAAAATAAATTAAGTGTTATAAATCTTTCGGCACGTACTTCGTTTTTTAAAAATGTAGTGGGCGTGCTTTTTACGTCTGCTTTCGACCCCTATGCGGCCAATGCTAATGGCACTCGTGGTACAACATTTCAATATGACGAGAATGGTAAATTAGCCCGTTTTACAAACTGTAATCTTTCAGTAAACGGAAACTTAACCAATGCGCAAATAAAAGGTTTACAAAACAGCAAGCAACCTTTTAGTATTGGCATTAATTATAATTTACAATTCACAAAAACTTATTCGGTTCAACCCGGACCAATTACGTCAACTGCAACAGCTGCTAGTCAACTTACATCCAGTCAAAATTTAGGGGTTACATTTAGCTTTAAACCTACCCCTAAGTGGAAGTTTGATATTAGGAGTGGTTACGATTTTAAACTTAACAGCATTAGTTACACACAGTTTACCATGTACCGGGATTTGCGTTGCTGGGAAGCCCGTATAACATGGGTGCCTTTTGGGCCAACCAAACAATATATGCTAACTTTAAATTTAAAATCGCCGTCGTTAAGTACATTGAAAATTCCTAAACAAAAACTTTGGCAGGATAATTTGTAACATGCTAAAACAAATTCCTTTATATCAAGAAAGACAGTACTTAGGTTACAACCGAGTATCTACTTTAATACGAACCGTATTGGCTTTGCTTTGTTTTATGGGTTATTATTGGAGCGAACACCCCAAGCCTATTAGTGTATCGGGCATTTACATTGGCTCCTATCCTGTAGAAGAAATTCCTGCATCGGGGCATATATTTTTTATTCTCGGTGTTTTTATCCTGCTGTTATCGGTTTTATTAATGTATGTGCTACACATTCATACTATTGTTTATCCTAACTATCTTATACTGGACGGTTTTTGGGGTTCGCGTAAAGTAAAAATAGATTTTAGCAATATACACACCGTTAAAAAGCTACGTTATAAAAAAAACAGCTTCCGTCGCCCGGTTTATAACCTGTTTATTAAAGAAATTGTTAAGTTTTACACCTCGGGTAACCACTTTATTGAGCTAAAAGACAAGGATGGCTTTACTTATCGTATTGGAACGCAGCGACCTAATGAGTTATTTAAAATAATTAATAATCAGATTAATAATTTTTAATGTTTTTTTTCAGAAAAAAACATTAATTTTATGAGACAACTAAAAGGAGGGTTTTATGGACACACAAACAAAACATCAGGTAATTGATAAGGAAGCAGTAACGGGATTACGTTTTCCGGAGACAGACGTGCTAACTGATAAAGAAGAAATTAAACAACGTGCGGCTGATTTACAACGATGTTTATCATTAGGGAACTTAGAACATTCTAAAATTAAAATTTATTTTGAAGACGATACTTCACCAAAAGTAGTTGATACTACGGTGTGGGGTTTAACCGATAAGCGTGTTATTTTAAAACAAGGCATTGTAATCCCAATTCATCGCGTAACTAAAGTTAAGTTTTAGTATGAGGCAAAAACATTTTATTGCACTCTTTCTTTCTCTCTTTTTTTTCGGTCAACTAGTTGCACAAACACCACAACCTGTTAAGTGGACTTGTTCGTATAACGCCATTGATGAAAATAACGGCGAGCTTATTTTAAAAGCCAACGTTGGTATAGACTGGCATATATACTCGCAACTGCAAAGCGGTGATGGGCCTTTACCCACCATTTTTGGTTTTGAACGAACACCCGATTTTGATTTGGTTGAAAAAGTGATAGAGCCAACACCTGAGAAAGCTTACTCGGATGTTTTTACAACCGATGTTTTAATGTTTAGCAACGAAGTTATTTTTAAACAAAAAATAAAACGAAGCAATAAAAAAGCCTTTACCGTTATGGGTAATGTAGAGTGTATGGCTTGCAACAGCACATCGTGTTTGCCACCAAAAAAATACACGCTTATTATACAAGTTCCTTCTGCCGATTAATTTCAGTAAAAGATTTAGCAAATGCAGCACATAAAAAATTATATAAACGGAGAATTAGTAGAACCCGTTTCGAAAAAATATTTAGACAATGTAGACCCATCTCGCGGTAAAGTTTATTCTTACATTCCTGATAGCGATGAGCAGGATGTTGAGTTGGCTATTGCAGCAGCTAATGTAGCATTCCCTGCATGGAGTATCACACCAAAAGATGTACGCTCAAAATATTTATTAAAGATTGCAGCGCTTATAGAAAAGAATTTAGATAAACTGGCGCTGGCCGAAAGCATTGATAATGGTAAACCATTAAAGCTTGCCAAAACAGTAGATATACCAAGAGCCGCCGCTAACTTTCATTTTTACGGCACAGGCATTTTACATTATGCGGCACACACGCATAGCATGGAAGATACTGCAATAAATTATACGCTTCGTCAGCCGGTTGGTGTGGCGGGTTGTATATCGCCGTGGAATTTACCTTTGTATTTATTTACCTGGAAAATTGCGCCTGCTATTGCTGCAGGTTGTACGGTTGTTGCCAAACCAAGTGAGATTACACCTATGACGGCTTATTTATTATCTGAACTTTGTGTTGAAGCAGACTTACCAAAAGGTGTGTTAAACATTGTGCATGGTTTGGGTGGTAAAGTTGGTAACGCCATTGTATCAAATAAAAATGTACCGCTTATATCGTTTACAGGTGGTACAAAAACTGGTGCGCATATTGCAAGCATTGCAGCACCCATGTTTAAAAAATTATCCTTAGAGTTGGGTGGTAAAAACCCAAACATCATTTTTGCCGATTGCGATTATGATAAAATGATGGCTACTACATTACATTCTTCTTTCTCAAACCAAGGACAAATTTGTTTGTGCGGCTCTCGCATTTTTGTAGAGAGAAGTATCTACGAAAAATTTAAAAAAGATTTTGTTGGGCAAACTAAAAAATTAACGGTGGGTGCACCGCTTGAAGAAAAAACTAGAATTGGTGCCGTGGTGTCGCAACCACACATGGAAAAAGTGTTGAGTTATGTTGAACTTGCCAAGCAAGAAGGTGGCACTGTTTTATGCGGTGGCAAACGCGCTAACGTAGGTGGTGAGTTTAACGAAGGTTATTATATTGAACCAACTATTATTGAAGGCTTACCGTATAATTGCCGCACTAACCAGGAAGAAATTTTTGGCCCTGTAGTAACTATTATGCCTTTTGATAAAGAGGAAGAAGTTTTGATGTGGGCTAACTCAACCATATACGGACTAGCCTCAACTGTGTGGACTCAGGATTTAACCAAGGCACACCGTGTAGCACAAAACATTCACGCAGGCATTGTATGGATTAATTGCTGGTTATTACGCGATTTACGCACCCCGTTTGGTGGTGTAAAATCATCGGGTGTGGGCAGAGAAGGTGGCTTTGAAGCCTTCGACTTTTTTACAGAACCAAAAAATGTTTGCATAAAAATAAACTAAACGTATGTTTGAAAACACAGGAAGAACAGAATTATCGCAGCTTGGCGAATTTGGATTAATAAAACACCTTACCGAAAATATAATCATACAACACCCATCTACGCTTAAAGGTGTGGGCGATGATGCGGCTGTAATTGAACAAAGCGGCAAAGTAACTTTACTATCTACCGACATGTTGGTTGAAGGTGTGCATTTTGATTTGACTTATGTGCCTTTAAAACACTTAGGTTACAAAGCCATTGCGGTAAACGTATCTGATATTTGCGCTATGAATGGTGTTGCTAAACAAGTTACAGTTAGCATGGCGGTATCTAATCGTTTTTCTACTGAGGCTTTGGAAGAACTTTACAGTGGTATGTTAATGGCCTGCGATAATTATAAAGTTGATTTAGTAGGTGGCGATACAACTTCATCTTTAAGTGGTTTGGTTATTAGCATTACTGTTTTAGGCGAAGCAGAAAAAAATGAAGTGGTATATCGTAGTGGTGCGCAAGAAAAAGATTTGCTTGTTGTTACCGGCGATTTGGGTGGTGCTTATATGGGCTTACAAATTTTAGAAAGAGAGAAAGCTGTGTTTAAAGAAAACCCTAATGCACAACCCGATTTAGAAGGGAATGATTATGTGTTAGAACGTCAGCTAAAACCTGAAGCTAGAATTGATATACGTGATATACTAAAACATTTAGATATAAAACCTACCAGTATGATTGATGTGAGTGATGGCTTGGCATCAGAGATACTACACATCTGCAACCAATCTAACGTGGGATGTAATTTATATGAAGATAAAATCCCAATGGATAGCATGACAGTTAACCGCGCACATGATTTTAAACTTGACCCTACTGTTTGTGCTTTAAGTGGTGGCGAAGATTATGAGTTGCTGTTTACTATCAACCAAAAAGATTTTGATAAAGTAAAAAACCATCCTGACTTTACTATTATTGGGCACATGACTGATAAAGCAAGTGGTGCTAATTTAGTTACACGTTCGGGTAACGCTATACCGCTTACCGCACAAGGCTGGGATGCTTTTATAAATAAGAATTAAATTTTTCGTTTGTCATTTCGAAGGAGGAACGACTGAGAAATCTGTTTTGAAACGGATTTCTCCCTCTGGTCGAAATGACAAACATTAGTGTTTTATTACAGGTTTATTATTTTATAAATAGTAGAGATAAAAAAACAACCAACAAACACCTAAATCCTAACTAAAATCAACCATCAACACAACCAATAAAAAACAGGTGTAAGTTATTGTTAATTACATTTATGTGAGGTTTATTAAAAACTCAATAACCAAGCAAATAAAAAGAATCAACCAACAGAGGGTTGTTTTGCAACCACTAACTTAGAACATACTAGAACACTAGAAGGGAGTAATTTTCCCTCCTTATTTTTTAGCTAAAAAATGAGCTACAGTTATACTTAAACACTACGGGTTTTTTATGCGTATAAAAACGCATTCTTTTTGCATAACAAACCGAAATGTGTTGCCGCAATAAAACACTGCGCGCTTTTTTTTGAGCAGCTTAAAACTGCTTTAAATAAGTTTGTAATTTTTGTGTGATAAGTAAATAAAAGCTACGCTTTTCTCACATACTCTGATTTCAGTCCCATAGAACCAAAGCCGTCTATTTTACAATCTATATTATGGTCTCCGTCGGTAAGGCGTATATTTTTTACTTTGGTTCCTGCTTTCACAGGTTTAGATGAGCCTTTAACCGGCAAATCTTTTATGACAACTACCGTATCGCCATCCTGTAGTTGGTTGCCATTGGCATCCAATATTTTATCAGATGTGGTGTCGCTTACGGTTTCTACTTCTTCGGCTGGGTTCCATTCATGAAAGCATTCAGGACAAACCATTAAAAATCCGTTTGAATAAGTGTACTCGCATTTGCACTTTGGGCAGGGAGGAAATTCTGACATAATAAATATAATTTAGGTTGCGAAGTTATAGATTTAATTTTACGGCGAGCGTACAAAAAAACCTACATCACAATATTTACAATTTTTTTAGGAACCACAATTACTTTTTTAGGTGTTTTGCCTTCTAAGTATTTATGTGTTTGTTCGGCTTCCATTACAATCTTTTCAATTTCTTGTTGAGAAAGGGTTAAAGGAAGTTCGATATTAAAACGTGTTTTGCCGTTAAACGAAATAGGATAAGCAAAATTATCTTCTACCAAATGTGCTTCGTTTACCATAGGGAAAGTGGCATTGGTTATGCTTTCTGTATGTCCTAACTGATTCCACAACTCTTCGGTTATGTGCGGCGCATAAGGAGAAAGTATAATTAACAAAGGCTCTAATATGGCACGCTTGTTACATTTTAAATCGGTAAGCTCGTTTACCAAAATCATAAAATTACTTACTGATGTGTTGAACGAAAAACGCTCAATGTCTTCGGTAATTTTTTTAATGCTTTTGTGTAAAGCTTTTAACTCGGCTTTAGTTGGCTCGGCATCGGCAACTGCAAAACTGCCTGTGTTATAAAACAAACGCCATAGTTTTTTTAAGAAACCATGTACGCCAGTAATGCCATTGGTGTTCCATGGTTTGCTTTGCTCTAAAGGACCTAAAAACATTTCGTATAAACGCAAAGTGTCTGCGCCGTAATCAGTACAAATTTTATCAGGAGAAACAACGTTGAATTTAGATTTAGACATTTTTTCTACTTCATGCCCACAGATATATTTTCCATCTTCTTTTATAAAGCTTGCATCTTTTAAATCATCCCTCCATTCAGTAAATGCTTTAGTATCTAAAACATCATTATCAACGATGTTAACGTCTACATGATGCGATGATATACTATGGGCAGTTTTATTAAATAATGCAAATTTTTCTTCTCCAAGTTGCTTGTGAATTTCTTTGCCAATTTCTTCCATTGACATAACACCTTCTTCTTTTACAGCATCATAATATTTTTTTGATATAAAAATATTTAAGCCTTCAAGTCTGTAAGCAAAATTACTTCTACCCTGTATCATCCCCTGGTTAATCAATTTTTTTGCAGGTTCTTCAATGTTAATGTAGCCAAGGTCTTTAAGGGCTTTGGTCCAAAAACGTACGTATAATAAATGTCCGGTAGCATGTTCGCTACCGCCAATATATAAGTCAACTTCTTTCCAGTAATCAGTTAGTTTTTTGCTGGCAAATTCTTTATCGTTATGCGCATCCATATAACGTAAAAAATACCACGAGCTACCTGCCCAACCCGGCATGGTAGTCCACTCGTAATCAAACTCGCCTTTGTATTTCCAATCTTTAGCACGCGCCAAAGGAGGCTCGCCGCTTTCGGTAGGCAAATATTTATCTACTTCGGGTAGCACCAAAGGCAATTCGTTTTCGGGCATTGCATAAGGGATACCGTTTTTGTAATAAATAGGAATGGGCTCGCCCCAATAACGCTGGCGACCAAACACGGCATCGCGTAAACGAAAATTTATTTTTCCTTTTCCTAAATGCAGTTTTTCAATTTCTTCAATAGCACGTTTAATGGCTTGTTTAACTTCTAAGCCATTTAAAAAATCGGAATTAATTAATTTACCCTCTTTAGCATCGTACGATTCTTTGCTTAAATCTCCGCCTGCAACAACTTCGGTAATAGGTAAATTAAAATGTTTGGCAAAAGCATAATCGCGCGAATCGTGACCCGGTACAGCCATTACAGCACCCGTGCCATAACCTGCCAACACATAATCACCTATCCAAATAGGAATTTGTTTTTGCGTAAACGGATGTATAACATAAGCCCCACTAAACACACCCGATACACGTTTTACATCGGCTTGTCTTTCGCGCTCGCTACGGTTTTTTGCCTGCGTTACATAAGCCTCCACTTCTGCTTTTTGTGCAGGGGTAACAATAGTATCAACCAATTCATGCTCGGGTGCAAGCGTTACAAACGATACACCAAAAATAGTATCGGGGCGTGTAGTAAACACTTCGATATAGGTCTCCCCTCCTAAATCCTCCCCAAAGGGAAGGACTTTTTTATCCTCCGATTTAGATTGTTCTTTAAGTTGAAGTTTTATCTCTTCTACAACACTTTCTATATCTACCAAAACTTGTTCGTTTTTAAAACGAATTACTTTATAGCCAAGTTCATTTAATCTTTCTGTTCGTGCAGCATCTTCTTCTTTTTGGTAATCGTGGATATCGCCATCTACTTCAACCACTAATTTTTTTGAGATGCAAACAAAATCGGCAATAAATCTATCAATGATATGCTGTCTTCTAAAATGCTCATCTAATTTATTTCCTTTAAGAGATTGCCATAAAGCACTTTCAGCCGGTGTTGGATTATCCCTCATAGAAACGGCCTTATCTTGCAACAAATTCCACATTTGAGAATCTGTTGTATGATAACCAGGTGTGGCTCCCTTTCTTTTGGAAAGGACCGGGGATAGGTGATTGTGTATTTTAAATTTCAACGATGTTCCTTCGCTTTTTCCAATCCAATAACGTTGCGATTCTTTTAAAGGCTCAGGCCAATCCAACGTATCCAATCCATCTAACAAACGTTGTGCGTAAGCAGTAATGCGCATGCTCCATTGTTGCATTAATTTACGCTCAACGGGGTAACCTCCTCGTTCAGACACACCATCTTTTACCTCATCGTTTGCCAACACCGTGCCCATAGCAGGGCACCAGTTTACCCAGGCCTCGCTTAAGTAAGCCATACGGTAATTCATCAACACATCACTGCGTTGCTTTTCAGAAAAAGATTTCCAATCAGCCGCCGTAAATGTTTCGGTATCGGCACAAACGGCATTTACTTTAGTGTTTCCGTTTGCTTCAAATTCTTTTATAAGGGTTTCTAGTTTCTCTGTTTTATCGCTTGTTTTATTATACCAGGCGTTAAACAACTGAATAAAAATCCACTGAGTCCATTTATAATAATCAGGATTTGAGGTGCGCACCTCTCTATCCCAATCAAAAGAGAAACCAATTTTATCTAACTGTTCGCGGTAACGCGCAATGTTTTGTTCGGTAGTAATTTTTGGATGCTGCCCTGTTTGAATGGCATACTGTTCGGCCGGCAAACCAAACGAATCGTAGCCCATTGGGTGCAATACATTAAAGCCTTTGTGGCGTTTGTAACGTGCGTAAATATCAGAAGCGATATAACCTAATGGATGCCCTACATGCAAACCTGCACCCGATGGATACGGAAACATATCTAACACATAATATTTTGGTTTGGTAGAATTGTTATCGGCAGCAAAAGTTTTTTTCTCAGCCCAATAAGCTTGCCAGCGCTTTTCTATATCTTTGAAGTTATATTCCATATGTCGATTAAAAGTCGCTAATTTACAAAATAGCCGTGTGTTTAGAATAATTATTCGGCTATTCTGCAAGACAATTAAAAAATAAATTATAACCTTGCTAAAATAGAACGAAGTACATGGAGCAATTTAGTGACGAATATTTTATGAATGAGGCCCTGAAAGAGGCTCAAAAAGCATACGAGGCTGATGAAGTACCTGTTGGGGCAGTTATTGTTTACGATAATAAAATTATAGCCCGTGCCCACAATTTAACCGAACGCTTAAACGATGTTACTGCCCATGCAGAAATGCAGGCCATTACATCGGCAGCCAATTATATTGGAGGAAAATATTTAAACGAATGCGTTTTGTATGTAACCCTTGAGCCATGCCCTATGTGTGCCGGTGCTTTGGGTTGGAGCCAAATTAGCAAAGTGGTGTACGGGGCAACAGATGATAAAAAAGGTTTTTCGAAAATTGACCACCAATTACTACACCCTAAAACAAGGTTGTTTAATGGGGTTTTGCAAGAACCCTGCTCAGATTTAATAAAGAAGAAAGCTCTACCGAAGAAACCAAAAACGAAGCTGTTTTTTTTGTGATTGAACCTGACCACGAAATGCCTTTGCTGCACGCGCAATACAGTTTTTATTT